>ERZ724515.1024-NODE-1024-length-11558-cov-23.431800_pt1 | contig 11558 bp, 13 predicted proteins | sample MGYA00376048_ERZ724515 | MGnify/ENA primary metagenome ERZ724515 (study PRJEB28724, sample SAMN07190885) | wastewater metagenome | isolation source: influent of sewage treatment plant in Hong Hong | place: Hong Kong | collected 2016-03-17 ... | reverse complement strand
TAATTATTTTTCTTGATTATAACATACTCATCAATCAAATTTTTAACACAAATATCAATCATTTCAAAAACTTTATCAAAGCCTTCAAAACCATCAAAAAAATATGGGTCAGGAACACATTCTGCGTTAAAACCAAAACTTCCTAGTTTTAGTGGATTTTTACAACCTAGATTTTTTAGGTTTTGTATATTACTATCATCAAGTCCAATTATTAAATCAAAGTTTTTGAAATCCTCTTTTTTTACTTGTCTTGCTTTTTGGTTTGAAATATCAACACCATTTAGTTTTGCCACTTTGATTGAATTTTCACAAGGTTTTTCACCAATATGCCAATGTCCAGTTCCAGCACTTTCTATAATCAAATTTAAATTTTTTTCTTTTATATAATTTTTTGCAATTCCCTCAGCAAGTGGAGACCTACAAATATTTCCAAGACATACAAACAAAATTGATTTTATTTCCATCTTAACTCTAACTCCATTTTAAAATTCATTTTCTTCAATACTATTATATGAATAAGTTTTTATCTCACCATTTTCAACGATATAAGATACTTCTATTTTTTTATTACATTTTTTACAATCAGCTATTATGCTTTTATGTCCATAAAAATCAATATCCAAAGGGATCGAAATTGCTTCTAAACAATATGGACATTGTATGTGTATCTCTTTCATTTTTATCCTTTTTTTATTGATTTATCTTAACATTAATATGTTACTATTTCAAAAATTTCAAAAGGATAAATTATAGCAACTTGTAAAAACTGCAAAAATGAAATTGAAGCAAAAAAAAGACAATGCCCATATTGTGGGATTTTAAATCCAACAGTAACCCTAAAAGATATATTTGTAGGAATGGGGATAGTTTTATTCATTATGAGTATAGTTACTTACTTTGTAAATAACTAACTATCTTCTAATAATTGCATATAAAAATCCAAGAGCTAAACCAATAAAGTGAGCATACCAAGCAATTGGAAGTCCAATTATTAATGGTGCAACTGAAATCAGTAAAACCCAAGTTATAATCCCACTTCTTTGTGCTTTATCATAATATGCCACATAACCAAGTAAGGCACAAATTGCACCTGAAGCTCCAACTAAATTTACATTATGGTCTAAATAAAAGATATATGCAAAAGATAAAAGAGAAGTTAATAATCCTGTAATTAAATATAAAGCTACTAACTCTTTAGCACCTCTAAATCTCTCTATTAGATTTCCAAATTGCCAAAGTACAAACATATTCATTCCAAGATGGGCAATTCCTCCATGAGCAAACATTGTACTTAAAGGTTGCCACCAAAAATCATATACTAAGAAATATAAATTAAGTCCAAAAAACAATCCACCTTGAGGAATATTTATTTGAATGATATAAATTAAAACAGTGATTATTATCAAAATATTTGTAGCTGTAAAATCTTTTTTACTAAAGTTTTTTAACATGGTTTTTATATACCTTTATTGTGCAATCTATTCTTTTTTCTATTTCAGTTTTGTCATATAAATTAAAATCTGTGTAAAACTTAAAAATCTCTTTTTCATCAGCTAAAAAAGAAGTCAAAATAGCTCCTGAACAAAATTTACAATTACTTAATTTTTTAGTTACATCTTTTTTATCATTTTCTATTATTTCATATTTTATAGTTAAATATCTACTTATATTCTCTTTTGTTTTTTTTCCAATTACTTTTGTATAAAAACTATTTAATTCATCAATAGAGATAAAATCTTCGATAATAGATTGCGTTTGTTGAGCTTTTTTATAAGAGCCTTCCAATTTATAAAAACCCTTATTCAAAGCTTTCATAGATTCATTTAGAAGTTCTTGATTATAAACTTTTGAAACTGTGAAAATCTCTTTTTCACAAGAAAGAGGGATAACTTCTTCTTTTGTAACTTCTTCATAGGCATCATTTGCGATGTATTTAGAATAAATTACAATAACTATTACAATAAGTATTATAGAAGCTAGAGTAAAAAAGTTATTTACTATTACACTATCTCTAGCTCCTCTTTTCATATGCCTAAACTAGAGCCTCTTTTAACACATCTTCTATTACATCAACAGCTTTTATTTCCATTGCATCTTTTACTTCTTGAGGAATTTCATCTAAATCTCTCTCAAAATTTTTTCTAGGAATTAAAGCTTTTTTCATTTTAGCCTTATATGCTGCGATTAATTTTTCTTTTAGCCCACCAATTGGTAAAACTTTTCCTGAAAGTGTAAGTTCTCCTGTCATTGCAACATCCGATTTTATTGGTCGTTCAGATAATACTGAAGCCATTGTTAATGCCATTGTAATTCCAGCACTTGGTCCATCTTTTGGAGTTGCACCTTCTGGAATATGCAAGTGAATATCAAATCTTTTATAAACTTCACTAGGGTCCACTTTTACTTTATCTGTCTCTTCTTGCAAAGTTTTTGGAATGATTTTATCATCAATTTTTAAAGTTCCATTATCAATAAGAACTTTTACAACTGAATATGAAATTCTTGAAGACTCTTTCATAACTTCACCTAAATTTCCTGTTACAGATAAAATACCTTTTCCTTTTAGCTTAATTGCCTCGGATTTAAGTACATCTCCACCAACAGAAGTCCAAGCAAGTCCATTTGCAATTCCAATTGAATTTTTCTTATCAGCTGGGTCTATTTCAAAAATTGGATTATCTAAATAAGCTTTTAAATCTTTTGTTCCAATAGTTACTTTTTCTATACTTTCATCATTTAAAATCTGTTTTACAACTTTTCTAAATAGTTTTGAGAAAATTCGTCTTAAATTTCTAACTCCAGCTTCTCGCGTATATTTTCCTATAATCATCTCAATAGTTGCTTTATTCAAACTAACTTCAGATTTTTTAAGCCCATGTTTTTCAAGTTCTTGTGGGATTAAATAATCCTTTGCAATATGATATTTTTCATTTGGAGTATATGAAGATATTTCAATAAACTCCATTCTATCTCTTAATGGTGCTGGGATTTTTCTAGCATCATTTGCAGTTGATACAAAAATAACTTGAGACAAATCAAGAGGAAAATTTAGATATAAATCTCTAAATTCATGGTTTTGTTCTGGGTCTAAAATTTCAAGCATTACAGCAGTTGGATCACCTCTGTGATTACTCCCAAGTTTATCAATCTCATCTAAAACCATAACTGGATTCATTTTTTTTGCATCAATTAAACCTTTAACTAATCTTCCTGGCATTGCTCCCACATAAGTTCTTCTATGACCTCTTAGTTCATTTACATCTTCCATTCCACCAAGAGCAACTCTTATTAATGGTCTTTGTAATGCCTTTGCAATAGAGTTTGCAAGTGAAGTTTTACCAACACCTGGAGGTCCTACAAAACATAAAACTGTACCTTTTGCTTTTAAATCTTCAATATTTCTTTGTTCAAGAAGTTGTTTAACTGCAAAATATTCTGAAATTCTCTCTTTTGGCTTTAAAAGTGAATAATGGTCTTTATTTAGTTGCTCTTCAACATTTTTAACAGATATTTTTTCATTTGAATATTCTCCAAAAGGAATATCCAAAACTTGCTCCACATAAGTTTGAAGTAATGATGCATCAGGAGAATCAGGATTCATTCTACTTAATTTTTCAATCTGTTTTTTTGTCTCTTTATAAGCCTCTTTTGGCATAAACTCTTTTTTGGTTTTTAATCTTTTTTTATAAGATTTTACCTCAGCATCTTTTTGAGTATCACTTCCTAACTCTTTTTGAATAGCTTTTATTTGCTCTTTTAAAAAGTAATCTTTATGAGTTTTTTCTATTTTAGAGTTTACTTTTTGAGTAATCTCTTTTTGAATTTTAAATGATTCAATCTCTTTTTTAATCACTTCAATAATATCAAACAATCTTTGTTCAATATTTGTTTGTGCAAATAACTTATAAGCTTCATCTTTTTTCACTTTTAAAACAGATGAAATTAAATCAGCAATTCTTGTTGCATCATCGTTTTCTTCTATTGTTTTTACTAAATCAGCTGGAAATTTTAGGTTTAATCTTGATAGTTTTTTTACATTTTCAATTAATACTTCTATTACTGATTTTATACTTTGTTCATTTGATTCTTCAGTTTTTAAAATATCAACTTTTGCAAAAAGTGTTTGCTCAACTGAAAAATCTGAAATTTTACCTTTTGTTAAACCTTGAAAAAGTACTTTGATTTTACCATCAGGCAAAGATACCTTTCTCATAATATTTCCAACAACTCCAACATCATAAAAAGAATCTTGTTCTCTTTTACCCTCTTTACCATGTTTTGAAACAGTCACTATTACTAATTTATTATGTTCTATTGCATATTCAACAGCTTTTATATTTTGCTCATTACTCAAAAATAAAGGAGCAATCATAAAAGGGTATAAAAAGATATCATCTTCGATAATTAATGGTATAGTTTGTGGAAATTCATCATAATTTTCTAATTCCATTTAATTTAACTCCTAAAAAATATTTGTATTTATTTTATTCAAAAAGTGCTCTGTACCAAGGTACTTTTACAGGTTCAATTTCAGCTGGGTTAACCCATGATTCTTTTACCTTTTGTTCATAAAATGCAGCTGCCATTTCTTTATCTCTTCTTATATATAACTCTGCAATTTCATTATCCATTGATGCTTTTGCCATAGATAACCTTGAATTAATTGTATCAACTAAAGGCATATAAGGTGAATTTTTATATTTTGTTTTAAAATCTTCAATTTGTACCAAAGTCTCTTCTATTAATTGTTGATCTCTAAATTGATATTTAAATCCTAAAAAGTTAGCCTTAATTTTTAAATATCTAGCATAATCTATATCTTTACTTAATCCGAATCTTTTAATATATTCATCCAAATAAAAGTTTGATAAAGCATACTCTTCCTCATCAATGTGAGCATTTACTAAAATTAATATTGCACTTGGAATATAAGGTGAGTTTCTATGCTCACTCTCTAAAGATGTATATGTATCATCTGCTTCATCTAAGTCACCTGAGGCAATTTGTTTCATCATTTTGTTATACCAATAAAGTGCTGGTTTATTATATTCTTCTTCCTCTTTTGAAGAACAAGCCGTAAACACAAGGGCTGCACAAGCTATTAATAATAAATTTTTCAATTTAAAGCTTTTTATCATTTTAATATCCTTTCTCATAAAAGTGTTATTCTATCCAATACTTGCTTAGGAATTATCTGCTATAATTGACCAAAATAATTTAAAAGGTAATATAAATGAAACTTACATTAATTGGTAATGGAATTATGGCTCAATCATTAGCAAAAGGACTTATAAAAAATCATGAAGTAGAAATTATTGGAAGAGATGCTCAAAAATTAAAAGCTATTCAAGAGAAAATGCCTCAAATTACCATAAAAATATTAGAAGAGAATGAAAATATCACAGGTAAAAATATAATCTTTTGTGTAAAACCTTATGCTTTACAAAGTGTATCTGCAAGACTTACCGGAACTTGTAATATTTTATTATCTATTTTAGCAGGAACAAAACTTGAAACTCTAAAAAAACAGATTCAAGCAAAACACTATATTAGAACAATGCCAAACGTAGCAGCTTCTGTTCAAAATTCAATGACAACAATTACGGGAGATAATGAAGCAAAGAATTTGGCGATGGAGATATTTTCAAGTATTGGACAAGCCATTTGGGTAAATACTGAAAATCAACTTGATATTGCAACAGCTGTTGCTGGAAGTGGTCCTGCCTTTTTAGCTTTAGTCGCAGAAGCTTTAGCAGATGGTGCCGTTAAAGCTGGACTTGAAAGACATTTAAGTACACAATTAGTTCAAGGATTATTTAGTGGAACTGCCTCTTTATTAAAACATTCACACCCTGCAATTATAAAAGATTCTGTTATGAGTCCAGGAGGAACAACAGCTGCTGGTTATGGAAAACTTGAAGAATTTGGTGTTAGAAATGCTATGATACAAGCAATTGAAGAAGCATATAACAAAGCATGCGAACTTGGTAAAAAATAGCTTTACTCTTTTAGAAACTTTAATTAGTATAACTTTTTTACTTATTGTAATAAGTGGTTTTAGATATTCCACTTATTATGATGAAGAAAATCAAACAAATTATATGATTTTAAATAATTTGGAAAATAAATTTGATACAAAAGATTACTCAGATTTTACAAAATCAAACCAAATTATCCAGATAACAAAAAATAAAAGTTCAACCCAAAATTTAACTGTCTCAAAGTATCAATTTGAAGATGCAAATATAAAGATTTTTAAATATGAAAAATAGTTTCTCACTTTTAGAAATGATTTTAACTTTGATAATTTCATCAATAGTAATAATTTATTCAACACTTTATTCAAAAGAATTATTTTTACAAAATAGACAAACTCAAGAATTGGAAATTGATAAAATAAATCTTTTAGCAACAAAAATTTTTATAGAAAAAAATAAAAAAGAGATAGAAAGTCTTTTTTTCTTAAATAATAATTTATATTTTGGAAATAATTTACTTTTGGAAGATGTGAGGGATTTTCATCTTTATTTAAATAAAAATACGATTAAAATTGATATAAACTTTAAAAATAAAATCATTCAAAGCTGGGAATTTGAAATATGAAAAAATCCTATACTTTATTCATAACAATAGTTTTAATAACACTTTTTTCGTATCTGAGCATTTCTATTTTAGAAACAAAAGCTTTAAGAAGTGAAAACCTAAGCAACCAATATCTAAATATTCAAGCAAAAAATCACATGATTTTTTTTAAAGATTACCTAAAAGATTCGGATTTAAAAGAGACAAGTCATCTTCAAATTGAAGATAACTTATTTGATATTTATGCAAGAATAGAATTTATCAATCTTAAATATTTTATAAATATCTATGTTAAATCAAAAAATTATGATATTTCACTTCATGAAAAAATGATTAAAGAATAACATCCAAAACTTTAATAGCTAGTTTTAAAGCTTTACTTCTATGAGAAAACTCTTTTTTGATTTCAAGAGGAAGTTCTCCTAAGGTTTTATCAAAACCATCTGGAATAAACATTGGGTCATACCCAAATCCATTCTCTCCAAGTTCTTTATTTATTACATTTCCGTGCATCCAACCATGTACTGTATAAACTTCATTTTTATATACAATTGCTATACACGCTGTATAAAAAGCTGCTGTTTTTTCAAGATTTAAAGCATTTAACTTTGTTATTAATTTTTCATTATTTTGTTTATCTGTTGAACCTTCTCCTGCATATCGTGCTGAATAAACTCCTGGTTCATTATTAAGTGCTGGAACTGAAATTCCTGAATCATCAGATATTACAATCATTTCTTTATATCCATTTTTTAAAAGCTCATCATAAATTGTTTGAGCTTTTTTAATAGCATTTCCTTTAAAAGTATCTTTATCTTCAACTATGTCCAAATCACCTAAAAGTTCACTAAATGCAACAACTTCATCATTAGGCATTAATTTTTGAAATTCAGCAATTTTACCTTTATTTGCTGAGGCTAATACTATCTTCACTTTTATCCTTTTCAACCTATTATTAACTATTATTAACTATAATCCCAGAAATTATAATATGTTTAGGATTATATATGATTAAATCAGTTTTACCTCTTAGTTTGATTATCGCACTAAGATTTTTCGGTCTATTTTTAGTTTTACCAGTAATATCAGTATACGCTATAAATTTAGAAGGTGCAACTCCAACTTTAGTTGGTATTGTAATAGGTGGTTATGCATTAACTCAAATGTTATTTCAAATTCCTTTTGGAGTAATTAGTGATAAATTTGGAAGAAAAGGTACTATTATTTTTGGTCTATTGATTTTTGCAATAGGTTCAATTATTTGTGCTATTTCAACTGATATTTATACTTTAATTTTTGGAAGACTTTTACAGGGTGCGGGTTCAATTGGTGCTGTTGTAACAGCCATGATAAGTGACCTTGTAAAAGAGGAACAAAGACCAAAAGCTATGGCTATTATGGGTTCTTCTATTGCTTTTGCTTTTGCTATTTCTATGATTGCAGGTCCAACTATTGGAGCTTCTTTTGGTGTTGAGGCTCTATTTTATATTACATTATTTTTAGCACTTGCTTCTATCTTTGTTTTAATAAAACTTGTTCCAAATCCTCCACAAATTACTCATACATATAGTAAAAAAGCAAATCTTGTAGAGATTTTAGGAAATCCCAATTTAATAAAAATGAACATTACAAACTTTTTACAAAAAGGTTTGATGACGTTCGCATTTATGATTATTCCTATAACTTTGATTAATAACTTCAAATGGGAAATGAGCGATTTATGGCAAGTTTATCTTCCTGCTATGATTTTTGGAATAGTTGCTATGGGACCTGCTTCTATATTAGCTGAAAAAAAAGGGAAATTTAGAGAAATTTTACTTGCTGGAATTATTCTTTTTGCTATTTCATATTTGATTATTGGATTTAGTTCTAATTCAACTATTTTTGTAATTGGTGTTGTGGTTTTCTTTATTGGATTTAATATGCACGAACCAATCATGCAATCACTCGCTTCTAAATTTGCAAAAGTACATCAAAGAGGTTTAGTTTTAGGAATTTTTACCTCAGCTGGGTATGTTGGAACATTTTTAGGAGGATTAGTTGGGGGAGCATTTTATGAAAGTGCTTCTATGGGAACATTAGTAGTTGTTATCGCTATTGTTTGTATTTTATGGGCTATTTTGATTATTACTATGCCAAATCCTGAAAAGAAAAAATTTATTTATCTTTCACTTAATGAGTTTCATTTAGAAAATAGTGGAAAATTAAATCATAATGCTATTGAAGAGTGGTATATAAATAATACTGAAAACATTATTGCGATAAAATATGATAATGAAAAAATCAGTGAAGATGAAATAAAAAATCTACTAAAATAGTTTTAGTAGATTTTTCATTGAATATTTGCTAATATATTTAAAAAAGGAGATAAGTTGTATAAGATATTATTCATTTCTACTATACTTATCTCTTCTATCTCCATTCTTTCTATTGCTGAAAAAACATTCAATATCTCATCTTCTGTACTAAGTAATATAGAAAATAAATATGGTACAAGTGCCAAACAAAGAGTCGAAAATTGGGATTCTATGATAGAATCTTCAAAAAATGAATCAGTTTTGAATAAAATTAAAAATGTAAATGACTTTTTTAATCAACTAACTTATAAAACAGATTTAGCTCATTGGAAACAAAAAGATTATTGGGCAACACCTTTTGAATTTATAGGAAGTGGTGCTGGAGATTGTGAAGATTATGCTATTGCAAAATACTTTTCTTTAATTAAATTAGGAATTCCAGATGATAAATTAAGAATTACCTATGTTACTTATAGCAAATCAAATAGTAAATTTGAACAAGCCCATATGGTACTTACTTACTATCATAAAATAGGTGCTGAACCAGTAGTTTTGGATAATATTGACAAAACTTTACAATTAGCTTCAAAAAGAACTGATTTAAAGCCTGTTTATAGTTTTAACGCAACTGGTTTATGGCAAGCAAAAACAAAAGGTGAAACAAAAGTAGGAAATAATAATCTTAAATCTTGGAAAGATTTAATAAATAGATTTTAAAAAAGGAAAAACATGTCTTTATCTAAACAACTATATATAATCATATCGTTCATATTTCTTATGATTTTTACAGGTAATTTTTTAATTAGTGTAAAAAATACAAAAGAGTATTTACAAATAGAGTCTTTAACAAAAGCTCAAGACACTGCAACATCATTAGGAATGAGTTTAAAATCACTTTTAAAAGATAAAAACAATCCTGAAATAGAATCCATAATAAATGCTATTTCAAATAGTGGCTTTTACAAAGAGATAAGACTTGAAGATGCAAACTTTATCATAAAAGAAAGTGAAATAATAAAAGCTTCGAAAAATTTAGATGATAAATTATGGGAGGTATCCTCAATAAAAATTGATGAGAAAATCGGGAAAATCGAAGTTACTACTTTGAGTGATGATTTTGAAAAAGAGTTATTATCTCTTGAAGATGAAAACTCTCAAAATGAAAATAAAACGCTAAAAAATCCTTCTGAAAATATATATACTTTTATCCCAAATAGTCAAATCAAAGGAGAAAAAAGTTTAACCTTTGATATTACAGCTAAAAATATCGAAGGAATTGAAGTTAATACAACAGCAACTCTTAATTTGAATAAAACTCTATTTCAAGCCTCAAGAGAGGTAAAATTTGATTGGGTTCCTTCATGGTTTATCAAAATAATCCCTATAGAATTAGAAGAAAAAATGAGTGAAATTAGTAATGGTTGGCAAACAACTGCAATTATTTATGTAAGTGCAAATCCAGGAGAAGCTTATGCAAAACTTTATGAGCAAGCAAAAAGTGCAATTATTTATGCAATTATTGCCTTTATTATCTCTATAGCTATTTTATTTGTATTTGTACAATATCTTTTAAAACCTCTCAAAAAACTTGAAAAACTAGCAAATAGTATTGCAAGTGGAAAATTCGGAATTATTGATGAATTACCATGGACAAAAGAGATAAAAGCAGTTGCTCTTGCATTTAATGATATGTCAACAAAAATTGAAGCAATGATTAATAGATTAAACCATACTTTAGAAAATCTAACTAAAAAATTATCATTAGATGAATTAACAAAACTCGCATTAAAACAAACTTTTGAGACAGATATGAAACAAATGTTCATAAACAAATCAAATGGATATATTTTTGTTGTAAAAATATTTGATTTAGCATCTTTTGCAAAATCACATACAACTAGTGAAGTTAATGATTTTATTATAAAATTTGCGAATATCTTGAATTCTACAAAAATTGAAGGTAACTCACAAATAAGTGCTTATAGATTTTTTGGATCAGAATTTGCTTTAATTGCAAAAAACTTCTCTTATGAAGATGCTATTACTTTTACTAAAGTTTTAAGAAAAAGATTTGAAGAATTATCTTTTGAATTCAATAAAAGCGACATCGTTCATATTGGAGCAACTCCTTTTAACCCAATTGGAACTACACCTGAAATTCTACAAAGTGCAAATCAAGCCTATGAAAAAGCAACTTTAATCGGGACAAACGAAGCTTTTATTACAGACACAAATGAACTAGCAAGAGATATGCAAAGCTGGAGAGACCTTATCTTTGATATTATTAATAATGCTAAATTTGATGTTAAATATATCGGTGACTGTAGAACTTTTGAAAAGGGTAATGAAAAATTAATTATTCAAGAAGCTTTCACAAGTATCAAAGACAAAGATAATAACAATATTCCAATAGGAACTTTTGTTTCAATTGCTGAAAAATATGAAAAAATTCTTGATTTTGATAAAAAAGTTATACAAAAAGTAATAGACTATATTTTAATAAATAGCATTTCACACGATATTTCTATAAATTTATCTTTAGAATCTATAAATAATACTGCTTTTATCGCATGGCTTGAGAAAAAAATTTTAGAAAATAAAAATATAGCTTCGCAACTTGTATTTTCAGCAACTGCATATGCTGTAGCTAAAGATGTTGATAAATTCAAATTCTTTGCT
>ERZ724515.1008-NODE-1008-length-11646-cov-11.015874_pt1 | contig 11646 bp, 10 predicted proteins | sample MGYA00376048_ERZ724515 | MGnify/ENA primary metagenome ERZ724515 (study PRJEB28724, sample SAMN07190885) | wastewater metagenome | isolation source: influent of sewage treatment plant in Hong Hong | place: Hong Kong | collected 2016-03-17 ... | reverse complement strand
ATACACCTAATCCTAATCCTAAAAAATTTCTTCTATTTAACATATTTATTCCTTTATTTTAATTTATTGTTTTTAAATAAGCAACTACTGCTTTAATTTCATCTGGGCTTAACCAACCGTTTCTTCCAAATGCTGGCATCGCAGTAATTGGATTTGTTGTCGATGGATCAAAAACTTTATCATATAAAGCTTCTTCTGGCCAAACTGCTAAAAACTGTAATTTTGGTCCCATATTTCCTGGTCCATCAATCTCTTTTCCATTTGCAGCATGACAAGCCAAACAGTTACCCTTTGTGTTTGTCATAAAAATTTTTTCACCTTTTTTCACTAAATCATCATTAGCACTAGAACCAACAATGATTAAAGAACATAAAGCTGAAATACTTGCTACTTTCTTTAATAAATTCATAGCCTCTCCTTACTTACTAGAATTAATCATATAATCGACAATTTGTTTTAACTTTTCATCGCTTATATCCGCTCCACCTTTTGGTGGCATCGCATTTATACCATTAATTGCGTTAGAATGTACTTGTTCTAAACCTTTTGAAACTACCTTATCCCAAGCAGCTTTATCTCCAACAACTGGTGCTCCAATAGCAGCATTTGAGTGACAAGCAGAACAACCAGCACTCTCATAATCAGCTTGACCAGGTACTGATTTAGTTGCATCGGCTTTTGGTAAATCTCTTGCAGTTGAAAGAGGTTCATTTGCTGCTTTTGATAAGTCTTCTTGAATTCTAAGAACTAAAGGTTCAACATCACCTTTAATACAATCTTTCATACATTTAGTACCTTTACCATATAAAGAAGGATTACTTAAAAATTTAGTCATATTTTCAACACCCTCTTTAGGGTTATTTGGTGTATTTGTTTCAGGATAAAAACCATTTACGTTTGGCATAACAATCTTTAAAAATTTCTCTTTATCCAAAACGTATTCATCATCAAGCTCTTGACCATCAATAGTAATATTATTTACTGATAACAAATAAGCTGTAAGCGCATAAGACTCGCTATTTGTTAAACTTTTTGGATGGTTAAAAGGCATTGATTCTTGAATATACCAAAATAGTGTACTTGCATATGGCCAATATGAACCAATTGTTTTATCAGGATTTTCTGGATTTGGATTCGCATCAGCTGGGTTTAATCTTTGATTTTTAAGTGAAGCTACTGTTCCACCTGCTAATTTTGGATAACCTTTTCCACCACTTCCAAAATCTCCATGACACATAACACATTGTGCATCATAAAGTTCATTTCCTAATTCAACTGAACCTTGAGCTTTTTTTGGCTTTCCATTTTCATCTAGAACAACTTCTCCATCTTTCATATCAAATTCTGGAAGACCTGTTCCATCATAAGCAATGTCTTTATTCCAAGCTGCTATTTCTCTTTTTGTAGCATCTCTTCCTATATTAAAACTTTTTGAATCTTGAGTATTTACATGATATAAAGTATATTTTCCATCTTTAACTGGATACTTTACAGCTCCATCAACAGAAGACTCAGCTGCTTGCAATGAACTTGCTAAAAGTGTAGCTAATCCAACGCTTAAAATACTGTTTTTAAGCTTTGTTATGTTTTCTAATGTGAACATTGTTACACTCTCCTTTTGCTGTTATTTCCCAAGTTACAATTGCATTTCTATGATATACAGACTCAACTCCAACTGCTTGCGTTTCTTCATCAATTGTTGGTTGAATATTTCCAAAATCATCATGTGCTCTACTTGATAAGAAAAGAGGTTTTCCATCCCATTTATAGATATAACTAAATCTTGTCCAAGATTTTGGAAGAACCAGTCCTTTTAGTTTTGCTTCAACCCAGTTATCACCACCATCAAAAGATATATCAACACCTTTTATAGTTCCATGACCACTCCAAGCAAGTCCTTCAATCTCTACCATATCACCTTTTTTCAGATGTGTCCATGGTTTTTCAGGACATGGTTTAGTAATTACAGAATTTACTTCATTTACCCAGAAAAATCTTATAGCTTTACCTGATTTTTGAAGCATTGTATATTTTGAAGTCTCTTCTTTTGCATGCCAAGGTTTATCACTAAATTCTAATCTATTTAACCATTTAGTATTTAAATTTCCTTCCCAACCTGGAACAACAAGTCTTACTGGATAACCTTGCTCAGGTCTTAATGCTTCTCCATTTTGTCCCCAAACAACCATAACATCATCAAGTGCTTTTTCAACTGGAATTGTTCTTGGATTTGATGCATTATCACTTCCAACAGCCAACATCCAAACAGCATCTTTTTCTAAACCAATGTCATCTAATATTGTTTTTAGCATAACACCTGTCCATTGTGCAGAACTCATCATTCCTTTCATGAACTGTAGACTATTAAACTGTGGTGCTCTCCACTCAGGACTTCCATTTGCAGGGCACTCAATAAAATACGTTCTTGTTTCGCTTGGATATCTTTTAATATCTTCTAATGTTAAAACAACTTCTCTTTTTACCTTACCATGAATCATTAATCTAAATTCATTTGGGTCAATTTGCGCAGTTCCCCCATGGTTTCTTGTGAAAAAAAGACCATTTGGAGTTATTATTCCTTCAGATTCATGAATAGGACACATAGAAATTGACGCATAAGCATCACCTGAAGATAATAAATCATGAGTTCTTCTAATGTTATTATGTTCATAAAGTGATGGCATACCATAAGGATTTTTGTTTACAACATCACCTAATTTTTGCCCCCAAGGTGCTTCATTTATAATCGCTTTATCGTCTGCTCTTAATGAAACAGGTGACAACACAGATGCAGCGCTTAGAGCACCAGCCGAGTAAATAGCAGTTTTTTTGAAAAAATCTCTTCTACTTGTAGCTTTTACAACAGATGAATCTGCCATAATTTTTAAAGCTTTACTACTATCCAAACTAACCTCCTATAAAATTTTGACTATGTCTCTTAATATTAATGTCATTTATATTATAGATTTTATAAGTTAAAGTAGAACTTAAAATATTAATTTTTCTTATGTAAAAATTACCAAAATACCCACAAAAATAGCATATAAATAGCATCTGTTACAAAAGTTATTTTTAAAGATTTTGTTTTATTATAATAATAAAAAGACTAGCTTATAAGTACTAAGCTCATATTATTTTTGTATTATATTTTTTATATCCAACTTAAAATATTTATATAATTTTCTAATAACTATCATCAATAATAAACCATCTAACATACTTGCAATTATGAATGAAAAATATTCATCTTGAGTTATTAAGCCATAATTAAACGATAACATTGCAATTGCAACCATAAATGTAAGAGGCATTGAATCACTAAGAGCAAATAGAGCTGTTTGTTTTGGTTTTAAATAGTTTAAAAATACCAAATACGAACTAACTAGCCTAATAGAAATAATTGCCATCATAATAAAAAAGGCATGTTGTAAGATATCCACAGTAACCATATCAAGTTTTACAGTTGAACCCGTATATATAAAAAATATAGGAGCAAAAAAACCAAACCCAAAAGACTCTATTTTGTGAAGTAACTCTTTTTTCTGATTGAAAAACATTTTAAAGAAAAGCCCTGCTGTAAATGCTCCTAGGACAACGTCTATTTTTAAAATAAGCATTATTGATACTAAAATTAAAAGTAGCGAGATAGAAAATCTTATATCTTGATCATGTTTATCATCTTCATTGTCAGGAATAAGATATTTTTTAACTTCAGGGAACCACCAAAATATCATGTATGAAAATCTAAGAAGTAAAATAGTAACAACAACAACTGCAATAATTGTCAAAATTGATGTAAAAAACTTACCACTTAATCCAAATTCAGTCCATCCTCCAAATAAAGTCAAAGCTAAAATACTAATAACTTCTCCAACAACTCCTATAGATAAAGCAAGATTTAACCAAGGCTCATCTTTCCCATACTCTTTTATTAGCATCATTAACATACCTAAAGAAAAAATTGGAAGAGCAACAAAATATGTTAATCCTAAATTAAAAAACCAACAAACAGCACCTGAAAGAGTATATAAAAGTACAAAATATAAAACAACATTTACAGCAAGTGTTGCTTTAATAACTTTAACTAACTTGAAATTTATCTCTAACCCTGCTAAGAACATAAGATATATAAATCCAAATTTTGCCACAAGTTTTAAAGTTTCATCAGCATAAATAAGTCCCAAATAACCACAAATAAGACCTAATATTATTTCAACAACAACAACTGGAATTTTTAAAAGCTTTGCAGCAATTGGTGCCAACATAATTATCATACAAATCGTTATTATTAAAACTATCTTTTCCATTTTTTCCTATACTTACTGTTGTGGTTCTTCATCTATTTTCATACCTGCTTCTCTTAAAAACGGACTTGCCACAAAAGTTAATTTCTTTATTTTGTCATATTTTGCATAAGATAAATATAAAATATCTTTTGCCCTAGTTACTGCAACATAAAATAATCTTCTCTCTTCTTCTATGCTTCCACCTTTGCTCATAAGTTTTCTATTTGGAAATCTTCCATCCATCAAATCAATTACATAAACTTCTTTAAATTCCAAACCTTTGCTTGCATGAATTGATAAAAGATTTACTCCATCACCAGAACTCAGCTCACTTCCACCTAAAATCATAGAGTTTATAAATTTTGATAAATCAGAAAAATTTTTAGCTAAATTTCTTAATAACATAGCTTTTCTATTTATTTTTGCTAGTGCTTTTGTTTTAGCAATTGAATTTACTTCACCATCTTTTTGTATGGCTCGTTTTGTCGATAGTATATCTTTTATTTTAGAATAAGCCATTGATGAACTTATCATTGAAAGTAGATTTTCTGGGTTTTTTGTTCTTTTTAGTTGTTTAAAAAGTAAATAAATATCATAAATATATTTTGCTCCATCAACATTTAATTTTGGATGTTTTAAGATGGGATTTGCTAAAAAAGCCTCTTCAAAATTACAATCTTTAAATTTAGAGACACTTCCTAGCTCTATAAAATCATCAAAAAGTCCAAGTTGTTGATTTTTTCCCCTACTTTCGTAAGGATTATTTATACTTTGATTTGGATGAAAAAATCCATTTAATAAACTTCCATCACCTAGTTTTATTAGCGCATCAAAAATATCTTTTGCTATTGCTTTTCCAATACCTTTTCCATGCTCAAGAATATGAATAAATGCCATCATATCATTTGTTGATATTTGTAAAACTAAAACATCTAAAAGAAATTTAACCTCTATTGAGTCAAAAAAACTCATTCCACCTTTTCTTTTAGCAGGAATTGAAAACTCTCTTAAATTTGCCTCTATTCCATCTGCACTTGAATTATTTCTATAAATTATTGCTATTTCATTATGAGAAGTTGTTGATTTTGAAATAAGTTGTGAAATATATTCATATTGAGAAAAAAGCTCATTAAAAACTAAAAGTTTTGGTTGGTGAATATTTTCATCTCTTACAACCTCTAATTTTTTTGGATAAACACGCTCATTAAACTCAATAACTTTTGTAGCTAAATCTAAAATAGGTTTTGTTGAGCGATAATTTCTTTTAAGAGTAAATACATTTGCATCTTTATATCTTGAAGCAAAAGTAGAAATAATTCCTATATCAGAGCCATTAAAAGCATAAATACTTTGATCATAATCCCCAACACAAAAAAGTGATTTAGGTTTAAAAGCATCTAAAAGTCTTCCTTGCAACGGATTAGTATCTTGATATTCATCTACAAGTATCTCTTGAAAAGCAAAATCTTTCTCTTTTAATACTTCTAGCATTGTTGTTAATAAGTCATCAAAATTTACATATCCATACTCTTTCTTTAAAGAGTTAAATTCATCAATAACATCTTCATAAATTAAGGTATATGACTCATGGGAAGGACTTTTTTCTTTTATCCAAGAAGTAAAATCTTCACTATTATTTGAGTTTAAGTATAAAGAATAAATATCGTATAAATAGCCACCATCATAGGGGTTTGCTTCTTCATTTCTATCCATAAAAACTCTTTTTTCATAAATAGATTTAAAAAGTGTCTTAAGTTCATTTGGCTGCTTAAGAGTGATATTTACATTTAACTCTTTTAGTAGTTTAAATGAAACAGAGTGAAATGTTCCAGCCATAATCTCTTTTGCTACATCTTTAGAGAAAATTTTTGAAACTCTATTTATCATCTCAACAGCTGCTTTATTTGTAAAAGTTAAAAGTAAAATTTCTTTAGGTTTTACTCCACTATTTATTAAATGGGCAATTCTTCCAACAATTGTGGATGTTTTTCCTGTTCCTGCACTTGCAATTATTAAGTTATATCCACTTTTACAAGTTGCTGCAATTAATTGTTCTTGATTTAGGTTTGATAATGGCATAAATTAGGGTTATATATTTTGTTTATAAAGTAAAATCATTTTGGAATAGTAGTATAAGGGTAGTTAAAAGTAGATAAAAAAAAGAGCCACCTAGGGGAAGCGACTCTTTTCATACACAAGGAAACATAAAAATTATCTATTTAAGAAACTTATCTTAAAAAAAATATTTTTTGTATAAATAAATTGATAAAACAATCTATTTATACTGAAATTATATACAAAAAAGATTAATAAAAAATTAATCAAGATTGAAACCCTAATATATTATTTAAAACTCTCTTTTATAACATATATCAAACTTTCCATTTTTGCTTTTCTTCTACTTTTTTCTCATTTTCTAATAAAATAACTACATATTTACTAGACCAAATAATTAAAGTCATAATCAATAATAGTGCTGTTATATCTATAAATAACATATAATTTAGATTTAAATTTGAACTAATTGATGTAAATATTCTCAAGAAAGCCAAAATTTGAATAGCTATAAAAATTGTTACCACAAAATTATTTGTTTGTATTTTTCTTCCTGAATGTCCTAAAATCACTCTTGTTCCAAAACCAATTAAAACTGTTACAAAATAACCTACAGCTAAAGTATGAATAACAGCTTTTTCAAAGAAAAACTCAGGAGATGAAAATGCCATAATTCCTTCAATAATTGATATCAAAAATGCAACAGGAATCCAAAACAGACCTAAATGTAAAACCCAAACAATTGGAGGCATTTGACCAACAGGAAGTTTCCAGCTTATCAACTCTTTTGTTATAAGCATAAAAAGTGGAATATCTGCTATTAGATTTAATTTTGGATTTTCAAAGCTTAGTAAAAATACTTTTAAAATAAGTAGTAAACATAAAACATCAAGTAATTTTGGACTTTTGTTTATGATATATTCAGGTGCCATAACTCTTGTAAAAAATGGAATCATTCTTTGTGAAATAGTAAAAATAATCATAAATAAAAATAAGTAGAATCCAGCATTTATAGCAATTTTTGAAACCAAATAAGAATATGTAAAATCTAATTCGGAAATTATAAATAATAAATGAGCTACTAATCCAGCTACAAAAGATATTAAAACCCATTTTGTATCATTTTTATCTTGCATAATACTTCTTTTATGTATTGAATAAAGAAGGTTAAAACTTAGAATTTGTACAAAAAGAAGTAAGATTTGGAAAATAATAACAAATTTTGGAGCAAATATAATAGATAAAAAAACTCCAACACTTCCAATAAAATATAGAAAAAATTGATTCATATAATCTTTTACAGCTATTTCACCTTGCATTAAAAACTTAGGGAAAACAACAAATAAAAAACCTAGAAAAAATTGGATAAATACAACAAAAATTAAACTATAAGCATGATAAGTCAAAAGAGAAGAATTTAAATCTATAATTTTTGAATAACTTAAGAAAAACAATATCATAAACAGTGCAAAGAAAAGTATTCCATTTGTGAAAAACGGTTGATGCGGCTGGGATGAAATTTTTTTGTACCAAGAACTCATGAAAATCTCCTAAAATATTTTAGGAGATTCTATCAGTTTTAATACAATTTTGTATTGATTTTAAGCAAGAAAGACCTATTTTAGATATTTTTTACACTTAAATTTATCAAAAAATCTAAAGCTACTTGTCAAGTTTATTATATTCTTCACAAGCACTTTGATTATTTAGTAGACAAGCTTTGTTAAAATAACTTTTTGCTTGTCTTTTATTTACAGCGAAAAACTTTCCATCCAAATAAGCAACTCCCAAATTAAAACAAGCATTTGAATAACCTAAATCACAAGCTTTTTCATATAAAGTTATCGCTTTTACAGGTGCTAGTTCCACCCCTTCTTCGTTATAGTATTTATATGCTAGATTATGACAAGCTTTTGCATGATCCAAATTACAAGCTTTTGTAAGAAATTCTACATTTTTAAAATTATCATTTTGTTTTTCATAAATTGCAGATAAATTAAAACACGCACTAGAATTTCCGCCATCGCAAGCATTAGTATACAATTCAATAGCATTATTTAAATCTTTTTGAGTCCCAAGACCTTTTTCATCCATATATGCAAGATTGAAACACGCTTGATTATGTCCTTCAATACAAGCTTTTTTAAATAACTCGTAAGCTTTTGGATAGTTTTTAGCAATATGTTCACCCTTAAAATAAAGCAAACCTAAGTTATAACAACCAGCAAATGCACCTTTTTGACAAGCAACATTAAAAATATTAGCCGCTTCTAAAACATTTCCTTTTTCAAGTTCCAAAAATCCATCTTCAACCATAGAAGCATTAGAAAATGAGAAACTCAACATCAAAACAAACAGTGCTTTTATTATTTTTTGCATAAAAATCCTTTTTTACGATATTTAAAAAATATTACAGTTTTTTTATTAAGAGTAGATAAAATATGAGGGATTTTAGGCAAGAAAATCTTGCCTAGAAAGTTTTTTAGTGACAGCTTCCACAACACGCAGTTGAAGTAGCTTCACTAACTGCTGCTAAAATTGCAGTATAATTTGGTTCAGTTGTAATTTCAGGAACAATCTCTTTGTATGTAATTTTTCCTGATGGGTTAATTATAAATACAGCTCTTGCTGTAAGTCCAGATAATGGTCCATTTGCTTGTAATACACCATAAGATTTTGCAAAAGCTTTTGCTCTAAAATCAGATGCTGTTTTTAAGTTTTCTATTCCTTCAGTTGCACAAAATCTTTTCATTGCAAAAGGTAAATCCATAGAAACTATAATAACCTCAACATGATCAAGTTTTGCAGCTTCTTCATTGAATTTTCTAGCTTCAGTTGCACAAACACCCGTATCCAAAGAAGGTACAGCTAAAATAATTTGAGCTTTTCCTTTTTGTCCACCAATTTGAATATCACTTAAATCAGTAGCTACACCTGTAACCACTGGAGCAATATCACCAACATTTAGCTCTGTTCCACTTAAATTTACTTCAAGCTCACCTTTAAATTTTACTGTTGCCATAAAATATATCTCCTTCTTTTAATTAATTATTTTGTAATTATAATAAATTAGGATAAAATTTGTCTTAATTAAGTCAGTCTAATTTTATCTTCTTCTAAAATTATTTTTTTATCTTCTATTAGTTTTGTCAAAGTTGCTTTATAAGCTTTTTTACTCATAGCAAAAACTTTTTTTATATCCTCTACATCACTTTTATATGTAAAACCTATTTGTCCTCCATTATTTTTTAAAACTTCGATTATCTTGTTATCATCTATTTTTTGACCAATTTTTTGTAAACTTATGTCTAGTTTTTTATCTTCTCTTATTTTTTTTACATAAGCTCTTTTTTTGTCCCCAATTTTTAGGTTTACAAAAACTTCAGAGTGGAAAATCATTCCTTCATAAAGATTATTTACAATTACTTTATATCCTAAAGGAGTTTTTGAGTACAAAATTATCTCAACTTCATCATTTTGTTTCAAATTCTTTGGTTCACTATCCAAAATATACTTTTCACTTGCTATTAATCTGCTAGTTCTTTCATCAAATTGCATTTGTAAAACTTTGTAAGAACCTACAGTAAAGCTTCCTTTTTGTCTATTTTTAGGAACTAACAAATCTTTTGCCAAACCAATATCTACAAAATATCCAAATTTTGCACTATCAACTATTTTTAAATTTGCAAATTGATTTAAATATAAATAGGGTTTTAAAGTTGTAGCGACTAACCTATCTTCACTATCTGTATAAATAAATACATCAACTAAACTTCCTATTTGCATAGATTTTTCTACATAAGCATTTGGTAATAAAACCTCTGTTTCATCGCCACTTATTAGATAAATTCCAGGTTCACTAACTCTATTTACTCTTAAAGTGTTTACAACACCTTGTTTTAATTTTTCGTTCATTGGTTTTTCCGTCTTTCTTTTTTATTTTTTGATTATTTTTATAATTGCCAAGACAACAACACTTACCATTATAATACTAGCACCTGAGCTAATATCATACAAATATGAGATAACTAATCCACAAAGTGTAAACATTGTAGCTAAAATTGAGCTAATAATCATCATATTTGATAATTTATTTGCAAAAGTCTCTGCTAAGTATGTTGGTATAGTAAGAAGTGCAATAACTAAAATAAGTCCAACCGCTTTGATGGCAGCAACTACACAAAGTGCTGATAAAATTAAAATAAGAGTATAAAAAAACTTTACATTTATGCCTCTAAGTCCAGCAAATTCACTATCATAGGATACTGCTAAAATTGGTTTATAAAAGAATATAACTATTAGTAAAATAAAAATATCAAGTAAACTCATAAAAATTAAATCTTGACTTGAAACAGCAATTATGCTTCCAAATAAATAGCTCATTAAATCAACATTATAACCAGGTGTTATATCTATAAAAACTATTCCTATAGCCATCCCACTTGCCCACATCATTCCAATTATTGCATCAATTCTACTTTTATTTTTTAAGGTTATTATTGCTATTAAAATAGCAGTAATTATTGCAAAAATTGTAGCTCCAAAAAGTATTGGAATCCCTAAATAAACAGCTAGTCCAATTCCTCCATAAGCACTATGAGCTATTCCACCTGTTAAAAAAGTAATCTTATTTACTACAACTAAACTTCCAATAATTCCAGCAGCAATAGAGATTAAAATACCTGCTATTATCGCATTTTGTATAAAATCATATTGTAAAACTTCAAGCATATTTTTCCTTAGTGCTCATGATTACAACACATTTGTGTTTTACCTAAAGCTGATAACAACTCAACTTCACACAAATGGTCATCATTTAAAGTAACATTTCTTTGAACATCTTTTAGACTGTGATAAACCAAACTTCTATTTACATGTGCAACATCTTTTGCATAGTTTAAAAGTATTGATAAATCATGGCTTACAACAACTATTGCAATTGATTTATTTAACTCTCTTAAAAGTTCATAGATATCTTGTTGACCTTTTACATCAATACTAGCAGTTGGTTCATCAAGCATAAGTATTTTTGGGCTTGAACACAAAGCACGAGCTATAAAAACTCTTTGTCTTTGTCCTCCACTTAAATCACCAATTTTTTTGTTTGCAAAATTTTCCATTCCAACTTGTCTTAATGAATTTAAAGCACAATTTATATCTTCTTTTGCATATCCAAAAAGTTTTCTTTTTATTTTTATATGTCCCATCAAAACAACTTCCAAAGCAGTTATTGGAAAATCAGTATTTAAGTTTGTATTTTGTGGTACATATCCAACTTCACTATTTTTTATATTTTTTATTAGTT
>ERZ724515.992-NODE-992-length-11743-cov-4.058864_pt1 | contig 11743 bp, 10 predicted proteins | sample MGYA00376048_ERZ724515 | MGnify/ENA primary metagenome ERZ724515 (study PRJEB28724, sample SAMN07190885) | wastewater metagenome | isolation source: influent of sewage treatment plant in Hong Hong | place: Hong Kong | collected 2016-03-17 ... | reverse complement strand
GGAAGGTGTACGTCAAGGACGGCATCATCACCTGGGAGACCCAGCAGACCGACTATCCGACGGTCGGCCCCGACCGTCCCGAGTACGAGCCCCGGGGCTGTCCGCGCGGGGCCGCCTTCTCCTGGTACACCTATTCGCCCACCCGGGTGCGCTATCCCTATGCGCGCGGGCTGCTCGTGGAGATGTACCGCGAGGCCAAGGCACGGCTGGGCGACCCGGTGCTGGCGTGGGCCGACATCCAGGCCGACCCCGAGCGGCGCCGCCGGTACCAGCGCGCCCGCGGCAAGGGCGGACTGGTGCGGGTGAGCTGGGCCGAGGCCGCGGAGATGATCGCCGCCGCGCACGTGCACACGATCAAGGAGTACGGGCCCGACCGGGTGGCCGGCTTCTCGCCGATTCCCGCGATGTCGATGGTGTCGCACGCCGCCGGCTCCCGGTTCATCGAACTCATCGGCGGGGTCATGACGTCGTTCTACGACTGGTACGCCGACCTGCCGGTGGCCTCACCGCAGGTGTTCGGCGACCAGACCGACGTCCCGGAGTCCGGTGACTGGTGGGACGCCGCCTACTTGCTGATGTGGGGCTCCAACGTGCCGGTCACCCGGACCCCCGACGCGCATTGGATGGCCGAGGTGCGCTACCGCGGCACCAAGGTGGTGACGATCAGCCCGGACTACGCCGACAACACCAAGTTCGCCGACGAGTGGATGCCGTGCGCGGCCGGCGCCGACGGTGCCCTCGCGATGGCGATGGGTCACGTGATCCTCACGGAATGCTTTGTCAAACAACGTGTTCCGTTCTTCGTCGACTACGTTCGCAGCTACACCGACCTGCCCTTCCTGGTGAAGCTCGAGGAGCGCGACGGGACACTGGTGCCCGGCAAGAACCTCACCGCCGCCGACCTGGGGCCGGACTTCAGCGGCACCGAGAACGCCGCCTTCAAACCGGCGTTCCTCGATTCCGCCACGGATTCGGTTGCGGTACCGCATGGTTCGCTGGGCTTCCGCTACGGCGACGAGGGCCTGGGCAAGTGGAACCTCGACCTGGGCGACCTGTCGCCGGCGTTGACGGTGGCGACGGACGGCGGCGAGACCGCGCTGATCACCCTGTCCCGCTTCGACACCCTCGACGGCCACGGCGAAACCCTGCAGCGCGGCGTGCCGGTGCGGCGGGTCGGCGAACACCTGGTGTGCACGGTGGCCGACCTGATGCTGGCGCACTACGGCGTGTACCGGTCGGGCCTGCCCGGTGACTGGCCCACCGGTTACGACGACGCCGAGCGGCCGTACACCCCCGCGTGGCAGGAGTCCATCACGGGCGTGTCGGCCGAGCAGGCCATCCGGATCGCCCGCGAATTCGCCCGCAGCGCAGAGGAATCCGGCGGCCGCTCGATGATCATCATGGGCGCCGGCATCTGCCAGTGGTTCCACGGCGACGCCACCTACCGCGCCGTCCTGGCGCTGCTGCTGCTCACCGGGTCGATGGGCCGCAACGGCGGCGGCTGGGCGCACTACGTGGGGCAGGAGAAGTGCCGGCCCGTCACGGGCTGGGCGACCATGGCGATGGCCACCGACTGGTCGCGACCGCCCCGGCAGATGGCGGGCACGTCGTACTGGTACGCCCACACCGATCAGTGGCGTTATGACGGCTACCGCGCCGACGCACTGGCAAGCCCGGTCGGCCGGGGCCGGTTCCGCGGCCGGCACACGATGGACGTGCTGGCGTCGGCGGCCGCGATGGGCTGGAGTCCGTTCTTCCCGCAGTTCGACCGCTCCAGCCTGGACCTCGCCGACGAGGCGCGTGCGCAGGGCCGCGAGATTCCCGAGTACGTCGCCGAGCAACTCGGCTCCGGAGCGCTCAAGCTCGCCGTCACCGACCCGGACAACCCGCGCAACTGGCCGCGGGTGCTCAACCTCTGGCGGGCCAACCTGCTCGGCTCGTCCAGCAAGGGCAACGAGTACTTCCTGCGCCACCTGCTGGGCACGACGTCGAACCTGCAGGCCGAGCCCGCCCCGGAAGACCTGCGCCCCAACGATGTTGCCTGGACCGACGACATCCCCGAGGGCAAGCTCGACCTGCTGATGTCGGTGGACTTCCGGATGACGTCGACGACGTTGTTGTCGGACGTGGTGCTGCCCGCGGCCACCTGGTACGAGAAGGGTGACCTGTCGAGCACCGACATGCACCCATATATCCACGCGTTCAGCCCGGCGATCGACCCGCCCTGGGAGACCCGGTCGGACTACGACGCGTTCGGGACGGTCGCGCGGGCGTTCAGCGCACTGGCGGCGCGGCACCTGGGCACCCGCACCGATGTCGTGCTCGGCACCCTGCAGCACGACACTCCCGCGGCGATGGCCTATCCCGGTGGCTCCGAGCACGATTGGCGGGCCGAGGGCGAGACGCCGGTGCCGGGCAAGACGATGGGACCGCTGGCCGTCGTCGAACGGGACTATGCCGCGATCGCCGACAAGTGGTCGGCCCTGGGGCCGCTCGCGGAGAAGCTGGGCCTGACCACCAAGGGCATCACCATCCATCCCGACGTCGAGGTGGAGCAACTCGCCGCGAAGTTCGGTGTGCTCGATTCCGGTGCGGCCCAGGGCCGTCCGGCGATCACCACCGCCGAGCGGATGGCCGATGTGATCCTTGCGCTGTCCGGCACCTCGAACGGCCGGCTGGCCGTCGAGGAGTTCCGGGCACTGGAGCGCCGCACCGGCCGGCCGCTGGTGCACCTGGCCGAAGGCAGTGAGGAGCGGCGCATCAGCTACGCCGACACCCAGGCCCGGCCGGTCCCGGTGATCACCAGCCCGGAGTGGTCGGGCAGCGAGACCGGCGGCCGGCGGTATGCGCCGTTCACCGTGAACATCGAGGAGCTCAAGCCTTTTCACACCCTCACCGGCCGGATGCACTTCTATCTGGACCATGACTGGCTCGAGGAACTCGGCGAGCAGCTGCCCACCTATCGGCCGCCGCTGGACATGGCACGGCTGTTCGGTGAACCGACCCTCGGCAGCGCGGGGGTCGGCCTGACCGTGCGCTACCTGACGCCGCACTCCAAGTGGTCCATCCACTCCGAGTATCAGGACAACCTGTTCATGCTGTCGCTGTCGCGCGGCGGGCCGACGATGTGGATGAGCCCGGCCGACGCGGCCAAGATCGAAGTGCGCGACAACGATTGGGTGGAAGCCGTCAACCGCAACGGTGTGGTGGTCTGCCGGGCGGTGGTCAGCCACCGGATGCCCGAGGGTGTGGTGTACGTCTATCACGCCCAGGAGCGCACCATCGACGTGCCGCTCACCGAGACGACCGGAACCCGTGGCGGGATTCACAATTCGCTGACCCGGCTGCTGATCAAACCCAGCCACCTGGCCGGCGGGTACGCCCAGAACGCCTACGCGTTCAACTATCTCGGGCCGACCGGAAACCAGCGTGACGAGGTGACGGTGGTGCGCCGGCGCTCGCAGGAGGTGCGGTACACGTGAAAGTCATGGCGCAGATGGCGATGGTGATGAACCTCGACAAGTGCATCGGCTGCCACACCTGTTCGGTGACATGCAAGCAGGCGTGGACGAACCGCGCCGGGACCGAGTATGTGTGGTTCAACAACGTCGAGACCCGTCCCGGGCTGGGCTATCCGCGGACGTACGAGGACCAGAGCCGGTGGCGCGGCGGCTGGATCCGGGATCGCAAGGGCCGCTTGCGGTTACGCGACGGCGGACGCTGGGCGAAGCTGGCGCGGATCTTCTCCAACCCGAAGTTGCCGTCCATCGACGACTATTACGAGCCGTGGACCTATGACTACGAGAACCTGACCTCGGCGCCGCTGGGTGAGCACATGCCCGTCGCGGCGCCGCGCAGCCTGATCAGCGGCAAGCCGATGAAGGTGTCGTGGTCGGCCAACTGGGACGACGACCTCGGCGGCTCGCCGGAGATCGTGCCGCACGACCCGGTGCTCAAGCAGGTCAGCGAGCAGGTCCGGCTGGAACTCGAAGAGACGTTCATGTTCTACCTGCCGCGCATCTGCGAGCACTGCCTCAACCCGGCCTGTGTGGCGTCGTGTCCGTCGGGCGCGATGTACAAGCGCAGCGAGGACGGCATCGTGCTCGTCGACCAGGACCGCTGTCGTGGCTGGCGGATGTGCGTGTCCGGATGTCCTTACAAGAAGGTCTATTTCAACCACAAGACCGGTAAGGCCGAGAAGTGCACGCTGTGCTACCCGCGTCTGGAGGTGGGGCTGCCGACCGTGTGCTCGGAGACGTGTGTGGGCCGGTTGCGGTACCTGGGCCTGGTGCTGTACGACGTGGACCGCGTGCTGGAGGCCGCCTCGGTGGCCGACGACAAGGACCTGTACGACGCGCAACGGCAGATCCTGCTCGACCCGAACGACCCGGAGGTGATCGCCGGGGCGCGGGCCGAGGGCATCTCCGACGAGTGGATCGAGGCCGCGCAACGCTCACCGGTCTACGCGCTGATCAACACCTATCAGGTGGCGTTGCCCCTGCATCCGGAATACCGCACCGTGCCGATGGTTTGGTACATCCCGCCGCTGTCACCGGTGGTCGACGCGGTCAGCCGCGACGGGCACGACGGTGAGGATCTTGGCAACCTGTTCGGCGCGCTGGACGCCCTGCGGATACCGATCGAGTACTTGGCCGGGCTGTTCACCGCCGGCGACACCGCGGTGGTCGAGGGCGTGCTCCGGCGCCTGGCGGCGATGCGTTCCTACATGCGTGACATCAACCTCGGCCGGGAGACCCGCCCGCACATACCCGAAGCGGTCGGCATGACCGAGGAGCAGATCTATGAGATGTACCGGCTCCTGGCGATCGCCAAATACGATGAGCGCTACGTCATTCCGACCGCCTACGCGCCCACCGGTGCGGGCGTCGAGGAGCTCGAGTGCACGCTGGCGTTCGACGGCGGGCCCGGGATGTACGAGTCGGGTCCGTTCGGCGAAGCCAGCGGAATTCCGGTGCCCGTCGCGGTGGAGACCTTCCACGCGCTGCGGCAGCGGCAGACCGGCGAGGGGATGGCCGCCAACGCCGACCACCCGTCCCGGGTCAACCTGCTCAACTGGGACGGTCGCGGGGTGCCCCCGGGCATGTTCCCGGGCGGGGGCCGGCGGTGAGGCTGCCGACGAGGGAGCGCAAGACCCTCGGCGACCAGTTGGTGTGGCAGGCCGCCTCGCTGCTGCTGGCGTATCCCGACGACCTGCACTCGCAGCGGTTGGAAACCGTCGCCGAATTGCTGTCTCACATCAGCGGGCCGGCGCACGACCCGCTTGCCCGCTGCCATCGGGCACTGGGTGAACTCGATCTCCGGTCCGCCGCCGAGGACTACGTCGCGACTTTCGATCTGGCCAAGCGCACCACCATGTACCTGACGTACTGGACGGACGGCGACACCCGCAATCGCGGTGCGCACATGCACGAGTTCACCGCGGTCTATCGCGGTGCGGGTGCCGAACCGCCGACAAGCGAATCGCCCGATCACCTGCCGGTCGTGCTCGAGTTCGCGGCCATCGTCGATCCCCGGGGGGGCCGCCGGCTCCTCGCCGAACACCGGATGGCCATCGAGGTGTTGCTCGAGGCACTCACCGAACGAGAGTCCTGCTACGCCGACGCGGTGGCCGCGGTGTGCGCGACGTTGCCGGCGGTGACCGATCAGGAGACGCGCCGGGCGCGCCGGCTGGCCGAGGCCGGGCCGCCGGCCGAAGCCGTTGGCCTGCAGCCGTTCACGTTGACGGTGCCGCCGAGACGTGCAGAAGGAGCAGGTTGATGGGCGAGATGTTCTGGAACGTGGCGCCGTACGTGACGTTGGCGATCGTCGCCGTCGGCAGCTGGTGGCGCTACCGGTACGACAAGTTCGGCTGGACCACCCGGTCGTCGCAGCTGTACGAGTCGCGACTGCTGCGGATCGCCAGCCCGATGTTCCACTTCGGCATTCTGGTGGTGGTCGCCGGACACTTCATCGGTCTGGTGATCCCGGAATCGTGGACGCAGGCCGTGGGTCTCAGCGACCACGCATATCACCTGCAGGCGGTGATCCTCGGCTCGATCGCGGGACTTGCCACCCTGCTCGGCATCGCGTTGCTGATCTACCGGCGGCGCACCACCGGACCGGTGTTCCTGGCGACCACCGCCAACGACAAGACCATGTACGTGGTGCTGTTGGCGGCGATCGTCGCCGGATTGTGTGCCACAGCACTGGGTTCCGGCGTGGTGGGGGAGGCCTACAACTACCGCGAGACGGTGTCGGTCTGGTTCCGGTCGATCTGGGTGCTGCAGCCGCGCGGCGACCTGATGGCCGAGGCGCCGATGTACTACCAGGTGCACGTGGTGATCGGGCTGCTGCTGTTCTGCCTGTGGCCGTTCACCCGACTGGTGCACGTCTTCAGCGTCCCGATCGCGTACCTGTTCCGCCCGTACATCGTCTACCGCAGCCGTGACGGCGTGCGCCCCGGCGACCTGGTCGGTGCGCAACCGCATCGCCGCGGCTGGTGAAGGGCAACCCGGCCCGTCAATACCTCAGCGGATCGTTGCGCACCCGAACCCGAGCGCCCGGATGGCGCACCGCGTACACCGGGTGCGTCAGCAACGGATGCCGGCACTGTGGGCACGATTCCCGCGGCTCCCGCGCCGTGGACATCGTCAGGTGTCGGCAATTCGTGCACCGGACCATGTGAAATGCGCCGAGCCAACCCAGAATTCCCAGCCAGATGGCGACCGTGGTGAACGTTCCCACCACCACGATTACGAACACTGTGAGCGCTGTCCAAACCGTCATGATCGGAACCTCCAACCAGATGTGACGGATACCACAAAGGTACGCCGAATACGCCCGCCGGGGCGAGCCATGCGGGCTGCCGGCGCTGCGGTTGGGCAACCGCCCAAGCGACTTCCGGTGCTGAGAGAATGCCACCGGAGAAGAGAATCGGAGTGAAACCATGGCGAAAAGCCCGCGCGTCCGGATTCTGATCGTCGCACTGCTAGCCGCAGCGGTGATCGCCGTACTGATCGCCGTCGGGGCGTGGGTGTTCAAGTCGAAAATCAGCGGAAGTCATATGAATTGCCCGAACGAGGCAGCAGGCTACTTCCAGCACGCGGATAAGGGCGAGTTCGGCGGGTCCTGTGAGTTCGCGTACGCGGTCCAGCATGCGGTGAACGAGAAGATCGGCAACGCGCCGGCCGGCAGCGCCAGCGGGCGCCTCGTGGTTTCGGTCCACAACCCCGACGTCGGCAAGACCGTCGAGGTGACATGCATGCTGACCTCCAGCAGTGGCGTGTGCAACGACGGGAACTCCACCGTGCGTCTGCGGTGACGTCCCCCCTCCCGCGAACGTGCAGCCATATGCATTTCGGGCTGGATCGAACGCATATGGCTGCACATTGGCGGCAAGGGGCCTTCAGGCCTTGCGGGCCCGGTTGTACACCTTCTTCAGATCCTTGCCCCGCAGGCCCCTCGCCTGGGCCTTGTGCAGCTTGTTCAGCACCAGCGGGCAGCGCTTGCACCGCGGCTTGGACCGGCAGCACTTCTTCTTCGGCTTCAGGCCGGCCAGCTTCTCGGGCTTCACGCTGAGCTTTCTCGGGTTCGGTCGTTTTCGTGATCGGACACCCACACTGCGACAATCTCCGGCGTGAGTTCTCGCCCCAACTTTAGGAATGTCGCGATCGTCGCCCACGTCGACCACGGCAAGACCACCCTCGTCGACGCCATGCTGCGGCAGTCCGGCGCGCTGCACCACCGCGGCGACGACGCCACCGAGCGGATCATGGACTCCGGCGACCTGGAGCGCGAAAAGGGCATCACGATCCTGGCCAAGAACACCGCCGTGCACCGGCACAACGCGGACGGCACGGTGACGGTGATCAACGTCATCGACACCCCCGGCCACGCCGACTTCGGCGGGGAGGTCGAGCGCGGGCTGTCCATGGTCGACGGCGTGCTGCTGTTGGTCGACGCCTCCGAGGGCCCGCTGCCGCAGACCCGGTTCGTGCTGCGCAAGGCATTGGCGGCGCACCTGCCGGTGATCCTGGTGGTCAACAAGACCGACCGGCCCGACGCCCGCATCGCCGAGGTGGTCGAGGAGAGCCACGACCTGCTGCTCGACGTCGCGTCCGACCTCGACGAGGAAGCCCAGGCCGCCGCCGAGAAGGCGCTCGACCTGCCGACGCTGTACGCCTCGGGTCGCGCGGGCGTGGCCAGCACCACCCAGCCGTCCGACGGTGAGGTGCCCGACGGGGACAACCTCGACCCGCTGTTCGATGTGCTGATGGAGCACATCCCGGCGCCGGCGGGCAATCCGGAGGCGCCGCTGCAGGCGCTGGTGACCAACCTCGACGCGTCGGCCTTCCTCGGCCGGCTGGCGCTGATCCGCATCTACAACGGCCGGATCCGCAAGGGTCAGCAGGTCGCGTGGATGCGCGAGGTCGACGGCGTTCCCGTCATAACCAACGCGAAGATCACCGAGCTGCTGGCCACCGAGGGCGTCGAACGCACCGCGACGGACGAGGCCGTGGCCGGGGATATCGTCGCGGTGGCCGGGCTGCCCGAGATCATGATCGGCGACACCCTGGCCGACCCCGACCACGCGCACGCGCTGCCGCGCATCACCGTCGACGAACCGGCGATCTCGGTCACCATCGGCACCAACACCTCGCCGCTGGCCGGCAAGGTCTCCGGCCACAAGCTGACCGCGCGAATGGTCAAGTCCCGCTTGGATTCCGAGCTCGTCGGCAACGTTTCCATCCGGGTCGTCGACATCGACCGGCCCGACGCCTGGGAGGTGCAGGGCCGCGGTGAGCTGGCGCTGGCGATCCTCGTCGAGCAGATGCGGCGCGAGGGCTACGAGCTGACCGTCGGCAAGCCGCAGGTGGTCACCCGCGAGATCGACGGCAAGGTCCACGAGCCGGTCGAGCGGCTGACGATCGACGCGCCCGAGGAGTACCTCGGCACCATCACCGAGCTCCTCGCCACCCGCAAGGGCCGCATGGAGCAGATGACCAACCACGGCACCGGCTGGGTGCGGATGGAGTTCCTGGTCCCCGCGCGCGGCCTGATCGGCTTCCGCACCGAGTTCCTCACCGACACGCGCGGCACCGGCATCGCCCACCACATCTCCGAGGGCTACGAGCCGTGGGCCGGCGAGATCCGCTCGCGCGCGTCCGGCTCGCTGGTCGCCGACCGGGCGGGTGCGGCCACGGCGTACGCGATGACCTCCCTGCAGGAGCGCGGCGTGATGTTCGTCGAGCCGGCCACCGAGGTCTACGAGGGCATGATCGTCGGCGAGAACTCCCGCGCCGACGACATGGACGTCAACATCACCAAGGAGAAGCAGCAGACCAACATCCGGTCCGCCACCTCCGACAACTTCGAGAAGCTCGTCCCCCCGCGCAAGCTCTCGCTCGAGCAGTGCCTGGAGTTCTGCCGCGAGGACGAGTGCGTCGAGGTCACCCCCGACTCGGTCCGCATCCGCAAGGTCGTCCTCGACCAGAACGAGCGGGCGAAAATTGCGAGCCGAGCGCGTAAGGCGAGCAAGTAGGGCCCGGAGCGAGGAACGAGCGGAGGGTTCTGCTTGTCCGCCTTCTGCGAGGCGAGCAATTGCGCGACGAAGTCGCGCCGATCGCCAGCCGGGCGCGTAAGGCGCGGTAGCGCTCGTCGGGCTGTCTGCAGGTTTCCCCGGGCCCGGGAAACCTGGACTTGTCGGGTGTTGCAACACCCACTGAGTCCAGGGATTGCCCACGGAGTCCATGCCCGGCGCGGGTGCCGCAGCGGCGGCCCAGGCGAGCGGCCAGTTTCGTCGGCCGGCCGACGAAATCCGACGCGGGACGACGAAGCTTCGTCGTCCCGGCACGGGTTTCGTCGTCCCGTGCCTACCGTCGCCGGCACCCCGGTCGCGATAGGACGGCTTTGGCCCGGACCGGAATGTCGAAGCCTGACTGGACCATGCGCCGGCGACACCTTGTTTGACGTTCGGGATCAAGTGTCCCGCCCTTGCGGAGCCCGATTCGGGTCTAAGGTCCGCGCCATGCGCAGTGCACGAGCAGTCCTGACCCTGACCGCCGCGGCCGTCGCGGCCTCGCTCACCGTCTCACCTGCGAATGCGACCGTGGCGAACCCTGACAAGGGCTTGTACGGCGCAGCCGTCTATCTTGCCGATCACGGCGGAGAGCTCGGCGACTGGGAAGTCAAGTTCCACGTCAAGGAGCATCGTCAGATCCACCTCGACGCCGTGGTCGCCTGGTGCAGCGACGAGTACGGCCGGGTGTGGAACACCGCCGACTCTCCTGACGACCTCACCTTCCCGCTCGTCAAGGGCCGGCTCACTCGCCACTTCAGCGGCACGATCGACGGGCTTCGCCGAACGCTGTCTGTTGGCATCAAGTTCGTGAAGAAGGACACCGCCAAGGCGTGGGTCGTCGTCCACGGACGCGGGTGTGATGGCGGGAAGAAGCAGATGACACTTCATCGCGGTCATTCGACGGCGCCTTGATGGGAGCGGTCGAATGCGGATCTCACGAAGACTCTTCCTCTTGGTCCTGGCTCTCACGCTCGCTCTCGCCGGTCTACCAGGCAGTGCCTCGGCGGAGCGTGGCAACGACCCGACGACGTACGTCGTGCAGGGCTCGATCCCGGCGACCTGGCACGTGCACGTCTACGAGATCGGGTTCTGCACGACCCCCTGCCACCTCGACGACGATCTCACCGGCGCCCTCAGCACAGCCTCGGTCGGTAGCGATGGGAAGTTCGTTCTCGAGGAGGTGCCGGCCGACGACTACGGCGTAGCGATTCGCTACACGGATGGTGACGGACACAAGTACGGCGGCTACCTCACACCCGAGAAGGACGACGTCTACCGGCTCTCTAACGGCACCTTTCGGCGGCACGTAGTCATCGTTTCGGGCGACACCGCCCTTGGCGTGCTCCACACGAAGGCGTTCGAGAAGCACTACCCCGACGGCGATGTCGCTCTCACCGGTGGCGGGACGTTGGGTGGCAGGCTCACGCTCTTCTTCGTGGCCAAGCACCTCCGGCGAGTCACTCAGGTCGACATTCGGATCCTCGTCTGTGGCCAAGCCCGCGCGCACCGCCGCTTCACCCACCTGAAGGGGCGGCACGATCTGCGGGTGGATGTCCCGACGCAGACGATTCCGCGCTGGGTTCGGTACCGGACGGTCGTCGCTGAGCCTGGACGCGACCCGGCCCGATTCAGCGCGACCGCAGGCCCCGTCCCACAAGGCCACCCCTGTAAGCGGTGAACCAGTCTGGTCCTGAGGATGACTGCCGCCTTACCCGACTCCTGCCGGACTTCGGCCTAGGCTGCGGCACGTGACCACCTTCCGCACCGTCCTGGAGGCCACCGGCGGCAACAACGTCGGCATCGTCGTCCCGGAGGAGGTCGTCCTGGCCTTCGGCCGGGGCAAGCGCGTGCCGGTGGTCGTGACGATCGACGGCGACTACACCTACGCGACGACCATCGGCGTCATGGGCGGGCGCTACCTCGTCTCGTTCAACGCCGAGACCCGCAAGCACACCGGCCGCGGCGCGGGCGACGAGGTCGAGGTCGAGCTGGTCGTCGACCCCGACCGCTGACCCACACCCCTCCCCGGTGTCGGCGGCCGCCGGCCCGGGTACGGACCCGCATGACCTCCCGCCGGACGTCATACGAGCCGGCTCCCCCCACGACCAACCCGCATGACCTCCCGCCGGACGTCATACGAGCCGGCTCCCCCCACGACCAACC
>ERZ724515.977-NODE-977-length-11848-cov-26.574578_pt1 | contig 11848 bp, 12 predicted proteins | sample MGYA00376048_ERZ724515 | MGnify/ENA primary metagenome ERZ724515 (study PRJEB28724, sample SAMN07190885) | wastewater metagenome | isolation source: influent of sewage treatment plant in Hong Hong | place: Hong Kong | collected 2016-03-17 ... | reverse complement strand
AAGTAACAATGCTTCCTTTTTTCCAATCAAAAATAAAACTTCAAAAAGTATCTTGTAGCAAAGAATTACAAAAAGATGAAACACAAATAAAATCATTTTTTAAATTTGGTACTTTTGTATTTATTGCCGCAATTATTTGGGCTTTATATCTTATATTTTTTGCAAATAGCCAAAAACTTGGTATTGCTGTACTTTTTGGATGTGCTTTTGGTTTATTAATTGCAAAAGCTCAAATTTGTTTTACATCTGCATTTAGAGATATTTTTACAACAGGAAGAAATGAACTTGCTATTGCTATTATAATTGGTATGGCTGTATCAACTATTGGTGTATTTAGTTATATTATGATTGGAACTCCTGCAAAAATTATGTGGGCAGGACCAAATGCAATACTTGGTGGATTATTGTTTGGTTTTGGAATTGTACTTGCTGGTGGTTGTGAATGTGGTTGGATGTATAGAGCCGTTGAAGGACAAGTTCATTTTTGGATTGTTGGTATTGGAAATGTAATAGGAGCCACTTTTCTTGCATTTACTTGGGATAGTTTTTCAATATCACTTGCAACTTCATGGCCAAAAATAAATTTACTTGAATCATTTGGTTCTTATGGTGGATTATTTATGAATTATATTTTGCTATTTTTACTATTTTTATTGATTTTAAAACTAGAAAGAAATTATAAACAAAAACTAAAAAATAAAGGAAATTAATCTATGAAAGAAAATATTATTCCAGATTATAGACTTGATATGCAAGGTGAACCTTGTCCTTATCCAGCTATTAAAACACTTGAAGCAATGGAAAGTTTACAAAAAGGTGAAATCTTAGAAATAATTAGTGATTGTCCACAAAGTATAAATAATATTCCAATTGATACAAAAAATCATGGATATAAGGTTTTAAATATAGATAGTAGTGGTCCAACTATTAAATATTTAATACAAAAATAATAATTAAAAGGATTGTATAAATTTACAATCCTTTTTTATTGGTAAATATTTAAATTAATTCCTAAAATCTATGATTTATCTTCTTTTTTGTATAATCCTATCTAATTATGTAAAAGAGGTATAAAATGATTCAAATAATAAATAAAAAAGAAAATATATTTGAAGATGGTATTGCATTTGTTGAAAACTGGGATTTTTCAAAGGCAAACTTAAATGAAGAAAATAGAATCTTAGCTATCACTCAAGTTGCTTCAATTTGTTATCAATCACCAAAAGCACTAGGAAGTGAAAGTTTATATAACAGACTTATGGCAGAATCTCAAGGTTTACCCTCTTCTTCTTTTGAGTTTGTACCTGTATTACTTGATTTTTCAAATGAAAAACATAAAGAAATTTTAGCACCCCAATTTTCAAATACAAAAAAATTTGGAGAACTAATTTGTGAGGGAAAATATCTTCTTACAAATTATAGAGCCTTAGTTTATGATTTTGAAAATAATCCAAATTCATATAGTTTTGACATTAGAACTACTTATAACACACTTGAAGAATGTAAAATTATCAAAGAACATTTCAAGGTATTTTTATACAAAGTTGATTTCCCAACCCGTTCTCAAATGGTAAGACACAGAGTTAACTGGCAAGAACTTTCAAGAAGATATGTAAGTGGGAAAAGAGTTCCTTTTGATTTTTATGTTAGTGAAAAGATGAAAGATGTAACAAGTGATGCTGGAAATACTCAAAAGATTTTAGATATTTGTTTAGAACACTATTACAAAGCTTTAGAAGATGGTGTAAAACCACAAGAAGCAAGAAGAATTATCCCACAAGCTGGATATTCTCAAATTTGGGGTGGTTTTCAACCAACTCAACTTGAGAATTATTTCAAGTTAAGACTAGATTCACACGCCCAATGGGAAATTAGAAAAACAGCTGAGGCTATGAAAGAATTATTAGGAGTTTAATGAATTATCAAGCAATTTTAGAAGAGATAGAAAAGGAGATTCAACCTCTTTTTTCGCAAGGTAAAGTTGCAAACTATATTCCCGCTTTGGCAACAGTAAATCCAAATCAATTTGCAATGTCAATTCAGATGTTTGATGGAACATCTTTTGGTGTGGGAGAAGTGGATAAAAAATTCTCTATTCAAAGTATTTCAAAAGTTTTTACTTTTACATTAGCTTTAAATTTTTATGGAAAAGATTTATATAAAAGAGTGGGGCACGAACCATCTGGTAATCCTTTTAACTCTTTAGTTCAACTCGAATATGAAAATGGAATTCCACGAAATCCTTTTATAAATGCAGGTGCAATTGTAACAGCTGACAGTTTGGTATCAATTTATAAAGAGAATACTTTTGAAAATATTTTGAATTTTATAAAAAAAGTATCAAATGATGAAACAATAACTTTTGATGAAGAGATTTTTCAATCAGAACTAGAACATGGTTTTAGAAACTTTGCTTTAATAAATATGATTAGAAGTTATAACAATATTTTTAATGAAATAGATGATGTTATAAATACCTATTTTAAACAATGTTCAATTATGATGAGTCCTACTGAACTTGCAAAAGCAATGTTATTTTTAGCAAATCATGGAGTAAATCCTCTTACAAATGAAGAAATACTAACAGAATCAAAAGCAAAAAGAATCAACTCTTTAATGCTTACTTGCGGACATTATGATGCAAGTGGTGATTTTGCATATAAAGTAGGACTTCCTGGAAAAAGTGGAGTTGGAGGAGGAATTGTAGCAATTGTTCCAAAAAAAATGGCAATTTGTGTTTATTCTCCAAGATTAAATGCTCAAGGTAACTCACTAATTGGTACAAAAGCACTTGAATTATTTACAACAAAAACAGGTCTTTCAATTTTTTAAATAGCTTTTTTGTATAATCCAAAAAATTTATAAAGTTTATTATGGAGATTGAAAATTATGAGTGCATTAGAAATAGCTGATATTATTGGAATTATTTGTTTTGCACTTAGTGGATTTTTAATTGCTGTTCATTATAAACTCGATATTTTAGGAGTTTTTATCTCTTCATTTTTAACAGCTCTTGGTGGTGGAATGATAAGAGATGTACTTGCAGATAGAATCCCTTATGTTTTTACTACAAATCTTCCTGTTATTTTAGTTGTTGCCACTGTATTAATTTCTCTTTTGTTTAAACTTCATAAAACTGATGACTTAGAAGGAAAAACTGCCTTTATAGTCTCTGATGCAATTGGTCTTGTCTCTTTTTCAATTACAGGTTCAATTGTTGCAATTCAAAATGATTTTAACTTTTTAGGAGTTTTAATCCTTTCATTTTTAACAGCTGTTGGAGGAGGAACAATCAGAGATATTTTAATAAATAGAGTACCTTCAATTTTAGTATCTGAATTTTATGCAACTGTAGCTTTAATAATAGCTTCCATTATATATATATTAGAACTTTTGCATCTTAGAAGTTTACCTATTCTTATGAGTGTTTTTATTTTTGGTGTCGCTTTAAGACTTCTTGCATATTATAGAAATTGGCATTTACCAACTCTATCCAAAGAATAATTTTTCTTCTTAACTTTCTATTTACTTTTTCTAGATAAAATCATGCAATTTTATACCAAAGGAAAAAAATGATAAAAAAAATTTTATTTACAGTTTTATTGAGTCTAAGTGCCATTGCAAACTCTTTAAGTGTTGGTAGTGAAGCATCAGCAATTAAAATTAAAGACCAATTTGAAAAAGAGCATACGGTAGATGCAAATGTTAAAACAATCCTATTTGCTTCAGATAAAGATACAAGTGATATTTTAAAAGATTATTTACTTTCAAAAGATGCTGATATTCTAACAAGAAATAACGCTGTTTATGTTGCTGATATTTCAGGAATGCCTAGTTTAATCTCGAAATTTATAGCAATGCCTAAAATGAAAAAATATCCTTTTTCAATCCTACTTTTAGATGATACAAATAAAGAAAATTTTACTAAAGAAGAAGGAAAAATCATAGTTTATACTTTAGAAAATTCAAAAGTTACAAATATTTCTAAAATTTCTAAAAAAGAAGAATTAGAAGTTATTATAAAATAAAAATTACTGGCTTTTAAGCTAGTAATTTTTTAAATGCCTCAATGATAGCCTCTTTTTCAAGCTCTTTTATTTTATTTTCTAAACTATCAACTGTTTCATTTTGAGTAAGTTTAAACTCTTTTACTAAAATTTTTTCACCTTCATCATAAATTTCATTTACATAATGAATTGTAACTCCTGATTTTTTTTCACCATTTTTGATAACAGCTTCATGTACAAATCTTCCATACATTCCCTTTCCACCATAAATAGATGGAAGAATTGCTGGATGAGTATTTATTATTTTATTTGGAAAAGCATTTAAAAGTTTTGATTCAATTTTTTTCATGTATCCAGATAAAAATATATAATCACAACCAAATTCTAAAAGTAATCTAGTTATTTTGTCATCTATATCTTGATCTGGATATCTTTTATCATTTATAATAAAATATGGAATATTATAAAATTCAGCTTTTTCTAAAACACCTGCATTTGTATTATTTGTAATAACAACCACAACTTTTGCATTAAGTATTTTATTTTCTATAGCTTTTTGAATAGTTTCAAATCCACTTCCATTATATGAAGCTAAAACTCCTATTTTTTTCATTACATATCCTATTTTTTTTGAGGCTGGATTATATCTAAAATTAGTTTATAATCTTTGGGCATGAGTTAAAGCAATTGCAATTGCATCTGTAATATCAAGAGGTTTAATTTCCTTTTTAATACCTAAAAGTCGTTTAACCATAAAAGCTACTTGTTCTTTTGTAGCTTTTCCATTTCCTGTTACTGCTTGTTTTACTTGTAACGGGGTATATTCAGCAAAATTACCAAATTTTTGTAAAATTTTTAATGAAATTGCACCTCTAAATTGAGCTAATTTAATAACTGTTTTTGGATTAAAAGCATAAAACATATCTTCAATAGAAACTTCATCTATTTTATGCTTAGAAAAAATCAAATCAAATCCCTCCGTCATTTCTACAATTTGCTCTTGTAAAATTTTTGTTTTAATTTTTATAAGTCCTGCTTCTATAAGTTTTATTTCTCTTATATTTTTTTCAACTATTGCATATCCACAGTTTCTAGTTCCTGGGTCTATTCCTAATATTTTCAACTTTTCACTCTTTTTATTTATATTTTATTCACATAGTTATAAAGCCCTTATAATCGTATTTTCATAATATAATTTTATTTAAAAGAAAAAAATTATTCACTACTTATTCACTATGTGTATAACTCTATTTTTTCTATAATTTTAAGGACTTTAACACTACTTGAAGTTCTTTTATAAAAAATTTAGATATAATATCTAGTAATTACAATTAAAGAGTTTATAAATAAATGACAAACAAAGATTTTTTAACAATTATTCAAAAAGAAGCAACAAAAATTGACTATGAAAGATATTTAAAACAGTTAGTTTATAAAAAAGTTTCTTCAGATGAAAAAATTGCCATATTTGAAGTAAATAATAAATATATAGCCTCTTGGATAAAAAGCAAATTTACAGGATTAATTCAACATTGTTTTGAAATTTTTGATGGCTCAAAACCATCTATTGAAATAAAATTAGCTGGTGAAAAAAAATCTAAAAAAGAGATTTTGAAAGAACAAATTCAAAATGAAACTGCTGAAAGTACAATATTAAATCCATCATATACTTTTGATTCCTTTGTAGTTGGATCTTCTAATCAAATGGCTTATAATGCCTCTTTAGCTATTGCAAATAAACCAGGCATCCAATATAATCCACTTTTTATTTATGGAGGAACTGGTTTAGGGAAAACTCACCTTTTACAAGCTGTTGGAAATCATGCAATTGAAAAAGGAAGTACAGTTATTTATGTGACAATTGAACAATTTATGAATGATTTTACTTTTTCAATAAAAAATAAAAATATGGAACATTTTAGAAATAAATATAGAAAATGTGATGTTCTCTTAATTGATGATATTCAATTTTTATCTGGGAAAGAACAAACTCAAGAAGAATTTTTTCATACATTTAATGAACTTCATAATGCAAAAAAACAAATTGTAATGACAAGTGATAGACTTCCATCCCAAATAGCTGGACTTGTTGATAGATTAAAATCAAGATTTGAATGGGGACTAACAGCTGATGTTCAAATTCCAGGACTTGAAACAAAAATTGCAATTATTGAAAAAAAATCTGAATTAAATGGTATTTCATTAAGTAGAGAAATTATAAATTTTATTGCTACTACACTTGATAATTCAATTCGAGAAATAGAAGGTGTTTTAATTCGAATTAACGCAAGTGCTTCTTTATTAAATCAAGAAATTACCCTTCCTATGGTTCAAAATCTTTTAAAAGAACAAATAAAAGAGACAAAAGAAAATATTAAATTACCAGATGTAATAAATATTGTTGCAAATCAATTAAATATTAAACCAAGTGATATTAAATCTAAAAAAAGAACAGCAACAGTCGCAAATGCTAGAAGAATAGTTATTTATCTAACAAGAGAATTAACACATAATTCTATGCCAGATATCGCAAAATTTTTAGGAATGAAAGACCATAGTTCAATTTCTCATAATATTAAAAAAGCAAATGAGTTAATTGAAAAAGATGAAAACTTTAAATTAATTATTGAAAATTTAAAGAATAAAATCATAAATAAGGAGTGGTAAAATCTTTAGAACAAAATAAGTTTTAAAGACTTATGTGAAAAGATGTGAATATAATACTTTTTTTAATCACTTAAAAAAGTTCGATTCTATCAGATTCAAAAAGGTATTTTCATCTTTTCACATAGACTACTACTTCCACTAAATTAAAAGAAAATATAGGAGAGAAAAATGAGATTCATAATTACAAAGAATATCTTTGAAAATGTTATAGCTTCAATGCAACCTTTTTTAGAAAAAAAAGACTCTAGTGCAATCACATCACATATATATTTAGAAATCAATAACACTAAATTAATTATAAAAGCAACTGACTATGAAATAGGTTTAGAATCACATATTGATAATATAGCTGATATGGTAGATGGTAAAGCAACTGTAAATGGTTCTAATTTATTAGGAATTATAAAAAGACTAAAAAATGAAGATATTATTATTGAAGCATCAAATAACAATCTTGTTATAAAACAAAATAAATCAACTTTTAAGTTACCCACTTATGATGCTAATGAATTTCCTTCATTAAATAAATCAGAAAATTTGAAAAATTTATCTATGTCAACAATTAATTTTATAAATTCTATTAGAAAAATTACACCTGCGATTGATAATAATAATCCTAAATTTGAATTAAATGGAGCATTATTAGATATTAAAAGTCAGAAGATAAATTTTGTTTCAACAGATACAAGAAGATTAGCTGTTTCATTTTTACAAAATATAAACAATGATGAAGTACAATTTATTATTCCTAAAAAAGCTATTGTTGAAATCCAAAAACTATTTTTAGATGAAGCAAAAATTTCTTATGATGATACAAATTTAGTAATTTCAAGTGAAACAACAAAATTTTTCACAAAGTTAATTAATGGAAAATTTCCTGATTATGAAAGAATTATACCAAATACTTTAAAATATAATTTTCCTCTTCCAAAAAATATGTTAGTTGAATCTATAAAACTTGTAACTTCATTATTTTCAAATATAAAAATTACATTTAATTCAACTTCAATTATATTTGAATCATTAGATGAAGATAGTGAAGCAAAAACTCAAATTGATATTGATTTGAATATTGAAAAAGAGTTCTATTTAGCTGTAAATGCTAAATATTTATTAGATTTTTTAAGTATGTCAAATAATGAAAAAATAAAAATCGGATTTAATGAATCAAATTTACCATTTTTACTAGAAGATGATAAATTTTTCACTATTGTAATGCCAATAGTTTTAGAGAAATAAAAATTAAACAAAAATAAGGAAATCTATAATGAGTCAACAAGAATACGGCGCTAGTAACATTAAAGTATTAAAAGGTCTTGAAGCTGTAAGAAAAAGACCAGGAATGTATATTGGTGATACAAATACAAATGGTCTTCACCACTTAGTATATGAAGTAGTAGATAACTCTATTGACGAAGCAATGGCAGGTTATTGTAAAAATATTAAAATTACTATGACTAAAGACCATTGGATAAAAGTTGAAGATGATGGAAGAGGAATTCCAACTGCAATTCATGAAGGGGAAGGAATTTCTGCTGCAACAGTTGTTTTAACTGTACTTCATGCTGGTGGAAAATTTGATAAAGATACTTATAAAGTTTCTGGTGGACTTCATGGGGTTGGTGTTTCAGTTGTAAATGCATTATCAAAACATTTAAAAATGACGATTTATAGAGAAGGAAAAATCCATTATCAAGAGTTTAAATGTGGTATTCCTCAAGGAGTATTAGAAGTTATTGGAGATAGTCCTAGAAAAACTGGAACTACTATTGAATTTTTAGCTGATGATTCTATTTTTGAAGTAAGTAGATACGAATTCGCAATTTTAGCAAAGAGATTTAGAGAAGTTGCATATTTAAATTCGTTTATTTCTATCACACTTGATAATGAAATTACTAAAACAAAAGAAGTTTATCATTTTGAAGGTGGACTTAAACAATTTGTTGAAGATATGAATAAAGAAACAGCTGTTTGTGATGCAGTTGCATTTAATGATACTATTGATGGTGTTGAAGTTGATATTGCTGTTATGTATAACGACACTTATATTGAAAAAACTTTATCATTTGTAAATAATATTAGAACAATTGATGGTGGAACTCATGAAGCTGGTTTTAAAGCTGGACTTACAAGAACAATTGTTAAATATTTAAATGAAAATGCAGCAGCTAGAGAAAAAGATACAAAAATTACTGGTGATGACGTAAGAGAAGGATTAATTGCAGTTATTTCTGTAAAAGTTCCAGAACCACAATTTGAGGGACAAACTAAAAGTAAATTAGGTTCTTCTTATGTAAAAGCTATTACTCAAAAATTAACAGGTGATGCGTTAGATAAATATTTTGAAGAAAATCCACAACAAGCAAAAGCTATTATGGAAAAATCTTTAATGGCAGCACGTGGTAGAGAAGCAGCTAAAAAAGCTAGGGATTTAACTAGAAAAAAAGATGCAATGACAGTTGGAACACTTCCAGGTAAACTTGCAGAGTGTCAATCAAAAGACCCAGCAATTAGAGAATTATATCTGGTGGAAGGGGATTCTGCTGGAGGTTCAGCAAAACAAGGAAGAGATAGAGTTTTCCAAGCAATCTTACCACTAAAAGGTAAGATTTTAAATGTTGAAAAATCAAGACTTGATAAAATTCTAAAATCAGATGAAATCAGAAATATGATTACAGCTCTTGGTTGTGGAATTGGTGAAGATTTTGATAATGAAAAAATCAGATATCATAAAGTTATAATTATGACCGATGCAGACGTTGATGGTAGCCACATTCAAACTCTTTTATTAACTTTCTTTTTTAGATTCTTAAGACCAGTTATTGAAAATGGATATTTATATATTGCTCAACCACCTCTTTATAGATATAAAAAAGGTAAAAATGAAATTTATCTAAAAGACGATACAGCTTTATCTGCATTTTTAATTGAAAATGGTTTAGAATCATTTAGTTTTGAAGGTTTAGGATATAACGATTTATTAGATTTATTTAAAATTGTTGCAAGATACAGAAGTATGTTAGCTCAATTAGCAAAAAGATACTCTTTACTTGAAGTTTTAAAGTATTTAATTGAAAATAATGAACTTGTAAATCTTGATTTTGCATCATTATATGAAAAAGTAAAAGAATTTTTAGATGCAAAAGGTTATAACATTTTGTCAAAAACAATTCTTGAAGATAAAATTCAATTATTTGTTCAAACAAATGAAGGTCTAGAAGAATTAATAATTGATGAAGAACTTTTTGCATCTCCATATTTTAGTGAAGCTACATATATTTATAATAAATTAGTTGAGAGAGATTTAACAGTATTTGAAGGTAGAGATTTATTAGATATTTTAGATGATATCGAAACTCTTGCTAAAAAAGGTGCTTATATTCAAAGATATAAAGGTCTTGGAGAGATGAATCCTGAGCAATTATGGGAAACAACAATGATTCCTGATAATAGAAGACTTTTAAGAGTTAAAATAGAAGATGCTGAAGTTGCAAGTGATACATTTACTTTATTTATGGGTGATGAAGTTGAACCTAGAAGAAATTATATTGAAGAACATGCAAAAGATGTTGAACATCTTGATGTATAAAAAAGAGTTTGAACTCTTTTTTATACAATATAATAATCATAATTTAAAGTAATACTGACAACTAATATTTTTTATTTAATTAATATAATAAATCTAAGTTAAAATTCACAATTGTATCATCATAAAAATTCTAAAGTTATGATTATTCTTTTATAATTTCTGCTTTTTTGATAGAGTTCTTTTATAAGGCTTTTTTGGATAAAATTGGCGAAAATTTACAGTTATAAAGGTTATAAATAATGAAATATGGTGAAAAAGAAATAGCAGAATTTGATATAAATAGTGAAGAAAATTTTTGGCCAAATGAGCATGAAAAAAATTATATAATAAATATTGAATTACCTGAATTTATGGCTAAATGCCCAAGAAGTGGTTACCCAGATTTTGCAACAATAAAAATAGAATATAGTCCAAATAAAAAAGTTATAGAGTTAAAAGCATTAAAAATATATATTAATTCTTTTATGTTTAGAGAAATTTCTCATGAAAATTCAGCTAATGAAATTTTTGATACTTTATATTCAAAATTAGAACCAAAATGGATGAAAGTTATTGCAGACTTTAAACCAAGAGGAAATGTACATACAGTTATTGAAATAGATAGCTCAAAAATTTAAGGATTTAAACCTTGGAAAGATTAGTTACAACTTCACAAGCAGCTGAAATATTAGGCTTATCTTTACAAGGAATTCATTATAGAATTAAAAAAAATCAGTTGAAATCTATAAAAAAAGATGGTAAAACTTTTGTTTATATTAATGATGATATTAAATTTGAAGATACGATACAAAAAACGAAAGTTGAAACATCTAAAATTTCTCATGATAATAATCAATCAATAATTGATGTTAAAAATGAACAAATTGAACTTTTAAAAAAATCTATTAAATGGATGAAAAAGCAGTATATTTCTGAAATATTTAGACTTGAAAAAAATCAAAAACGAATTATAGAAGTTTTTAATTCAGAAATAAAATTATTACAAAGTGCTTTTAATGAAATGCGTTCAATTTACAGACCACAAATAGAACAAAAAGAGACAAAAAATGATAATAATAGTTTTTTAGCATTAAAAGATTTTTTTATAATTATGAAAAGAGAAAATAAAACTGAACAAGAGATAAAACAAATTATTTTTAATGCTATTAAAAATGGTGATAGTAGGTTTATATATAATAAATCTGAAAAAAAACTTTTGATTTTAAATTCTAATTTTGAAGATTTGATCTAAATTTATAAAAAAGAGTACTTAAAGTACTCTTCTCCAGATACCCAAACACAATATTAAAAAAGGTGCCTTGCTATGTTCCCATCCTGGGGCTTTGTCTTCGATAATACTTGTAAGGGTCTAAAGAAGAGCATTCAAAATATTAAAATATTCTCAATGTTCCTCTTTAAAGGTTGAAATTATAACTTAAAAATCTTTAATTTATAATAAATTAATTTAATAAAGAGAAATATGACTTATTTAATACTATTTTTATCAGCTTTTTTATCAGCAACTTTATTCCCTTTAGGGAGTGAAGTTGTACTTATTATAAATATTAAGGAGGGATATAATATTTTTCTTTTACTTTTTTTTGCA
>ERZ724515.964-NODE-964-length-11911-cov-17.329453_pt1 | contig 11911 bp, 10 predicted proteins | sample MGYA00376048_ERZ724515 | MGnify/ENA primary metagenome ERZ724515 (study PRJEB28724, sample SAMN07190885) | wastewater metagenome | isolation source: influent of sewage treatment plant in Hong Hong | place: Hong Kong | collected 2016-03-17 ... | reverse complement strand
GGCAATATCTCAATTGCCATCCCTGTTGCCGCCTTTATTACATGGGCATGGGCAACTGGCATGCATGAACCACTACTCAACCATGCAAAAGCGGCGAAAGTCTTACATGACTTAAACCCTTTTACCTCTTTGGCTATTCCGCACGCCGCCATTGCGGGTGTCTGTTTGTTTTTATCGGGACTTTTGGCGGGTTATTTTGACAATATGGCGGTTTATCGCAAAGTTGGCCCTCGCTTAAAAGCACACCCTCGTCTCAAAACCATCATGGGGCAAGAACGACTCGATAAATTTGCAGGCTATATAGAACGCAACTTAGGTGCGTTGGCGGGTAATTTTCTGTTCGGGATTATGTTAGGAAGTATGGGAACCATTGGTTATATTTTGGGTTTACCCCTAGATATTCGCCATATTGCCTTTGCTTCAGCAAACTTCATTCAAGGCCTGATGAATATTAATGGTAGTCCTGAGATTGGCTTGATTATTGTATCTTTCCTCGGGGTACTCGCTATTGGTCTGACGAACTTATTTGTCAGTTTTACCCTCACGATTATTGTGGCTTTACGTGCACGTCGGGTACGTTTTGAACAGTGGAAACCGTTAGCAAAATTGGTTTTAACCCATTTTCTAACGCGACCAAGTGACTTCTTTTGGCCACCCAAAGTACCTCTTGAAGTTGATGAAAGTTCGAACAATACAAAACACCATACAAAATGATTTTGTACCGATTTTGAGCTCTTGTTACACTGTGAACAAAATTTTATACATGATTAATCAACACTTGAATTAAAGTGTACTGATGAGTACACTTTAACCCAGTAAATAACCGCGCTTAAATCGGTTGAAATGACACGAGTTCCAGCATGCCTTACTTGTTGCTTTTTATCGGTATTATTTTATTTATAATCAGTGTATTAGCTCTAAGCATTCAACCACTCACCGCTTTAGATCTGGCGATGGTCGAATATTTCAGCACATTAAGAACTGAGCCTATAGATAAACTTGCAATACTTTTATCGGCACTCGGTGGCATGCCGTTTGTATTATTTCTAACCACTCTATGGTGTTTCCATCGTGCATGGTATAAAAAGTATAGAGATGTTGTTTTTATTGGTTTAGGCGTTGTTGGAAGTATTGCTTCTGCTTGGCTACTTAAATTTCTAATTTCAAGACCACGCCCACCAGAAATGTTTCACCTAGTGACGAGCTATGGTGCTTCCTTTCCGAGTGCGCACAGTATGTATGCTGCCACTTTGGCGTGTCTTGCCATTTTCTTAAGTCGACCATTTCCTGCACATCGTTATGTTGTATGCATTGCTCTTTTATGGATGCTGATGATGGGAATTTCAAGAGTCTATCTTGGAGTACACTTCCCATCCGACGTTCTCGCAGGTTGGAGCATTAGTATTATCTGGATTTCACTGCTTTACATCTTGTGTGGCAGATATACCCAATTAAATACACATTATTTTTAGATAAGAATCTAATCGAGGTGGAACAATGATGTCGGCAAAGCTTTGGGCCCCAGCCCTTACCGCTTGCGCATTAGCAACGAGTATTGCACTTGTTGGTTGTAGCAAAGATCCAAAGGATGCGCAGCAAGCTGGCGCTTCTCAACAAATGCCACCTACTGAAGTCGGTGTCATTGTTGCACAACCGCAAAATGTAGAACAATCTGTAGAGTTATCTGGCAGAACCACGGCATTTGAAATCTCTGAAGTTCGCCCACAAACGAGTGGGATCATTCTAAAACGTTTGTTTGCGGAAGGCAGTTATGTACGTGAAGGCCAGGCACTTTATGAACTTGATTCTCGTACCAACCGCGCAACATTTGATAATGCCAAAGCAGCATTATTACAACAAGAAGCGAATTTAAGCACACTCAGAACCAAACTAAATCGTTATCAGCAACTGGTTTCAAGCAACGCTGTTGCGAAACAAGACTATGACGACTTAGTGGGTCAAGTAAATGTCGCTGAGGCACAAGTGGCAGCAGCACGTGCTCAAGTTAAAAATGCTGAAGTGGACTTAGGTTATTCAACCATCCGCTCACCAATTTCAGGTCAAACCAACCGCTCTACAGTTACTGCGGGTGCTTTGGTGACTGCAAACCAAACAGAGCCATTGGTGACAATTCAACGTTTAGACCCAATCTATGTTGATATCAACCAATCGAGTTCTGAACTTCTTCGTTTACGTCAACAATTGAGTAAAGGTAGCTTAGACAGCAGTAACAACACGCGTGTGAAGCTGAAACTAGAAGATGGCAGTGACTATCCAATCGAAGGCCGTTTAGCGTTCTCTGATGCTAGTGTCAATCCAGATACAGGGACTGTGACGATTCGTGCGGTGTTCCCGAACCCGAATCACTTGCTGCTTCCTGGTATGTTTGCCAATGCACAAATCGTTCAAGGCGTAATCCCGAATGCGATGTTAGTGCCGCAAATTGCAGTGACTCGTACACCAACAGGTCAAGCAATGGCAATGATTGTGAATGACAAAGGCGTAGTAGAGCCTCGTCAAATCACCACAGTTGGTATTCAAGGTCAAGACTGGATTGTGACTGAAGGCCTTAAAACAGGTGAAAAAGTTATTGTTGACGGAATAGCGAAAGTTAAAGCTGAACAGAAAGTTGTTGCGAAACCGTATCAACCTAAAGCAGCAGCACCTCAAGCTCCAACAACGGATGCTAAAAAGACAGAAGCTGGTGCAAAAACTGAACAAAAAGCTACTTCAAACGCATAAGGGGTAGACTGAATGGCTCAATTTTTTATTCATCGCCCCATTTTTGCGTGGGTGATTGCACTGGTGATTATGTTGGCGGGTATTATCACGCTGACAAAAATGCCGGTTGCCCAATATCCGACGATTTCACCGCCCTCGGTGACAATCTCTGCAACTTATCCGGGTGCTTCTGCACAGACTGTTGAAAACACAGTCACTCAGATCATTGAACAACAAATGAATGGTCTGGATGGTCTACGTTATATCTCTTCAAACAGTGCGGGTAACGGTCAAGCATCTATTAACTTAAACTTTGAACAAGGCATCGATCCTGATATTGCTCAAGTTCAAGTACAGAACAAACTACAATCGGCAACGGCGCTTTTACCTGAAGATGTACAACGTCAAGGTCTAAAAGTCACCAAGTCTGGTGCGAGCTTTATGCAAGTTCTTGCATTTTACTCTCCAGATGGAAGCTTATCTGCTGCCGACATTAAAGACTATGTAAACTCAAACATTTCTGAACCGCTGAGCCGTGTTGCAGGTGTGGGTGAAGTCCAAGTTTTTGGTGGTTCATACGCGATGCGTATTTGGCTTGATCCAGCGAAAATGACCAGCTTACAAATTACTCCAAGTGATGTTGCAACTGCCATTAATGCGCAAAACTCACAAGTTGCTGTGGGTCAACTCGGTGGTGCTCCATCAATTCAGGGACAAGTTCTGAATGCTACGGTCAATGCGCAAAGTATGTTGCAGACGCCTGAGCAGTTTAGAAATATCTTTTTGAAAAATACAGCCTCAGGTGCTCAAGTTCGCTTAGGCGATGTTGCGCGTGTTGAACTCGGGTCAGATAACTATCAGTTCGACTCTAAATTTAATGGTAAGGCTGCTGGCGGTGTTGCGATTAAACTGGCAACTGGTGCAAATGCACTAGATACAGCAGCGGCTGTAGAAAAGCGCCTCAGTGAACTTCGTAAAAACTACCCAAATGGTTTAAAAGATCAACTGGCTTATGACACCACACCGTTTATTAAGCTGTCGATTGAAAGTGTTGTACACACGTTGATTGAAGCTGTCGTGTTGGTGTTCATTGTCATGTTCTTATTCTTACAGAACTGGCGTGCCACGATTATCCCAACATTGGCTGTTCCAGTGGTTGTATTGGGCACATTTGCTGTCATTAACATCTTCGGTTTCTCAATCAACACGCTCACCATGTTTGCGATGGTCTTAGCGATTGGTCTTCTGGTCGATGATGCGATTGTTGTGGTGGAAAACGTCGAACGGGTAATGCAAGAAGAACACCTCGACCCTGTAGCTGCGACCGAAAAATCAATGCAACAGATTTCTGGTGCCTTGGTCGGTATTACCAGTGTATTAACTGCGGTATTCGTACCGATGGCATTCTTTGCAGGTACAACCGGTGTTATTTACCGTCAGTTCTCGATTACGCTAGTTACCGCAATGATTTTGTCACTGATCGTGGCATTAACCTTCACCCCTGCCCTGTGTGCAACCTTGTTAAAACAACATGATGCAAACAAGCCAGAAAGTAATAATATTTTTGCGCGTTTCTTCCGTTGGTTTAACAGCAGCTTTGAAAAGCTATCCGTAAAATACCAAGGTGGTGTCAACCGTATGACCCATCATAAAGTATTTTCTGGTGTGGTTTATTTACTGGTGATTGCAGGCTTAGTTGGCCTATATAAAGCTTTACCATCCTCATTCTTGCCTGACGAAGACCAAGGCGTCGTCATGACTTTAGTTCAGCTTCCACCAAGTGCAAGCCTTGAACGTACCGATAAAGTCATCACCACAATGACAGACTATTTCATGAATAAAGAAAAAGAACATGTAGAGTCTATCTTTACTGTTTCTGGTTTCTCATTCACAGGTGTTGGTCAAAACGCAGGTCTTGCCTTTATCAAGCTGAAGGACTGGAGTGAGCGTACGACACCTGAGTCGCAAATTGGTGCCATCATCCAACGTGGTATGGCATTGAATATGATTGTGAAAGACGCATCTTACATCATGCCATTACAGTTACCTGCAATGCCTGAATTAGGTGTATCTGCTGGTTTTGACATCCAATTAAAAGATGCGAGTGGTCAAGGTCATGAAAAACTGATTGCTGCACGTAATGCGATTTTAGGTATGGCAGCACAGGATAAACGCCTTACAGGTGTGCGTCCAAATGGTCAAGAAGATACACCTCAGTATCAAATTAGTATTGACCAAGCACAAGCAGGCGCAATGGGTGTCAGTATTGCGGATATCAATACAACCATGAGCATGGCTTGGGGTGGTTCATATATTAATGACTTCGTAGACCGTGGTCGTGTGAAAAAAGTCTATGTGCAAGGCGAAGCAAATGCACGTATGATGCCTGAAGACTTGAACAAGTGGTATGTACGTAATAGTAGTGGCACAATGGTTCCTTTCTCAGCATTTGCAACAGGCGAATGGACTTATGGTTCACCACGTCTAGAGCGTTATAACGGTGTATCTTCTGTAAACATTCAAGGTACTCCAGCACCGGGCGTAAGTTCGGGTGATGCAATGCTCGCGATGGAAGAAATTATTGGTAAGTTACCATCTATGGGCTTACAAGGTTTCGACTATGAATGGACAGGCTTATCTTTAGAAGAACGTGATTCGGGCAATCAAACAGCTCCGCTGCTTGTTCTTTCAATGCTTATCGTCTTCTTATGTCTTGCCGCATTGTATGAAAGTTGGTCTATCCCTGTTTCAGTATTACTAGTTGTACCACTCGGTATTCTTGGTGCATTTGCATTGACATGGTTAGGTATGATCATTAAGGGCGATCCAAACTTATCGTTTAACATCTACTTCCAAGTTGCGATTGTTGCCGTGATTGGTCTTTCTGCGAAAAATGCGATCTTGATCGTAGAGTTTGCAAAAGAGTTGCAAGAACAAGGTGAAGACTTGTTTGATGCAACCCTTCATGCTGCAAAAATGCGTTTACGCCCAATTATCATGACCACCCTTGCATTCGGTTTTGGTGTACTTCCGCTTGCCCTTTCAACAGGTGCTGGTGCAGGTAGCCAACACTCGGTAGGCTTTGGTGTCCTTGGTGGTGTAATTAGTTCTACACTGTTGGGTATTTTCTTCATTCCAGTATTCTTTGTTTGGATTCGTAGTATTTTCAAATACAAACCTAAGAAACAAAATAATCAGGAGCAAACATCGTGATGCAAAAAGTATGGTCTATTTCAGGTCGTAGCATTGCGGTATCTGCACTTGCGCTTGCTTTGACTGCATGTCAAAGCATGCGTGGTCCAGAACCCGTCGCTCAAGCGGATATCCCAACAGGATATATTGGTTCAACGACAGGTCCATCTGTTGCAGAACAAGGCTATAAAGACTTTTTTGCTGATCAGCGTTTAGTCCAAGTCATCGAGTTAGCACTAGCCAATAACCGTGACCTCCGTACGGCGACTTTAAATATTCAACGTGCTCAGCAAGCGTATCAAATTAGCGAAAACAACCAACTGCCAACCATTGGTGCAAGTGGTAGTGTGCTTCGCCAAGATACACTCAGCAGCAACAAACCCATGACAACCTATAATGTTGGCCTTGGCGTAACTGCGTATGAGTTAGACTTTTGGGGTCGTGTTCGTAGCTTAAAAGACAATGCTTTAGACAGCTATTTAGCGACTCAAAGTGCACGTGATGCAACACAAATTTCGTTGATTGGTCAGGTTGCGCAAGCATGGCTGAGCTATTCGTTTGCCAATGCCAACTTAAAACTGGCAGACCAAACCTTAAAAGCACAGCTTGAATCATACAATCTGAACAAAAAACGTTTTGATGTCGGTATCGACAGCGAAGTCCCTGTACGTCAAGCGCAAATTTCGGTTGAAACCGCACGTAATGACGTTGCGAACTACAAGACTCAACTTGCACAAGCACAGAACTTACTCAACCTGTTGGTGGGTCAGCCTGTTCCTGCAAACTTATTGTCTCCTCAACCTGTGAAACGCATTACCCAAAGTACGGCGTTGACAGCGGGCTTGCCAAGCGACTTGTTAAATAACCGTCCTGATGTCCGTGCTGCGGAATATCAATTGTCTGCTGCGGGTGCCAACATTGGTGCGGCAAAAGCACAGTTGTACCCAACCATCAGCTTAACAGGTACAGCGGGTTATGCATCGACAGATTTAAGCGATTTGTTTAAATCAGGTGCCTTTGTATGGTCACTTGGCCCAAGCTTGGATATTCCAATCTTTGACTGGGGTACACGTCGTGCCAATGTGAAGATTTCAGAAACTGACCAAAAAATTGCGTTGTCAGATTATGAAAAAACCATTCAAACCGCTTTCCGTGAAGTGAATGATGCCTTGGCAGTACGTGAAAATATTGGTGACCGTCTAGCAGCGCAACGTCGTCTGGTAGATGCAACCAACACCACTTATAAACTTTCAACTGCTCGCTTCCGTGCAGGTATCGATAACTACCTGACTGTACTTGATGCACAACGTACATCGTACTCGGCGGAACAAGGTTTGTTATTGCTTGAACAAGCAAACTTAAACAACCAAGTTGAAGTGTATAAAACCCTCGGTGGCGGTGTAAAAGCCAACACGACGGATCAAGTGGTGAAACAGCCTTCATCTTCAGATGTGAAATACAACAAAACAGCAAACTAAGGTTTGCAACATCAAAAGCTCACTTCGGTGGGCTTTTTTATTGCTTTTTGCTGGGCTTTTTCCTATCTTCAAAGATAATCAAATCATTTGAATATTGAACATTATGCTTTTAAGTAACCTTGAGTCTGTTCCTGGACATACCATTTCTCAACAACTGGATGTGGTCTATGGCAGTACGGTTCGAAGTAAACATGTCGGGCGCGACTTTTTGGCAGGGTTAAAAAATATTGTCGGTGGTGAACTCACTGCCTATACCGAGCTTTTAGAAGAATCACGCCAAGAAGCCATGAATCGTATGATTGCAAAAGCACAAGGCTTAGGGGCCAATGCCATTGTAGGTATTCGTTTTTCAACCTCAAATATTGCCCAAGGTGCATCTGAGTTATTTGTTTATGGCACTGCAGTCCGTGTCACACCGTTAGACAACCATCTCCCCGATCCATTTCCAACACAGGTCTAAGCCATGGAAAGTTTAGTTTTCCAACTGCTGATCTTTGCGGTGCTCTTTAGCGTCGGTTTTGGCTTTGGTCGCTACAATGAACGTAAACATTTGGCGGAGCTTGAACAGAATGAGAAGCGTCTTGCCTACATTACCGTGGGTAATTTACGCAAAGTAAGCTTCGAACAGTCTGGGCACATGATCAGTAGCAATGTTGTGATTTCTCATGATTATTTCAAATATGTATTGGCGACCGTGCAAAACTTTTTTGGGGGTAGACTCACCAGCTATGAAAGTGTTGTCGATCGTGCCCGTCGTGAAGCCATCGTCCGACTCAAACTTGAAGCAGAAAAGCACGGCGCAACGCATATTGCTTGTATGCGACTGGCGACCACAGAAATGGGCATGCAAGGCGGTATGGTCGAAGTCTTTGCTTATGGGACTGCCATTCAAAATCCTTAAACAGCGACTATTGACCAATCATCCATTCACTAAACTCAAACAGCATGAGCGTTCAAAATAGCTCATGCTCGCTCACCTTCTATCGTACATTCGGATGGTAGATTGCTCACTAGAGCATAATTCTCTACACTAAACATAATAAAAATGGACTTCACCTACACTACAAATAGGTCACAGATAATGAAATCTTTAGCACTGAAAATAAGTATGGCTGTACTCAGCATGATTCCACTTGTAGCCAAAGCTGAATTAATTGTACTGGCATCGCCTCAAAGTAATGATGCGTACTATGCAAAAATGATTGATGATATTTTTGATTTTCACGTCGATTATGCAAAAAAAAATTATTAAAAACGGAGACAATGTCGTTGTTCTGACGGACAAAGGCCTCTACCCCGACTATGTCAAAGCCTTGGGCAAAAAGCATGTGGCAATCGCACCGATGCATGACATTTGGATGCGCGACTTCACCAGCGCCAATCCTGCTCAACCCGTCATGTTCCGCTACACGGCGGCAGGACAAGGTGGCGCTAAAAAAGGTCAGGCCATTTCAGATGAAGTGCAAGACGAATTTAAATACTACAGCCAAAAGGCTGGCTTACAGTTTACGCAAAGCAAACTATTGAATGATGGCGGAAACTGGGTGGAAGATGGTTATGGCAATGTCGTCCTCAGCACCAAATTCCTAGCGGATAACAAGCTCACCGAAAGCGAAGCCCGTAAGAAACTCATGGCTCTAACAGGTGCAAAGCAGATTGCCTTCATTGAAGCCGATGAACAAGGGGGCTTGGAACATGCCGATGGTGTGGTCAGCTTTGTCGACCAAAATACCTTGGTGATTAACGCTTACCCCTCCCGACTATGCCAAGCAACTTAAAGCCGATTTAAAGCGCGGCATTCCCAATGTTAAAATTCGTGAAATCATCACCCCTTATGATGGCAGCGAAATCTACGATGAAAAATTTGGTTCTGCATGTGGCCTATACACCAATATGCTGGTGACGCCTGAACGGATTTACTTCCCGCAATTTGGGATTAAAGAAGATGCTGTCGCTTTACAGCAAATTCGTAGCGTAACCAAACGTACTGTTGTTCCAGTACAGTCTTCTAATGTCTGTCATATGGGCGGCGGTGTGCGTTGTATGTCTTGGCAAGTGCGTGGGAAAAATGCGGAATTATTCTTAAATTATTTAAATAAAATCAGTAAGTAGTGCAGTGCGGCTCCCCTATCAAAGCATAGGGGAATATGGGAACAACATCCCCCCAAAAGGCAGGTGGAAGTGACGTTCCTCCTGCCTTTTTCAATTTACTTCACTTTCATCTTACGAATCATTTTATACAACGTTGTAGGCGATAAACGAGACACCAGAACCCCCATTTTCTCCTTCCGTCCACCGACTACGATGTATTCTTCACCTTTGAGCAATGCACTCACCACCGTTTGCGCAAAAATATCGGGTTCTAAACCATTTTCAATCGCTTCGTCTTGATGACCCTGTGGTTTACCCTCGCCATTTAAAGCATTAAACGAGACATTGGTTTTAACAAAGCCCGGGAAAATCACCGATACATCTACGCCCTCATTGGCCACTTCGGCACGCAGGCTATTTGCCCACATATGAATGGCAGCCTTGGCTGCTGAATAGCTGGCACGGTACTGCGTCCCCAACAACCCCGCAACACTCGAAACAAAAGCAATACGTCCAGATTTTTGTGCTAAAAATGTCGGCAGAACGGTTTTGGTTAAAAACACTTGTGAGAAATAATCCACTTCCATAATCGCACGTTCAGTCTGCATGCTGGTGTCAGCAATCAAGGCACGTTGGCTTAAACCCGCATTATTAATCAACCAGTCAATCCGTCCTTTTTTCTGTAGCACTTGCTCATAGGCATGACGAACTTGAGCTTCATCGGTAATGTCGGCACAAATGGAAATGTGTTGATCTGGATTGAGCAGCCCGACACGGACTTTTTCGAGTTCATCAAAACGTCTTGCCGTGAGTATCACCTCTGCCCCTTGTAAAGCACACTCTTTGGCTAGTGCTTCACCTAACCCTGAAGATGCCCCCGTGATCCATACCACCTTAGCGTCTAAACTGTTTAACTGTGCCATGTCCTTATTGCCTCATACCGAAGTTTTATTTGCAGATTGATCATTTAAAAAAGTCAGGAAATGATCAAAATATTGACTCATCATCTGCGCATCATAGATACGCCCTAACTTATCAAAACGTTTATAGCCCAACTGGGTCGTTAAGTTAATCACCCCATTTAGTGTTTTATCGACCACCAGATTAAATTTAAGCATTTTTTTGGGTTCACGGACCAGACTGGTCACCCCTTGATCGACAATTTGCGTAAATACCTTCAAAGCTGGAGCAACATAACTGTTATTGCCCTTTTCCATCTGTTCCGCACAACCCAAAAGTTCGGTAACTAAGGTTTTTTCGACTGGGTAGCTTAAAAAATGCATGCTCTCGGTGTCATACATCATTTGCTCTAGATAATTCACCATTGGAATTAGACGGTCATTTGAAAAAAAAGACACGGACCACGGCATGTACTTACGCATAGTGTCCACAATGTGCTGAATAATTTTCTCAGACTCCCCATCGCCTGAGGTAGACAAGCGTGCAAGATCGCCAAAGACTTGATCAATCACTTCACATGAAATATCCGCTAAAACCTCACCCAAAGGTTTGGCAAGGCTTTGGCTTTCGCCGGCATTAAGCTGTTGATGAATGTGGGCAAAGCGTTGGTGAGTTTCAGGTTTTAATTTTAATGATATTTGATAAGTCATAATGATCCCCCCTTTTTTTGATTTTTACTGCGAACAAAGCGCACTCTAGGTTTAGACACATCATAAAGCGCTCTGCATCATGTCGCAATTGCTAGATCAACGCATTTGCTTTACATGCCCCCATTTGCGATTTCTTTGCTACAATAGATGCAATTTTTTATCTACTTTTGAACTGTTTGAACTATGACTGATTCAGCGCAAAATATCGCTACAACTTACGATCCGACCGAGATCGAGAAAAAATGGTACCAAACTTGGGAAGAGCGTGGCTATTTCAAGCCCTCTGAAAAAGGTGAGTCATTTTGTATCATGATTCCGCCACCAAACGTCACCGGTAGCTTGCACATGGGTCATGGTTTTAACAATGCCATTATGGATGCCTTAACACGCTACAACCGTATGTCAGGTAAAAATACCTTATGGCAACCGGGTACAGACCATGCGGGTATTGCAACGCAAATGGTGGTTGAACGTCAATTGGGTGCTCAAGGTGTCAGCCGCCATGACCTTGGTCGTGAAAAATTCATCGAAAAAATCTGGGAATGGAAAGAGCAATCAGGCGACACCATCACCCGTCAAATCCGTCGTTTAGGTTCATCAGTCGACTGGTCGCGTGAACGCTTCACCATGGATGAAGGTTTATCCAATGCCGTAAAAGAAGTGTTCGTTAAACTGCACGAAGACGGCTTGATCTACCGTGGCAAACGTTTGGTGAACTGGGATCCAAAACTGCAAACTGCGCTTTCTGACCTCGAAGTTGAGTCGGATAAAGAAGAAGCAGGTTCACTGTGGCACTTCAAATATTTCTTTGAAGATAAA
>ERZ724515.959-NODE-959-length-11931-cov-29.358117_pt1 | contig 11931 bp, 8 predicted proteins | sample MGYA00376048_ERZ724515 | MGnify/ENA primary metagenome ERZ724515 (study PRJEB28724, sample SAMN07190885) | wastewater metagenome | isolation source: influent of sewage treatment plant in Hong Hong | place: Hong Kong | collected 2016-03-17 ... | reverse complement strand
CCTGGCTCGCCGACATCACCATGTTTACCTTCGGGGCCTTCTCCTATCTGGTGCCCCCCCTGGTGGTGCTGCTTGGCTGGAGCCTGTTCTGGCGCCCGAGCAAGCTGCTGGAAGTGGACTACCTCACCCTGTCGGTACGGATCATCGGCTTCGTGCTGACGGTGCTTGGCATGTCCGCCATCGCCAGCATGAACTTCAACGACTTGCAGAACTTTTCCGCCGGCGGCCTGGTGGGGGATGTGATCGCCTCCGCCGTGGTGCCGCTGTTTGGCGGCGTGGGGGCTAACCTGATGCTGCTCTGCTTCGTGGCGACCGGCATCACCCTCTTTACCGGCTGGTCCTGGCTCACCATTGTCGAGCGCATCGGTGCCGCCTGCACCGGCTCTGTCAGCGCCATCTACCATTTCCCCACCACCCTGGGCCGCTGGCTCACCGGTGGCTGGCGCCAGCCCCGCTATGAGGGGCCGGATCCCCTGCTGGAAGGGGGTGTGGGCAGCTTCGATCAGGAAGAGGATGACGAAGACCCCCACGGCAGCTGGACACGCAACCCCAAGGCGAAGAATCGCGCTAAAAAGACAAAAGCTGACGAATGGCTGCCGGAGCTTGACGAAGACACCTTCCAGTTCGATCCGCAGTTTGACGACGAAGAGGACGAGGCTCCGGCGCCTGCCGCCAAGGGCAAGCGCGTGGCCAATGGCCGTCCGCGTCCTGCCGTGCGCCAGGAAGAAGATGACCTCGACTTGCCCTGGGCGGAGGGGGATGACGAACCCGATGCTCCCGTTGCCGCTGCGCCGGTGAAAGCCAAGCGCCGTCCCCAGCCCGGTCTGGCCCCTTTGCCGAGCATCGATCTGCTGGACAGGCCGCCCGCCAAGACCCAGATGATGAGCAAGGACGAGCTGGAGCGCATGGGCCGGCTGGTGGAGGCGAAGCTCGCCGATTACAACGTGCAGGCCAAGGTGGTGGGCGTCTATCCCGGTCCCGTCATTACCCGCTTCGAGCTGGACCTGGCGCCGGGCATGAAGGCGAGCAAGATCACCAATCTTTCCCGGGATCTCGCCCGTTCTCTCTCTGCCAGCAGCGTGCGGGTGGTGGAAGTGATCCCGGGCAAGACGTTCGTCGGGATCGAGCTGCCCAACCGGGTACGCCAGACCGTCTACCTGCGGGAAACCCTCGACTGCGAGGCGTTCGCGGCCAGCCGCAATCCGCTCACCATGGGGCTGGGTCAGGACATCGCGGGGGAACCCGTGGTGGTGAACCTCGCCAAGATGCCCCACCTGCTGGTGGCCGGTACCACGGGCTCGGGCAAGTCGGTGGGGGTCAACACCATGATCATCTCCATGCTCTACAAGTCGACGCCCGACGATCTGCGCTTCATCATGATCGACCCCAAGATGCTGGAACTCTCGGTCTACGAAGGTATCCCGCATCTGCTGACCGAGGTGGTCACCGACATGAAGGATGCCGCCAACGCCCTGCGCTGGTGCGTAGGCGAGATGGAGCGTCGCTACAAGCTGATGTCCGCGGTCGGGGTGCGCAACCTCAAGGGGTACAACGACAAGGTGCTGGCGGCCATCGAGGCGGGAGATCCCCTGGGCGACCCCCTGTGGCGTCCGGGCGACTCCATGGATCAGATGCCGCCGGAGCTGGAAAAACTGCCCCACATCGTGGTGGTGGTGGACGAGTTCGCCGACATGATGATGATCGTCGGCAAGAAGGTGGAAGAGCTTATCGCCCGTATCGCCCAGAAGGCCCGGGCGGCCGGCATTCACCTCATCCTCGCCACCCAGCGTCCGTCGGTGGATGTCATTACCGGCCTCATCAAGGCCAACATCCCGACCCGGATCTCCTTCCAGGTGTCGAGCAAGATCGATTCGCGCACCATCCTGGACCAGGGGGGCGCCGAATCCCTGCTCGGTATGGGTGACATGCTCTACATGCCTGCCGGCACCTCCAACCCCACCCGTGTCCACGGTGCCTTTGTCGATGACCACGAGGTACACAAGGTGGTGGCGGACTGGAAACTGCGTGGCGAGCCGGATTACATCGACGAGATCCTCTCCGGCGAGTCGGACGGCGAGGGCGGCGGCGGCGACTTCGGCGGGGGCGGCGATGAAGAGCTCGATCCCCTGTTCGACGAGGCGGTGGCCTTCGTGGTGGAATCCCGCCGTGGCTCCACCTCCAGCGTCCAGCGCAAGTTCAAGATTGGTTACAACCGGGCGGCCCGTCTCATCGAGCAGATGGAAAACCAGGGCATCGTCAGCGCCCCGGGTGGCAACGGCCAGCGCGACGTGCTGGCACCGCCGCCGGTTCGTGACTAAGCCTAGCTCCTGTATCATTCTGGCCATGCCCTCTGCGGGCGTGGCCATTTATCGAGAACCTCCCTATGAAGAGCCTGATGAAAAAACAACTGTTGATGGGTTCCATTCTGCTGGTCGCCAGCAGCCAGGTATGGGCCGATGCGGCCAGCGATCTCAAGGAGAAGCTCTCCTCCGTCAATGTCTTCTCCGCGACGTTTGCCCAGACCGTTTATGACAGCAAGGGCAAGGAGCTGCAAAAGGCGAGCGGCTCCCTGCTGGTGCAGCGACCCAACCGCTTCAACTGGCACACTACCTCCCCGGACGAGAGCCTGATCGTGGCCGATGGCAAGGATGTGTGGGTGTACGATCCCTTCGTCGAGCAGGTCACCGCCCTCAAGATGAAGGATGCGGTGCTCAACACCCCCTTCGTGCTCATCGCGGGCAACGACAACAGCCTCTGGAAGAACTATGACGTGACCCAGGAAGGGGATGTCTATACCGTCACCAGCCGCAACAAGGACGAGCTGATCGCCTCCTTTCGCATCACCTTCGACCGTCAGAACAACATCAGTCGCTTCGACGTGAAAGAGGCCCAGGGCCAGTGGAGCGAGTTCACCCTGAGCAGCTTCAACCGCAAGCCGGTGCTCAAGGGCAACGAATTTGTCTTCAAGATCCCGAAGGGGGTCGAGTTGGACGACCAGCGCTGATGAGCCAGCCGTTACCGGCGTTATCGTCTGACCGGGTGTTGTTTATGACCGATCAGATGCAAGGTCAATGCAGATGAGCAATTTATCCCTGGATTTCTCCTCGGACTTTCGTCCGCTTGCGGCCCGGATGCGGCCGCAAACCCTCGAGCAGTACATCGGCCAGCAGCATATCCTGGGGCCGGACAAGCCCCTGCGAAAAGCGATCCTGGCGGGGCACTGCCACTCCATGATCCTCTGGGGCCCCCCCGGCACCGGCAAGACCACGCTGGCAGAACTGGTTGCCCACTACTGCCAGGCGGAGGTGGAGCGGCTCTCGGCGGTCACCTCCGGCATCAAGGAGATCCGCGCGGCCCTCGACAAGGCGAAGGAGAACGGCTGGCGCGGGGTGCGCACCATCCTGTTCGTGGATGAAGTCCACCGTTTCAACAAGAGCCAGCAGGATGTCTTCCTGCCCCACATCGAAGACGGCACCATCACCTTCATCGGCGCCACCACCGAGAACCCCTCGTTCGAGCTCAACAACGCGCTGCTCTCCCGGGCCCGGGTCTATCTGCTCAAGAGGCTGGAGGAGCAGGATATCCTCGCCATGATCGATCAGGCGATGCAGGACCCGCGCGGGCTCAATGACCCTAGCCTGCGCTTTGCCCCCGGGGCCAAGGAGGCGCTGGCGAAAGCCGTGGATGGAGACGGGCGCAAGTCTCTGAACTATCTGGAGCTCCTGGCCGACATGGCCGAGGCCGACAGCTCAGGGGCGCGAGTGATCGACAGTACCCTGCTCGCCGCCGTGGTGGGGGAGCACGTGGCCCGTTTCGACAAGGGCGGCGATCACTTCTACGACCTCATCTCGGCGGTGCACAAGTCCATTCGCGGCTCGGCGCCGGATGCGGCCCTCTACTGGTATGCCCGCATGGTGAGTGCCGGTTGCGATCCCCTCTACATCGCCCGCCGCTTGCTGGCCATTGCCTCGGAAGACGTGGGCAACGCCGATCCCCGTGCCATGCAGGTGGCGCTCTCGGCCTGGGACTGCTTCCATCGCATCGGCCCGGCGGAAGGGGAGCGGGCCATCGCCCAGGCCATCGTCTACCTCGCCTGCGCCCCCAAGAGCAATGCGGTCTACACCGCCTGGAAGGCGGCGCTTCACGACGCCAAGAACCTGCCGGACTTCGAGGTGCCACCGCACCTTCGCAATGCACCGACCAAGCTGATGAGCGAGCTGGGCTACGGCGCCGAATATCGCTACGCCCACGACGAGCCGGGGGCCTATGCCGCCGGCGAGCAGTACTTCCCCCCGGAGCTTGCCGGCAAGCAGTACTATCAACCCACCGAGCGGGGGCTTGAGAAGCAGATAGCCCAGAAGCTCGACTATCTGCACGAGCTGGACAAGCAGAGCCCGCGCAAGCGATAGGAAAGACCTTCAAGCCCCTTGCCCGGAAAGCGCACGGCAAAGGCATCAGGGGAGGGGGGCCCGGCAAAAACGGGCGTAATAGTCCCTGTTCGGGCGGGGGGGCGGTCTGCTACACTGCCCGTCTGACCCCGGTTGTCTTGGCCTTGCACCATCTTCTTGATTTCGAAGGCCCGATTCCGAAGGCAAAGGGGTGCGCCAACCGATGTTAACTTCCGGATCTGTTTCCCAACCCGGTCACGATGACCCGGGCCCAGATCCCATTAAAAAAAGTAGGTAAACCATGCTGGATCCCAAATATCTGCGCAGCGACATCACCGAAGCTGCCGCTCGTCTGGCGACACGTGGCTACGTTCTGGACGTAGCGGCGGTCAATGTTCTGGAAGAGAAACGCAAGGATCTGCAGTCCCGCACCCAGGAGCTGCAGGCCGAGCGCAACGCCCGCTCCAAGTCCATCGGTGAGGCTGCCCGTCGTGGTGAAGATGTTGCCCCCCTCAAGGCCGAGGTGACCAAGATCAACGACGAGCTCGAGACCAGCAAGGTCGAGCTGGAGGCCCTGCTGGCCCAGCTCAAGGGGATCGCCGACGCCATCCCCAACCTGCCGAGCGAGACCGCCCCGGTGGGCCGTGACGAGAACGACAACGTGGAGGTCCGCCGCTGGGGTACCCCGCGTGAGTTCGATTTCCCGGTACGCGATCACATCGATCTGGGTGAGGCGGCCAAGGGGGTCGACTTCAAGAACGGCGTCAAGCTCTCCGGCGCCCGTTTCGTGGTCATGAAGGGCCAGATTGCCCGTCTGCACCGCGCCCTGGCCCAGTTCATGCTGGACCTGCACACCCTGCAGCACGGCTACACCGAGTGCTACGTGCCCTATCTGGTCAACCCGGACAGCCTGTACGGCACCGGCCAGCTGCCCAAGTTCTCCCAGGATCTCTTCAATACCGGCATCGAAGGGGAAGGGGAAGACGAAGGCAAGGTGCGCAAGTTCTCCCTCATCCCGACCTCCGAAGTGCCGCTCACCAACATGGCCCGTGACGAGATCTTCGACGAGCAGGAGCTGCCCATCAAGATGACCGCCCACAGCCCCTGCTTCCGCTCCGAAGCGGGCTCCTACGGTCGTGATACCCGTGGCCTCATCCGTATGCACCAGTTCGACAAGGTCGAGATGGTGCAACTGGTGCACCCGGAAAAATCCTGGGATGCCCTGGAAGAGATGGTGGGTCACGCCGAGAAGGTGCTGCAACTGCTGGAGCTGCCGTATCGCGTGATGGCGCTCTCCACCGGTGACATGGGCTTCTGCGCCGCCAAGACCTACGATCTGGAAGTGTGGCTGCCGGCCCAGAACACCTATCGCGAGATCTCCTCCGTTTCCAACTGCACCGACTTCCAGGCGCGCCGCATGCAGGCTCGCGTGCGCATCGACGGCAAGCCGCAGCTCATTCACACCCTGAATGGTTCCGGTCTGGCGGTGGGTCGTACCCTGGTGGCCGTGCTCGAGAACTACCAGCAGGCAGATGGCCGCATCGCCATCCCGGCTGCGCTGCAATCCTACATGGGCGGCCTGACCCACATCGGGTAAGCGCTCGTTGCAGACGACAACGCCATGGCATGCCATGGCGTTGTGCATTCTGGGCCCGGGAAACCCGCCGCAAGGGGAAGGGATAGCTTCCTTCGGGCCTGTAACACAATTTTATCAAGCATTGCGCAATCGTTTTTGTTAGACTGCGCCGCAATTTCGCAGGACATCTTTTTCTATGGTCTGGATTGATTACGCCATCATCGGCATCGTCGGTTTCTCCGCCCTCATCAGCCTGGTGCGCGGCTTTCTCAAGGAGGCCATGTCTCTGGTCACCTGGTTCGTCGCCTTTTTCATTGCCAGCCATTTCTATCCCGATCTCGCCGTCTATTTCACCTCTTTTTCCGATGCCATGGTTCGCAACGGTCTGGCCATCGCCGCCCTGTTCGTGGCGACCCTGATCCTGGGGAGCGTGGTGAACTACGTGGTGGGCCTGCTGGTGGAAAAGACCGGGCTTTCCGGCACCGACAGGGTGCTCGGGGTCTGTTTTGGCGCCATTCGCGGGGTGCTGATCGTCAGCGCCCTGTTGTTTTTCATGGATACCTTCACCAGCCTCTCCCAGAGCGACTGGTGGGTGGCGTCCAGGCTGGTGCCGGAGTTCAAGCCGGTGATCCAGTGGTTTTTCGGGTTCATGATGAACTCGTCCAGTTTTCTTCAACAGGTACAGTGACTTCGAGGTAGCAAAGACATGTGCGGTATTGTCGGTATAGTTGGCACCACCCCCGTCAATCAGGCCCTCTACGACGCCTTGACGGTGTTGCAGCACAGGGGACAGGATGCCGCCGGGATCGTGACCATTGACAGTGGAAACTTCCGGCAACGCAAGGCCAACGGTCTGGTGAAGGATGTGTTTGAAGTGCGCCACATGCAGCGCCTGAAAGGGAATATCGGCATCGGACACGTCCGTTATCCCACCGCAGGCAGCTCCAGTGCGGCAGAGGCGCAGCCGTTTTACGTGAACTCCCCCTACGGCATGGTGCTGGCCCACAACGGCAACCTCACCAACGCCAAGGAGCTCAAGGAGCAGCAGTTCAAGGTGGCCCGCCGCCACATCAACACCACCTCGGACTCCGAAGTGCTGTTGAACGTGCTGGCCCACGAGCTGGACTTGTGCGACAAGATGGCGCTGCGCCCGGAAGATATCTTCTCGGCGGTGCGCAAGGTGCACCAGCAGATCCGCGGCGCCTATGCCGTGGTCTCTCTGGTGATCGGCCACGGCCTCATCGGGTTCCGTGACCCGAACGGCATTCGCCCGCTGATCCTGGGTCGCCGGGTCGACGAGCAGGGGCAGGTGGAGTACATGCTCGCCTCCGAGAGCGTGGCACTCGACGCCATCGGCTTCGAGACGGTGCGTGACGTCGCCCCGGGCGAGGCCATCTACATCACCGAGCAGGGCCAGCTCTTCTCCGAGCAGTGTGCGGAGAACCCGCAGATGAATCCCTGCATCTTCGAATACGTCTACTTCGCCCGCCCCGACTCCTTCATCGACAAGGTCTCCGTCTATGCCGCCCGCCTCAACATGGGTCGCAAGCTGGGCCAGAAGATTGCACGGGAGTGGGAAGATCTCGACGTGGACGTGGTCATCCCCATCCCCGAGACCTCCTGCGACGTGGCGCTGGAAATCGCCCACACCCTGGGCCTGCCGTACCGTCAGGGCTTCGTGAAGAACCGCTACATCGGCCGTACCTTCATCATGCCGGGCCAGACCCAGCGCAAGAAGTCGGTGCGCCGCAAGCTCAACGCCATCAGCTCCGAATTCAAGGGCAAGAAGGTGTTGCTGGTGGACGACTCCATCGTGCGGGGCACCACCTCCGAGCAGATCATCCAGATGGCCCGTGAAGCGGGGGCCGACAAGGTCTACTTCGCCTCGGCCGCGCCGGAAATTCGCTTCCCCAACGTCTACGGCATCGACATGCCCACCGCCAACGAGCTCATTGCCCATGGCCGTGAAGTGGAAGAGGTGTGCAAGCTTATCGGTGCCGACGGCCTCATCTTCCAGGATCTGGAAGATCTGGAAGAGGCGGTGCGGGAGATCAACCCCGAGCTGCGCCACTTCGAGACCTCGGTCTTCAACGGCCACTATGTGACCTCCGACGTGGATCAGGGTTATCTGGACCACCTCAATGCCCTGCGCAGCGACGACAACAAGGCCGTGCGCGAGTGGCAGGAAGGGACCAGCAACCTCGAGATCTTCAACGAAGGCAGTTAAACGTTTTCAGATTGCCAGCGTGATGAACAACAGGGGGGCCTCGGCCCCCCTGTTGCATGGATGCGCCTTGCGGCGAAACTGAGGGGGGCCTCAGGCCAGATCCTCCCCGTTGCTCGCGATCACCTTCTTGTACCACCAGAACGACTTCTTGCGCCGGCGGGCCAGGGTGCCATGGCCGGCGTCGTCCCGGTCCACGTGGACGAAGCCATAGCGCTTGCTCATCTCGCCGGTGGAGGCGGAGACGAGATCGATGCAGCCCCAGCTGGTGTACCCCATCAGGGGCACGCCGTCCTCGATGGCGTCCCCCATGGCCTCGATGTGGGCGCGCAGTTAGTCGATGCGGTAGTCGTCCTCTATCTCCCCTTGCTCGTTCACTTCGTCCACTGCACCCAGGCCGTTTTCCACCAGGAAGAGCGGCTTCTGGTAGCGATCGTGCAAGGTGTTGAGGGTGATGCGAAGGCCCAGGGGATCGATGCCCCAGCCCCACTCGCTCACCTCGATGTGGGGATTGCGCAGGGACTTGACCACGTTGGCCTCGCTGGTGTTGCCCGCATTCATGTCGGCGGCGGCGCAGCGGGAGGCGTAGTAGCTGAAGGAGACGAAATCCACGGTGTGCCTGAGGATCTCGTCATCTTCCGGCTCCTTCACCAGAGTGATCCCCTTGTCACGAAACACCCTCTGCGCATAGGCCGGATAGGCGCCCCTGGCCTGCACGTCGATGAAGAGGAGGTTCTCCCGATCTTTCTGGAGGGCGGTCCAGACGTCGGCGGGCTTGCAGGAGTAGGGGTAGAAGTTGCCCCCCGCCAGCATGCAGCCCACCTGGTTGGCCGGGTTCACTTCGTGGGCGATCCGGGTCGCCAGGGCGCTGGCCACCAGCTCGTGGTGGGCGACCTGATACTTCACCTGATCCTGGTGCTCCCCTTGCTCGAACACCAGCCCCGCCCCGGAGAAGGGGCTGTGCAGCAGGATGTTGATCTCGTTGAAGGTGAGCCAGTACTTCACCAGGCCGTCGAACTGCTCGAAGCAGGTGCGGGCGTAGCGGGTGAAAAACTCCACCATCTGGCGGTTGCGCCAGGAGCCGTACTGGGTCACCAGGTGCATGGGCACATCGAAGTGGCACAGGGTCACCAGGGGCTCGATGTTGTACTTTCTGCACTCCTCGAACACCGCACGGTAGAAGGCGATGCCCTCGGCATTGGGCTCGCGCTCGTCCCCCCTGGGGTAGAGACGGGCCCAGGCGATGGAGGTGCGAAACACGGTGAAGCCCATCTCGGCCATCAGGGCGATGTCCTCCCGATAGCGGTGATAGAAGTCGATGGCCCCGTGGCTTGGGTAGAACTCGTCATCTTGCAGGGTGATGCGCTTCTTCTGGCCTAGTTTGACCGCCATGCGGCGCGGGCCGTGGGGGATCATGTCCACCGTGGTCAGCCCCTTGCCCCCCTCGAGATAGCCGCCCTCCGCCTGATTGGCGGCCAGGGCTCCGCCCCAGAGAAAGCCCTCGGGAAATCTTGTTAACGACATTGGTTACCTCTTGTCATGTCTGAATGGGGTGTCACAGCCCGGCCTGCGCCTGGCTGGTGGCGACGGGTTGCACGGGCTCGGCGCGGGGGGCCGGGCTCTCGACCGGGATGTCCTCGAACCCCATAACCAGGGTCAGCACGAAGGAGAGCACCACCGAGAGGGCCATCACGCCGAACACCCAGGCGATGGTCATGGGGTTGGCCGGATCGAAGAACTGCACGCTGGTAAAGAGCCCGGGGGCGGCCATGGAGTGGCTGGCGAGCCCCGCCATGCCGGCGACGGCACCGCAGACAAAGCCGCTGATGAGGCTCGCGATGAGCGGACGCTTGAGGCGCAGGGCCACACCGTAGAGCGCGGGTTCGGAGATCCCCGTCATGATGGCGGAGGCGGCCGCCGCGAGCGCCGTCTGGCGCAGTTCCGGGTTTCGGGTGCGCCAGGCCACCGCCAGGGACGAGCCGCCAAGAGAGAGATTGGCGCCGATTTCGGAGGGCATGACCATGCCTTCCTTGCCGGTCTCGGCGATGGTCTGGATGATGGTCGGGGTGAAGACGCGGTGCATGCCGGTCATCACCAGCAGGGGCCAGAGCGCCCCCATGATGGCCACCGACAGCCAGCCCAGGTAGTCGTGGACCGTGTAGACCAGGCCGGAGATGGCGGTGCCAATCCAGATGCCGACGGGGCCGATGAAGAGGATGGCGAGGGGGGCCGCGATCAGCACGATCAGCATGGGTTTGAGGAAGTTCTTGGTGACCGCCGGGGTGATGCGGTCGACCCAGCCCTCGATGTAGGAGAGGCACCAGGTCATCACCAGCGCCGGAATGACGGTGTAGGTGTATTTGACCGCGGTCACCGGGACCAGGGCGAAGGTCACCTGCTCCCCTTCGGCGGCTCTGGCCATCAGCTCGATGAAGCTGGGGTGCACCAGCACGCCGGCGATGGCGATGGCGAGCGACATGTTGGTCTTGAACTTGACGGCGGCGGAGGCGGCCACCATCAGGGGCAGGAAGAAGAAGGCCCCATCCCCGGCTACCGTGAGGATGGTGAGGGTCGAGGAGCCTTTCTCCAGTACGCCGGTCATCTCCAGCACCATGGCCAGCAGCTTGAGCATGGAGCCGCCGATGATGGCCGGGATGAGGGGGGACATGGTGCCGATCAGGGCGTCGAGGATGGCGGCGCCCATGCGGCGCAGGCTCCAGCCAGCGGAAGCCTCCGGAAGCGGAGTCTGCCCACCGCCCTGGGGCAGCAGGGCCAGCACTTCGCGATAGGCGTGGGAGACGGTGTTGCCGATGATCACCTGACACTGGTTGTCCGCCTGCACCACCCCGAGCACGCCCGTGATGGCCTTGAGGGCAGGGCCATTGACCCGGGCGGGATCGCCGAGCACAAAGCGCAGCCGCGTCATGCAGTGGGTCACGGCGACGACGTTGTCGGCGCCGCCGAGTGCGGTGATGACGGTACCGGCCAGAGCCGCATAGTTTTTTGACATCGAGGTAGATCCTTTTAACCAAGTGGGCCTGCTCGCCCCCGCCGCCGCGAAGGGCGGGAACGCGCATGAAACTGAGTGTGGAACCGGTTCCACATGGAGTGCGCGGCCTGAGCGCGGGAGACAAGCATCTTGTGCAGCGAGCGTCCGGATCCGTGAATGGCATCACTGAACCCGGGCCTGCACGCCATTCGTGCGACGACAAGCCGGGGGCGGTGCAGTACACTGCGCCCCGTTACGAGCAAGGGAGAACACAATGACGACGATGCTGGAGGTGGCAAGGCGGGCAGGGGTGTCGAAGGCGACGGTCTCCCGGGTGTTGTCGGGCAATGGTTACACCAGCCAGGAGACCCGGGACCGGGTGCAGCAGGCCATCGAGGAGTGCGGCTATCGCCCCAACCTGGTGGCGAGGCAGCTGGCGACCAGGCACACCCGGACCCTGGGACTGGTGGTCACCAACACCCTCTACCACGGCGTCTACTTCGGCGAGCTGCTCTCCCAGGTGGCGCGGATGACCGAGGATCGCGGGCGCCAGCTCATACTGGCGGACGGCAAGCACAGCGCCGACGAGGAGCGCCAGGCCATCCAGTATCTGCTCGATTCCCGTTGCGATGGCGTCATCATCTATCCGCGCTTTCTTGGGGTGGAGGAGATGGACGAGATCATCGAGCAGCATGAGCAGCCCATCTTAAATGCGAAAGGGGACTCCCTCCGACGTAGGTGGGAGGGGAATTTC
>ERZ724515.957-NODE-957-length-11942-cov-15.048372_pt1 | contig 11942 bp, 13 predicted proteins | sample MGYA00376048_ERZ724515 | MGnify/ENA primary metagenome ERZ724515 (study PRJEB28724, sample SAMN07190885) | wastewater metagenome | isolation source: influent of sewage treatment plant in Hong Hong | place: Hong Kong | collected 2016-03-17 ... | reverse complement strand
TATCTTTTCAACTTCTTTTTTTAAAATATCCCAAACTAAATCATAATTTTTTTTTTTTTTTTTTGAATAACCTAATTGGGGAACAGAAAAAATAGTCACATTTGGAGCATCTAAATCGCCTTGAAATTTCTCTTTTAATATAGCTTTATTTTCAATAAGTATTTTTTGCCATAAATCAATGCCAGCTTCAGGTCCTGAACCTGTAATTATTCCTATTTTCTTCATTATAAAAAAAGAAGTAAGAAAACTTACTTCTTTCTCCTATTTTCTTTTATCGTTAATATTATCAACGATTTCTTTCCATAACTCTTTATCAATATTAAATTCTTCATAATCGTTATATCTTAAAACAGGTTTTTTACCCTCTTTTAGTTGTCTTTCATATCCTCTGATTAATTTTAATACAGGTTTATATAACAATGCAATTACAATCATATTTATAATAGCAAGTAATCCCATAGTTAAATCAGCAAAAGCAAAAATTGAACTTAAATCTTGAAAAGAACCCCAAATAACTATTAAAATAGATAAAACTTTAAAAATATTAAATAGAGTCACATTTTTTCCGCTAAAGAAATTTAAACTATTCTCTGCTAAATAGTAATTATAAATCATAGAAGAGAATCCAAATAAAAATAATGCAATAGTTACAAAAATTCCACCTAATGGTCCTATGTGCTCAATTAATGCATTTTGAGTTAATAAAACACCTTGAACACCTTGAGCACCTGGAACATAAACACCAGATAAAAGAATAATAAACGCAGTACAAGAACATAAAATAATTGTATCTATAAATACAGAGAATGATTGAACAATACCTTGTTGAACTGGATGTGCAACATAAGCAACAGCAGCAACATTTGGAGCACTTCCTAATCCAGCCTCATTTGAGAACATTCCTCTTTTTGCACCTTGTAAAATAACAGCACCAATTCCTCCACCAATTGCAGAACTTGGATTAAATGCCTCTGTTACAATCATATAAACTAATGCAGGTATTTCCTCTATATTTAAAACAATTACAACTAAAGCAATTAGTAAATATCCTAAAGCCATAATAGGTACAATAACCTCAGACATTTTTGTAATACTTCTTACTCCACCAAAAATAGTGATACCAAAAACAATCGTTAATAAAATTCCACTAACCCATGTAGGTAAATTAAATGAAGCTTCAAAAGAAGTTGAAATTATAAATGATTGAGTTGCGTTAAAAGCAAATCCAAATGTAATTAAAAGTAAAAAAGAAATAACAATTCCAAGCCATCTTTGTTTTAAAGCTTTAGTTGCATAATAAGCAGGTCCACCTCTATATACACATGAATCTAATCCATCTTTTTCTTTATATAATTGAGCTAAAGAACACTCAAAGAAACTTGTAGCCATACCTACAAGTGCAATAACCCACATCCAAAATACTGCACCTGCACCACCAAGAGAAATAGCAACTGCAACACCAGCGATATTTCCACCACCAACACGCCCAGCAACACTTAGCATTAGAGCTTGGAATGAACTAATATGTCCATCTTTGTCGTGAACTGTATCTCTTAAAATATTAAACATTTTAAAGAAATATCTAAATTGAACAAATCTAGAACTAACTGTGAAAAATATACCTAGAATTGGAAGTAAATAAATCAATATTGAACCCCAAATAAGGTCGCTTAGAAAAGTGTTTATTTCTGTAAACATTATGTGACTCCTTTTTTGTAATAAAAAACTTTACCAAGTCTAAGAGTGTTAAAAGTGTCTTTATATAGTTAGATTTTAAGAAGATAAAAATAAAATTGAAATAAAAATTTCAATTTTATTTGATTAATTCGTTTACGATTTTGATTAGATAGTCAGCAGAATTTTTTGCACTTGATTTTAAGAATTCATCAAAATCAAAACCAGCGTCCATATCAGCTGTATCAGAGATTGCTCTTAAAATAAAAAATGGAACATTTAAAGCATCACAAACAACAGCAACACTTGCACCTTCCATCTCTAAAGCATCTGCATTAAAAGTAGATTGAATAAAATCTTTTCTTTCATTTGAATGAACAAACTGGTCACCAGTTGCAATTGTTCCTTCAATTACTTTTAGATTATTCTCTGATGCAACTTTTTTAGCTGTTTCTCTTAAACTTTTAGTAGTTTCAACAAAAACTTTTCCACCAGGTACAAAACCATTTGGATGACCAAATGCAGTAATATCTAAATCATGTTGACATAATTTATCAGCAATTATTAAATCTCCAATTTTAAGTTCAGGATTTATACCACCTGCAACTCCAGAGAATAATAGAGTATCACAAGTAAATTTTTCAATCATTGTTGTTGCAGTTAAACTTGCAAATACTTTTCCAATTTTTGAATAAGCAACAACAATATCTAAACCTTTGTAGTTTACTTCATAATATTTATTATTAGCAAATTCAATTACATTTATATTATCAAAATGAGCTAAAAGAGGCTCAATTTCCTCTTCCATTGCTCCCATAATTGCTAATTTAGTCATTTAATTCACCTAAAACCGCTTCTAAATTTTTCATATCTGAAACATTTAAAGTTGCTTTATCTGTAATTTTTTTATTTAAACCTTTTAAAACAATTCCATTTCCAAACTCAATAAATAAATCTACTTTATCAGCATGTGCAGCTACAGATTGTTTATATTTAACTGGGCTAGTTAATTGAGAAGCTAATAATTCAATTGCTTCATCTTTTGTTGTATATGCTTCAGTACTTACATTTGAAATAACTGGCATAAACTCATCTTTTAAATACTCTTGTAAATATGGTTTTAAATTTTCAACAGCACTTTGTAATAATTCACAATGAGAAGCAACAGACATATCTAAAACGATAGCTCTTTTAGCACCTGCACCTTTAAATACATCTACTAAAGACTCTAAATCAGCTTTAATACCAGCTAATACTAACTGTCCATCCATATTATAATTTGCAGGCCATACTTTTTTACCAGCTTCTCTTTGCTCAAGACATACTTTTTCAACAGTAGCATCATCAATACCAACTAATGCCATCATTCCAGCACCACCACCAGAACAAGCTTCAGTCATAAATAAACCTCTTCTATGAACTAATTCAATAGCATCTAAATAATCTAATGCACCAGCAGATACTAAAGCAGAAAATTCACCTAAAGAGTGACCTAAAACAAACTCTGGAGTAATGTTACATTTTTCTTTAAAAATAGCATTTGCAATTGAACTAACTAATAAAATTGCAGGTTGAGTAAACTCAGTTTTACCTAAATTTTCATTCTCTTCAAATAATAATTTTTCAAAATCAATACCTAATCTTTCACTAGCTTTTGAAATCATCTCTTTTGCTAATTCACTATTTTCAAAAAAATCTTTTCCCATTCCAATAGTTTGACTACCTTGACCTGGAAATATGAAAGCAACTTTTTTCATTTTAAATACCTCTTTTTGTAAAGTTTAAATGATAAAAACCATTTTTTAAAGTTAATTACGTAACCCTAAAAAATAGTTTTGCCCGAATGTACGCATACACTCGGGCAAATTCTAAAATAATTTATACTAAATAAATTAGTGACAACCACATCCACCGTGTGAATGTCCATGTCCGTGATCATGACCTGTTCCACAAGAACCACCACCATGAGAATGAGAGTGACCTCCGCCACCACAACATCCACCACCCATAGCAGCTAATCCACCAACAACACCTGTTTGAACTTCTTCTTCAGTTGCATCTCTTAAAGATAATACAGTTACTGTAAACATTAAAGTTCTTCCAGCCATTGGGTGATTGTAATCAATTGTTACATCTGAATCAGTGAAAGATTTAACTACAACTTGTACAGTTTCACCATGCTCACCAGTTCCATATAATGACATACCTTCAACTAATTCAATACCAGCAAATTGCTCTTTTGGTAAAGTTTGTACAGCTTCATTGTTGTATTCACCATACGCGTCAACAGCTTGTACTAAAACATCAGCTTCTTCATTTGCAGACATTTCAACTAATTTTGACTCAAGTCCTGGAATAATTTGACCTTTTCCTGAGATAAATTCTAATGGAGCTTGACCAACATTAGTATCTAATTGTTCACCTGTTTTTGCATCTTTTAATGTATATTCAATACCAATTACTTTATTTGACATAAAAAATCCTTATTTAATTATTTTAACTTTGATAAATTCTTTTTAGCTGTTCCAGCTTCACTTGAATCTGGATAAAGATCAACTAATGTATTATAAAAACTTTTAGCATTAGCATTATCTTTTATCTTTTCGAATGAAATGGCACTGTGCAATAATAATGTTGGCATATAAGCTGCTTTATCATTTTGAATAGCAGATTTTTTATAATGACTTATTGCTAGATCATATTTTTTTCTTATATACCAAATTTGTCCTAGATAGAAATTGTTTTCAGCAGGTTTGTAATTTATTTCAGCTAGTTTCTCAAATTTTGGGAAAGCTGTATCATACTTTTTAGAATCAAAATCTTTTTTAGCATCAGATAGTAATTTTGGCTTGTCAGAAGTATCAATTACTGGTGCTTTTTCAACATTTGTATCCATATTAGAAGATTTTGAATCATTTGTTTTTGTTGGGGTTACTTGAGCTGTCTTTACCCCTAGCGACTTTTTTAAAGCCTCAAATTCCTCTCTTGTAATAAACTGTTGCATATTTTTTTCAAATTCATTATCTGAAACATACTCTGAATTGATTTTATTAACAAGTGTAGTCAATTTAGTTAATGCAGCTTTTAAACTATTTACTGTTTCAGCTAATTGTGCATCTGAAGTTCCTCCAGATGACCCTTGCATATTATTAGAAGCTAAATTTGAAGGCTCACCCATATTCTGCGATAATTCACTAACTTTTTTTGATAATGAATTTAATTTAGCAGAATCACCTTCATATGTAGATTCTAAGCCTTCTAACCTACTATTAATAGACTTAACTAAAGAATTTATCTCCCCTACCTGAGAAGATAAATTACTAATATTAGCCTGATTCTTTAAAATATGCTTTTCCGAAGAATTTAATCCATAAGGATTATTTGCATTTAAATTATTCCCACCATAAACCGAAACCTCTTCGGCTACGGTAAATGATGATGCTACTAATAGAGGTAGAAGATACTTAATCATAAAATTATTTGCTTAACTCGTGCTCAACTCTTCTGTTTTTCGCCCAACAATCTTTTGTTTTTTCAGTACAAGTTGGATTACTTTCACCTAAAGAAACTAAAGAGATGTTAGCAGAAACACCGTTAGCAACTAAAACTTCTTTTACAGAGTTAGCTCTTTTTAAACCTAAAGCATAGTTATACTCATCAGTTCCCCACTCATCTGTGTTTCCTAATACTTTAACAGTTGTATCAGCTTTTAATGGTGATAATTTTGAAGCATTTGAAGTTGCTTTACCTTTGTTATCTTCAGTTAAGTTATATTTGTCAAATCCAAAGTATACGTGCTCAATTAACACTTTTTGACCATTGATCATATACCAGTTTCCATTTCCAGCTTTTTCTAAAGCAGAGAAGCTTCCGTCAGCAATTGATGAAGATGGTGCAACATCTTGAGAAGCATTGTCAACGTTCATGTCAACATCTTTTTGGCTACAACCTGTTAATAATAACGTAGCAACTAACGCAGAGTAAATACCTAACTTTTTCATAGTTTTTCCTTGAAATAAAATTTTGCGAAATGATAGTAAAATGAACCTTAATTATTGTTTAGTTTTTTTATAAAAAAAACAATAATAGAATTGTTACAGAATATTAAACTTTTGTCAAGTGGTAAAATCTGAAAATATTTATAAATAAATTCATATAAATAAAATAAAAAAACAGTTAATAAACACTAAACAATCCCTATATTATCAGACTTATAATCAATAGAGAAGAAATAAATAATTAGATTAATAAACAATATCTTAAATTCAAGCAATTATAACAAATTATCAGAAATAGTGTTATTACTTAACTAATTTTATAAACTATTTATGAACTATCAATATAAAAATTTGATTGTAACTAAAATTTTATTTTGAAATATTAGCTCAAATATTAAAATTATGTTTCCGAAAAATCAATAAAATCTTATAAATTAGAATTAAAAGGATATAGCAAAGTTCTAAATAATTAATTTAATGTTAACTAGCTTACTTATAAATATAAAGAAAAATGACAAAAAAAATGGGGCGATGAAAATTCATCTCCCCATTTTAGAATCTTACCAGTCAATAGACTGAATTCGTTTCCCGTTAAGAGGGAATAAAGATGTTTTATTATGTTCTAATCTAATAATACCAACAGAACTTGAACCGCCGAATGTTTTTATAAATAAAAGAGTTTCACCATCAGTTGAAAATTTTGGAAACTGATTAATTCCACTAGATGTTAATCTTTTTAAACTGTCTGATTTTGTAGAAATCAAATATAAATTAAAACTCTGCCCACCTAATTCATTTTCTGAATCTTTACTACTAAAAACGATATTACTTTCATGAGCAGTTACCGATGAGTTATTTTTACTGTGATATACTAATCTTTCAACAGCAGTTGAATTAATACCCTGTGCAAAAATATTTGGACTACCTAATCTATCTGAAACAAATACTATTCTAGAATCGCCATCAATAAATTGTCCACCAACATCAATTCCACTATATTTTGTAATTTGAGTTTTTGCTTTACTTCTTGTATTATATAAAAATATATCAGGTTGACCAGTTGGAGATGCAGAAACTAAAATTTTCGTACCATCATCATTAACGTCAGAACAAGCAATCATTCCATCTGATTCCATGATTGTTTCTTTACTTCTATTATAAATATTCAACTTAACTAAAGTTGGATTTTGATAATTGTAAGTTGTATAGTAGATAGTTTTTTGTTCTTTATCAGCCCATTTTGGGAAAATATTTAAACCACCAGAAACTACAGTTTTCTTATAAGTTAAAGTATAATCTCCAATCATAATATCAGCTTTCCCAGCACCAGTATATGTTGAAAAAACAACAAATTTTTCCATCCAAGAAATACTTGGACCTTTCAAGAAATCATTGATTGAAATTGCTGCTTTATGTGCTAAGAAAATGAATCTATCTTCTTGAGTAGTTGAAAAATTCTTTTCCAACATTACTGCTCTTGCACCTACGTTATACAACTTAGTCATAAGTGTATAATCTCCATTTGCTTCTTTTTTAGCAGATAAATTTAAGAACAAACTTACACCTTGATTTGACAAAGCTAAAACATCAGGGATGTTATTATAAGAAGTTTGACTAGCAATATTAACAACTTCGAAGTGACCACTTATATTAAAATCGTCAATTAAACCTTTTTTTATTTTATTTAACGTTTCAACTTCAGCAGTATCAGTTGCAACAGAAACTAAAATTTTTGGAACTGAATTTGCTTTTTTTACAATCTCTAAACTTGCATCTACTTCAGCAAACACAACACTATATATTAATGACACAAATAATAATATTCTAAACATAATTTTTATCCTTCTTCTGATTTGAAATCAACCTGTACTCTTATTGCTTTTCCTTTTGTTGGAACTGGATAAGCAATATTTTTTTGTTCTTCTAAAAAAGCTTTTAATGATGTATCAAAAGTCTCATCACCAGATTTCTTACTAAAACTATAATCAAACTTTCCATTTAAATCAACCATTACAATTACGACAGCTTTTAAACCTGAACCAACTGGAACCCAAGCAGATAACATTTCACTAATTTTAGAGAAATACTCATCACTTTCTTGCCCTTTTGCAGCATTTGTAGTTTTTGCTGTAGTTGCAGTTTTTTCATCTTCTAATAATCTATCTATTTTTATATTAGTTGATTTTTTTTCTTTTTCAAATTTTGATTTAAATCTTTTTGGATCGATTGATTTTTCAACATTATTAACTTCTTCTTTTGCAACAGTTTTAGCTGTTTCTTTAACATTTGCAAATAAAGATTTTAAATCAGGTCTTTTTTCATTTGAATTAGAAGTAGCTTTTTCTTTAACTTCTTCTTGTTCAATAATTTTTTCAACCTTTCTCTCCACCATTTTCTTTTCAGCTTTTTCTACAATCATATCAAGTTCAATTGATGTAGTAACTGGCGTTAAATTAATAGTATTCTCTACTGGACTCATTATATAAAAAAGTACAGTAAAACATAAAAAGGCATATAATGAAAATGCAATTATACCTGAAATTATAAATGAAGACTTATTGTGCATTCATTATCCATCTGTTACTAATGCTACTTTGAAAAAACCAGCCTCTTTAACTGATTTTAAAACAAAAATTATATCATCATATTTCAAACTTTTATCAGCTCTGATATATATAGGAGTGTTCTGATCTTTACCATTAGCAAAAAGTAAAAAACTATCTGCAAAATTAGCAATTTCAACTTTGTTTTTATTAAGTGTTACAATTCTATCTTTAGTAATAATAATATCAATTTTTTGAACATCTTGTGTCTGTTGAGATCTGCTACCTGTAGGAAGATTAATTGGTTCTTCAAATTCTATAACAGGAGCTGTTACCATTAAAATTGCTAGTAAAACTAGCATAATATCAACTAAAGGTGTAATATTTAATTCTGGTTTGTCATTAAAATCATACACAATATTACCCTTTAGCAACTAAAATTTGCGATTGAGCCTTAAGATAAATGTTTAATTCATAAACTTTTCTTGTTAAAATTTGATGAAATGTATAGGCAAATATCGCTACCAAAATACCTGCTGCAGTTGCAACTAATGCTTCACTAATTGCAGGTGCAATAATAGAGAAGGCAACTTTTGTTTGACTAGCAAACTTCGCAAAAGATTCTAAAATACCTACAACCGTACCGAAAAGACCAATAAAAGGTGAAGTAGAAGATATAATAGCTAACCATGATAGTCCAGAACTGGCATCTTTAACAATATTAATCTCACATGCATGTAATAACTCTTTAGATGAAGAATTATTAGAACATTTGCTTAAAGCTGAGAATGAAGAGAATCTACTATCTCTTGATGTTAATGATTCAAGTGATTTCTTTTCATTGCTAAGTAAAGAATTCAAAATACCATTTCTATACATAAAAATCCAAAATGTCAATATTAGATAAATTGACAATAGTGCTAAAACTATATAAGTTATAGCACTACTATTTGCCAAATAATTTAGTAATGTAGTAATCATATGCAACTTTAATTATGCAAATGAGTTAATTTTTGCTTCAACTGCAGCAAGTGAAATATTAGAATCCTTAACAGAATTAACTAATACTTTCGCAGCTTCAATATTTTTAGCAATCTCAGAGTCTTTTCCAGCTGTTAAAGCAATAGCACTATCTGCTAAAACATCAACAGTCTTTTCGTCTACTTTCACATGTCCCCAGTTAATAGCAACTGCTTCAGTAGAATTTGCTTTTTCAATAATGATAACACCAACTGTTAATGAAGAAACTAAAGATGAATGTCCCGGTAAAACACCGAACTCTCCCTCTTTTCCAGGAAGAGTTACAGTTTTAACATCATCGTTAAAAATTTCTCCATTAGGTGTAACTATTGATAATCTAATTGTATCCATGTTATGCCTTAATGGTTTTGTTATTTCATTTTCTCAGCTTTTGCTAGAACCTCGTCGATTCCACCAACCATATAGAATGCCATTTCAGGAATGTTGTCATATTTACCATCTAAAATTCCTTGGAATCCTGCGATAGTATCTTTTAATTCAACATATTTACCTGGGCTTCCTGTAAATACTTCAGCAACGAAGAATGGTTGAGATAAGAATCTTTCGATTTTTCTAGCTCTTGCAACAACAAGTTTATCAGCTTCTGATAACTCATCCATACCAAGAATTGCAATAATATCTTGTAAATCTTTGTATTTTTGTAATACAGATTGAACACCTCTAGCTACAGAGTAATGCTCTTCACCTAAAATGTCTGCAGATAAAATTCTTGAAGTTGAATCTAATGGATCAACCGCTGGATAGATACCTTTTTCTGCAATTTTTCTATTTAATACCGTTGTTGCATCTAAGTGTGCGAAAACTGAAGCTGGCGCTGGGTCAGTTAAGTCATCCGCAGGAACGTAAACTGCTTGAACAGAAGTAATAGAACCTTTATTTGTAGAAGTAATTCTTTCTTGTAATTTACCCATTTCTGAAGCAAGTGTTGGTTGGTATCCAACCGCTGAAGGAATTCTTCCTAATAAAGCTGACATCTCAGAACCTGATTGTGCAAATCTAAAGATATTATCAACGAACATTAATACATCAAGACCTTTTTCATCTCTAAAGTATTCAGCCATTGTAAGACCAGTTAATGCAATTCTATTTCTTGCACCTGGTGGTTCACTCATTTGACCATAGCACAGTGCAACTTTATCAAGAACGTTTGAATCTTTCATCTCATGATAAAGGTCATTTCCTTCTCTTGTTCTTTCACCAACTCCAGCAAATACAGAGTATCCAGAGTGTTTAAATGCAACGTTATGGATTAATTCCATAATAATAACTGTTTTTCCAACTCCAGCACCACCAAATAGTCCAACTTTTCCACCTTTTGAATATGGTGCTAAAAGGTCAACAACTTTGATACCTGTTTCAAACATTTCAGTTTTTGTTGATTGTTCTTCAAAAGTAGGAGCAGATCTATGAATTGACCATTTTTCAACATCAGCAGGGATAGCATCACCTTCGTCAACTGGATCACCAATAACGTTGAAAATTCTTCCTAATACTGCTTCACCAACTGGAACTTTAATTGGTCCACCTGTAGCATTACACTCTTGACCTCTAGTTAAACCTTCTGTCATATCCATAGCAATAGTTCTAACTCTACTATCACCAATATGCGCAGCAACTTCTAATACTAATCTGTCTTTATTAGCGTCAGCTAATACAACATTAATAGCTTCATTAATTTCTGGTAAGTATCCGTCGAACTCTACGTCAACAACCGGACCCATTACCTGAATAATTTTACCTTTCATACGGGCAGCTCCTTTAAATTATTTTAATGCTTCAACACCACTGATAATTTCTATCAGCTCAGTTGTAATTGCAGCTTGTCTAGCTTTATTATATTCAACAGTTAATGAATTAACTTTTTCTTTTGCATTTTTAGTCGCAGCTTCCATTGCTTGCATTCTAGCAGAGTGCTCAGCAGCTAAAGAGTCGATTAAAGCATAATACATATTGAAATCAATATATTTATTAGCTAATTCATCTAATATTTCTTCATCATCATCTGGTTCAATTTCTAATGCCGATTCAGTATTTCTTACCTCTACATTTTCTAAACCAATTGGTAATAATTCTCTTACTCTCATTTCTTGTGTTAACATATTTAAGAAACCATTATAAACAATTACTACTTTATCAGTAACTTCATTTCTGAAATCTTGAACAACTGCATCAATAAAATCAGCAGCTCTATCATAATCAGGTGCAGAACTTAAATCTGAAATTCTTTGTTCTAAACTAAACTTTTGGAATGTAAAATACTCAACACCTTTTTTACCAGCTGCTCTTAATCTTACATTAATTCCTTGAGATTTGTACTCAGTGATCATTTTACTAACTGTTTTAATCGTTGCCATGTTAAATCCACCGCAAAGACCTTTGTCAGCTGTTACAAAAACAATATCAACTGTTTTTGGATTATCATTCTTAACAAATGCTCTACTAATGTTTCCACCTTCATGAGCTTTACTCACTCTAGCAGCAATATCAGAAAGTACTTCATTTATTTTAACTGCATAACTTCTAGCTTGCTCTGACAATTGTCTAGTTCTAGTAAGTTTAGCAGAAGAAACAAGCTTCATAGCTTTTGTAGTCTTCTGAGTATTTTTAACACTTCCGATTTTTAATTTTATTTCTTTTAAATTAGCCATTTGCTAATCCTTATTTTGCATTAAATACAGTTTTGAAC
>ERZ724515.952-NODE-952-length-11981-cov-4.781821_pt1 | contig 11981 bp, 2 predicted proteins | sample MGYA00376048_ERZ724515 | MGnify/ENA primary metagenome ERZ724515 (study PRJEB28724, sample SAMN07190885) | wastewater metagenome | isolation source: influent of sewage treatment plant in Hong Hong | place: Hong Kong | collected 2016-03-17 ... | reverse complement strand
ATAGTTGTGAAGGGCTCAGGGGAAATGGCGGCTGCCGATGCGATTTTGCGCTGCTCAGCAATACCGATAACCTTCCCGCTAAGTTTTCTCTAAAATAATGGCCAGTAACTCTGCTTAGTTACTGGCCATCGTCTAAATTAAGCGTTCACATCTGGCAACAACGAACTCGGCTTGCCGTTTGAACTAACAAACAACCCCTTTATTGCCCGAGTCGCAGCAACGTGGAGCAAAGCGCGTTCATTAAACAAGGCATCCCGTTGTTCAACAGGATCATCCGATGCAATCGCTTTGGGTTCTGGAACGACGCCATCATTGATGCCGGCGAGGAATACATATTGGAACTCAAGCCCTTTGATTCGGTGCATGGTTGCAATACGGACCCCTTCTTGCTGATCGTTATCCGAACTGTCCTGCCCTAAAACAAAGGTTGGAATTCCTTCGCTGTTCAATGCCGTTGCGTAACGCTCATAGGCATGTCTGGTACGCGCCGTGAGACAAATATCCTGAGAGCGAACCCCATCGGCTAGCAAGGCTTTGGCCTGTTTAACAATCGTATCCGCTTCCGCTTTGAAGTCTGCAGAATGGGTGATTATCGGCTTTTCACCGTGCAGTAAGGATAAGTAGTCATTGCTGGCATCCTGCTCACCATCCAGGTTATCCACATTGACTCCAGTCAAGAGCGCAACTGCAAACTGCCGAGTCTCCTCGGTGGTTCGATAGTTTATTTTCAGCTTCTTACTACGGCGACCGCGCACGTTAATACCGCACTGCCCAAGAACCACCTTGTTACGATAAATTCGTTGATGACCATCCCCGACGATAAACAGATCATTGGCTGAATCAGGTACCAAGCTACGGATCAGGGTAAATGCTGGGGAGCCAATATCTTGGGCCTCATCCACCACAATGTTGCTATAAGGCAATTGGAGCTGCTTTTCCTTGAACAGCACAATGGCCTCGTGCATGGCATCGCCCATTTCTCGCAACTTCGCACGATCCATCTGGGAGCGAAACTCTTCGAACACTGGCCATATCTTGGCTCGCTGAATACGGGACAGAGCCGTCCCTCGACCTAAGCGACTGACCTTTAGATACTCATCCCGGGTGTAGACTGCATTAGGTTGAACCACTCGCTGCCATTCTTCGGCGTAAAAGCCATCCGGCAAGCCTAACTCTGATGGCGCCAGTTGCAGGGCATATTTCCAGCAGCGGCGACGCCCCTCATCACTGTCGTAAACGACTTTAAAGTCGTAACCATGGCGTTTGAGTTGCTCTGTCATCCAGGCATCAATATTGACCACCTCAATGCGGGCCATCTCCTCACGACTGCAAAGACGCTGCAGGTTGGCACGAATATCCGCGGCCAGATTTCGGGTAAAGGTGGTAAAGAGTACCTTCTTGCCCGGCTGATCCGTCAGTCGTTGCGCTAACCAGCGAGCTCGATGCATAGCCACCACCGTCTTACCCGTCCCTGCCCCACCAAGCACTCGTACCGGCCCTGTCGCCGGAGACTCCACCAATTTGCGTTGACTGGGGTGTAAGAAGACGCGCCATTTCTCCAATGGCGCATTGAGCATCTGAATTAGCTCCTGCTCATTTTCCACGACATGGAAGCGGCGTTTGCTGCGAGCTATGGCCTCAGCAAAGTCATTGGTATCAACGGGCTCTTCAGGGTGGTCATTAAACTCCGCCAGCACCTCGGGATAGTCAATGCCTTCGGTCAACCAGTGCAACGGCTCCCACGCCTCTGCTGGCATCACTTTCTGTAGCTGGTTAAAGTCGGCTATATCGGTGAGTTCCATCACCTGGGCAATAAAGACCGGAGGAACCCCCAGCGCCAATATCTGCTCAGAGGTATAAGCGGAAAATAGCTTTGGTTTTCTAATTTCAGTCGGTGAGACAGGTGCGATTTCAGGTACGGCTCGGATATAGCTGGTATCAACAACCTGAATGGCCCCTGTCAACGGGTGAATGGCGCAATCATGCCGACGAGCCCAGTCATAGGCCTCATCATGTTTGTCGACCCACATCAGCATATAAACTGAACCCTGCTCAGGCTTGAGCACAATCCCACGATAGGTCTGGTCAATACGCACCGAATGCACATTCGGGCTTCGAGCATCATGGATCTTTTCGTAGTTCAGGCCATTACTGGTAGGGTCCTGTCGAAATTTGGAAATGAACTCCTGCACCTTTTTTTGTTGTGCCTTGGGGATCCGAGCAAATGCACCCAAAAAACCATCAGAAAGTGCCACTTTAGGCGACTGGACCGTCATTCCTTACCTCCAGACAAAGACTGTAGTGTTTCCTGGCTGATCGGGCCCACGACGACCGTCCAACCACAGTTAGTAAATGGTGCAGCAGAAGCCTCATCTTCAAAGATGAGCGCACGTTTTTGTTCAGGCCATGCAAGATCTGCTTCGGCAACAATTTCGCCAAACTCGTTTTGCAACGGATAACCCAGGACCGGAACCGGCCAGGCTAATGTTTGCAGCAGGCTGATCTCCTGAGCCGTTAGCAAACTTAACTCGATGATTTCATTCCAATCACCATTATCTGAAATCTCTGGGGCGGGTTCTGTCGGTTCAACCACTATTTGAACTTGCGGATTGTGCACAGCCTTACGGCTGCTGAATGACATATCCGGCAAGAACTGCAGCAAATTCACCAGTCGCCAGAAACCATTGAGTCCGCGCTCATACCCCTCATCCTCGGTATAGCGATCATCAAAGCTCACATGCAGTCGCAATGCGGCACGCATCTGGTCAGCGGTGGTAGCTGGCTTGATATAACGCTGCGGCAACACCGAAGCCAGCTCAATAAACTGTTGGGATGAGCCACAGCTATCCAGCAGACCGCCAAAGACAAATGGCTCATCCGGCAGCAATTGCGCCTGTCGATAACCAGGTGCATTTTCATGCATTTCATAGGCAAACTTGTGCCTTATGCCGGCATCTTGGGATTTTTTCACATCGAGCCATACCCAGGCATGGGCTGCCGCCAGCTTTTGCCAGAGCAGATCTTTCATCGCCGGCTCTGCAATATAGTCGAGCAACAGATCAAAACTGTTGCGTTCACGAACTGCCCCTTCCAGGGTGGCAAATGTCATGTCATGGAAAGGGGAATAGAATTGGGGCTGTTTCATATCCGGGTTGTGACGTAATCCCAGTACATCCTGAATATGCTTGCAGCCAGTTTCATTCAGATCGCGCCAGGTAATAGTCCAAACCCGATAATTGCCACTCTCTTTGATGGCTTGACGCTTTTGTACATCATCTTCGACGGTCTTCTTATGGAAGACAAAGCCATCGAGGAAAATGGCCACCGGCTTAACCGCCGCTGGTTGCGATACCGGATAAAGAACAAAATCAGGGCGGCATGGAATACCGACACCCTCTTTACTCCCCAGATCGACTTGCGCTTTGAGATGCCAGCTCGTGGAGGGTTCAGCACGAGTATTGATCATCCAGCCAGCCCCAGGATGGGCATAGCTGCGCGTCACTGCGAGCGCCTTGTTCTCCTGCAAGCAGCTGATGAAGCGTTTTTCCAACTCGGAGCCCATCATCACATCCAGCGGGATGGTATTGATGGTTTTCACCGAATGAAGTTTGTCGCTCGCCTCGATAATTTTTGCCAGCAGCTGACGCGCCTGATTGCGTGAAACATACTTCATCCGCCCCCGGTCTCGGTAGGCATAGACGCAGCGATAGCAGCCATCCTTGGTGACATCATGGTTACAGCTGCACTCCACCAACGCCTGATAGGCCAGTTGCAAGAGTTTCAACAGATTGTCAGGCGTACGCATCAGCTCCTTGAGAGAGCCAGTTCCGCCGGGTACTGAGTCATAGATCACCAGATACTGCCGCCAGGACTCCCCTTCGTTTTCCGGCTCGCGATAAACCACGCCCTTGAGGTGATCCACGTTGCCCTTGAAGTAATGTTTCAGCCCGAGCTGAATAGCTGCCCCCAGCGACGCCTCCACGATGCGATCCGCGCTGTAACTAGAGACCGGCAACAGGATGCGCAGCGCCTCGGACTCCAACTGCCGGTAGAGATAGAGATAATCCTCGAACTTCGCGCTTTCCGGCTCAGCCCGATGCTTACAACTCAGATCATGGCGCGCCTCGTGATCCCGAGGGCGTTGCACCATGCCGCAGCCCAGACAGACCCGAAAGCCGGTGCGCCGCTTCTTATCACCGGCGATAGTCAACTCGGCCGCATCGTCCATCTGCTTGCCGAAGTTAATATCCCGAAGGGTGACTTTGCTCAAAAACTCGAAACCAAACGGCACTTCCCCTTCGTCAATGGCATAGGCGGCCGCAACATCCTCAGGCTCGTAGCTCACCAACAGCTGACGCTGGAAAAAAGTCAGTTCGCGGTTATCGCTCTCATCGCCAATCAGACTGTCCCGGGTATTGGCCCGTGCATACACCTGACGCAGTTTCAGCAGGGTCGTCTTCTGGCCCGCATCCGCCCAGCCGGGCGAGCCGCACTTAGGGCAATACTTATGTGGATCGCCGGACTGGTCGATGTTCTCGCTGTAATTACAATGACAACAGATCCGCCAGTTTTCCGGCTCGGAGAGCTTCAGATCGATCTGTTCAATCTCGACTTTATGCCCACCGGCATAGAAATTGTTGAGCGGAGCCAGCTCCGCCAAGGCGGTAGAGGCTGGACGCTCATATTCGTAGGTGGTGTTCTGGTACTCCTTGACCTCACTCCCCTCGTTATCCTTCCGCCGCCAGAGCACGGAGCGCAGCGTGATCCCGGCTTCCGGGAAGGCATAGTTGGGCAATAGCCCCTCATCGGTGAAAAAGTTTAGCGTCTGCTTGTTGTTGATTTGATTGACCAACGCCATCAGCGCGTGCCGCTCGGAGACCAGGTCGCCCATGTCTTTTTCAAAATTCTGATCATGGGGTGAGCTCTCGAGCTTCTCGATGCTGCGTTTTAGCTTGTCGATACGGGCTCGCAGCGACTTGCGATCCTCAAGCAGCAAGGCCAAAGCCGTATCTACACGCTGAACCAAAGAGCGGGTACCAGACTCCCCGATCAGGTATTGCTGCAAGTGCAGAAGGGTGTCCAGAGCTAAATCAGGGAAGATCGAGGCAAAACGATTGTGCAGCTCAACCCGATGATCCTCCACGAACCGCAGGAAGTTATAGGGGAACCCGGTTTTTCGTTCAGACTCCACCTCATCGAGCATCTGTTTGACGTTCTTACTAATAGCCGACGCTGGCACACCGGTTTTGACCCAGTTATCCATACAAAAAGCCGCCAACTGACGCTCAAGGATCGCCACGGCATTCAAAAATACCCCTGGAGCCTGCACCTGGCCTTGCATCATCTCCAACGGCTCTTGGAAGAAGAATTGATCGTGCGGGTTACCCTCGGCAACCGTGATATTCAGGGCGTTGCCATCCTTACGACCTGCCCGACCTATGCGCTGCAGGTAGTTGGCCTGAGCAGGCGGCACCGAACAGAGCAAGACCGTGGACAAGTCGCCCACATCAATCCCCATCTCCAGGGTTGGTGTGGCCGAGAGCAGATTGATATGCCAAGGCTGATGGCCTTTGTAGAACGACTGCTCGGTGGCCTCGCGCACCTCTCGCGTTAACAGGCCGGTATGCTCGGCCCCGACAACGCGCGCCACATCCAGATGATCCCACTGCCAGCTGACCTGATTAGCCACCGGCTGATAGTGGCCTTCACAACGCAGCGACATGCAAGGTGCACCTTGCCATTGCCAAGCCTGATCGGCCGGAGCATGGATCACTTCCCGACAGCATGAGCAATGGAGGCGAGCCACATCACGACTCACGAGCAGAGCCGAGGGCACCAGCCCCCAGGCCTCACGTCCCGAGGTCTCAAAGCTGGCCAGAATACCGGCACGCTGCAGCCCCTTGAGCAGTGAGCGCAACAGGTTCTCATGAACACTGCTGATGAAGACGTTGTTGCCGTTATCCAGGGTACGATTGAGCCAATGCTGGTACCAGCTAGGGTTGGATTTGGCGCCGATCAGTCGCTGAAAACCATTGATCTTCTCAAAGCTGACATACGCAGGTTTGCGAGTTTTCGGCCCGATAGAGGGCATATAACGCGAAGTGCGTTCCTTCTGCGTCATCATGAAGGTCTTGCCATCACGGCGATAGCTCTCGAACGCAGGGTGCATCACGGCACCGGCTTGACGCATACGCCACAGCACACCGAGCGCCAGATGGGCGACTTGCTCGGCAGAGACTCCGCTCATCAGATCGCCAAACTCTTCGCTCAATTGCTGATGCAAGGCGACGATAGCCGGGTTGAAGCGCTGCATATCGATACCGGCACTGGCAAAACCGGTCACCTCCAGGGTGCGACCAATGCCAGCCCGCAAGGTAAACTCGCTATACACCTCCCAATCCAGCCGCAAGCTTACCAGCTCCGGCAGATCCGTTTTTTCTGGTAACTGGCCTTGCTGCTTGAGCTCTTGATAGTCATGGAGCCACAGCATATTGGGCGCAATAAAATTGGCCGCAAAGTGGGCATCATCCATGGAGCGAGCCCGAGTCTGCTCACACACCCGCTTGGCAAAGGCGTCCAGCGGCATGGCCTCATCCGTTGGCAGCAAACCGCCAATCTGACCGCGCACCATCAACGGCCAGGTGCGGGCGGTGAAGAAACTGGCGCGGTGTGCGGCATCCTGCACCGAGTCCGAGAAGGTAATGAGTTTCTTATGTTCGTTGAAACGGCTGCCATAGAGCTGATGGATCATCACCGCTGACAGGCTAGCGGCGCGAGACCCGAGGATCGAGATGCCCTGCTTGCTGTGGCAGAAAGGACACTCGTTGGCAAATTCCAGCTCATCCTTGCGCTCCTTGAGCATATCCGGGATCAGCACGGGCAACAGCCCATCATGGCCACAGTGACTGCACTGCGCGTTGCTCTGCTTGTTCAAGGAGAGACAAACCGGGCAGAGCTGCTGATGCTGACCACTGGCAGGCTTGTCGCTGCGATCGGGAAACACCAGCACCACAGAGCGGCCATGATCGAAGAACTGGCGATAGATCTCGTCCAGCTCGGTTTCCAGCTTGGCACTCTGACCATGGCGCATGCTGGCCCAACCGGTAGCATGGCAATCCCGGCAATGCACTACCGGCAGATAGTGGGTCCGATCCTCAATGCCGAGATCATTAGCAAAATGCAGTGTCGGGCTCTTTGCCACACTGGCAACCAGACGGGTCAACTCCCGCAACCAAAGCTGGGAACGCAACTGCACAAAGGGCCGCACCGGTCGAGGCTTACCCTCGGCCAGCCGTTTTTGTTGATCGGCTGGTGCTTCGACAACGTCAAGGCGAGCCTGAGCTAGCAGCGCGACAAAGCTTTGCAACACCAGCGTTGCATGCTCAGGGCTGGAAGCCAGCATCACTTGCAAACTGTCGCAGCACTGCTGCTCGGAGAGAATGCCCTGTTGCTGCAGATCCTGTAGCAGGACATGCAGCATGCTGTGGCCACGCAACAGCTCACCGAGCACGATGCGCAAACGTCGTCCGTCATCACTTTCCAGATCTGCCGGCAACACCAGATCACGTTCCGGGAACCAGAGCGGGATCTGGGCGTTCAGATACGCCACAGGGTTGGCATAATGTTGGGGCGATAGAAGTGCCATCTCATCGGCTTGAGGAAAGCGCGTATGGCGTAGCTCAAACCCCTGCAGAAACTCAGCGCTGCTGTAGCGATCCTCCCGGATCACCGAGCTGTCATCGAAGGGCTGATCAAAGATAGAGGTGGCATACTCCAGTAGTTGTCCCAGCTCGTCACCCACGGTAGCCGAGGTGCCGACACAGGCAAAGCGGCTGCTATCCACGCTGATATGATGTTTCAAGCGACGCACCAGACAGGCCAGATCCGACCCCTGAGCCCCATCAAAGGTATGCAGCTCATCCACCACCAGATAACGCAGGGTGCCGGGCTGATTGTAACGCCACAACGGCTGATCAATCGGCCGCATCAGCAGATAATCCAGCATCTTGTAGTTAGTCAGCAGGATATCGGGGGGGCTCTCCCTGAGCGTGTGCTTACAGGTAATGACCGAGTCTGCCCCCATCCGCTTGCTGGGGAACTCCTCGCTATCACCAACGAACAAGCCGACGGTCACCTTGCCATGCAGTTGAGGATCGCTGGCAATCGACTTGGCAAAACGGCTGGCCTGATCGGTGGCCAACGCATTCATCGGATAGATAACAATGGCCTTGACCCCGCCCCCTGGCGTGCCTGCGCAGTAGTTGAGCAAGGGGTACATAAAACACTCGGTTTTCCCCGAGCCAGTGCCGGTGGCTACCAGCGTCGGCTTTGGCTCGGCTGCCCCTAATCGTTCAAAAGCCCTCGCCTGATGCGCATGGGGAGGAAACGGCAAGCTCAGATGGGCAAAGAAGTCCAGCGCCAGCGTACTCTGCCGAAACGGCAACTGCGCCGAGAGATAGGGCCCTTTGAGCAGCGCATCCGGATCGGCCAGAAACTTTTCCAGCATCTGATGCCCTTCCGGATTGAATTCACTGCCCACCTGCTCGCTAAATAGCGGGCTGTTCATCGGGAAGGCCGCACGTAAAAAGGCAGCGACACTGTCGGCCACCTGCCGACTGACAACGGAAGGTAGCATCAATCACACTCCTGCTGATCGGCAAAAAACGCCCAGGCGACGCGGTAGTCATCTTCGCGGTCGGGTTTGATAAAGGGGGCCTGCCAGGTGATGGTGCGGCGCTGCACGCCACCCGGGCGGGTGTCGTCGTCGAAGGTGACGCTGACGGTGCCGGTGGTCAGGTGCTTGATATCATCCCAGCCGATGGCCAAATCAGGCCCGCTGCCGCCGGTCCACTGCGGGCTATTCACCGCGTAGGCAATACCGGCCTTCAGATCGGCTTTGCGTGCGGTGCGTGGCAGGCCGACGCCCACCAGCCCCTTGCTGGGGGTAAAGACGATACGGCCGACTTGGTCATACCAGGTATCCGCCTCGTACTGGCGCATCACCGGGAACTGGACGCGATAGATGGTGAGCAGTTCATCGAGCGTCAGTCCCAGCGCCTGAGCGACCAGCACATCGATTTCGACCAGTGCCTGACGGCGGCTATAGTCGGTGCGTAGCGCGCAATCGCGTTGCCAGTGCGGCGTCAGGTTGGCGAAGAAGGTCTGCGGCAATTGCGGTAGATCACGGCTCCAGCGTTGGTGGTTAAATTTTGTTTGGTAACAAGAAGACCAAAGTTCTGAATAATCCGCCGATATACAGTTCAATATCAAAGCTCTTTCTTTGACTAGATCATTATCGAAGTAAACAAACCCGCCGAGTTGAGCACCATAGAGGTCTGACTTACCTGTCGACTTAAGAATAAAGTCATAAACAACAGAGTGGGACAATCCAGCAAAACTCACCAAAACATCCTTCGACAAAAAGGCGGTAGCAACACAGGTGTTAATGTTCGCAAAACCTTTAGGAAGTATTGCAGAAATAAAAGATCGCTCTGACGAAGCACCAAACATTCTTCGATTAACAAACCGATAATACTCCGTCACCTTTTTAGGCCCATCTTCGCCTGGTTCGGTCCAGCTCACCCGCGGGGTGCGGCGGGCATACTCCTCGGCATCACAGGCCGGAATATAGTTGGTGCGCGGCAGGTAGTCGTCCGGCAGGGTCAGTAGATCGAGGCAGTCGTAATGGCCCTTTTCCGTACAGATAGCGCGAGGGGTCTTATAGAGTGGTGTGCCTACATAAAAATGCGGGCCGGAGAGGATCCACTGTTCTGCAGCTTTCGGGAATTGGGTTTGACGCGCTATCGTGCCGTCAGTTTGTTGATTGGTTTCATGCCACATCTCAAGTGACAGGTATTGTCCGCTCAAATCTCCCAACCGCTTTGGCTGGGCAGCAAACTTTTCCAACACTGCAACCAATTGTTGCGTGTGAAGCGTTGGTAAACGCGCTTCCAATGCCGATGTACCCGGCTCATCATAAAGACTGGCAAACAGGGCTAACTTATCTTGGTCAATATGAAGGATACGACTCTGATGGCCAGCTTCATTCCAATCGGAGCCTTCCTCATCTTTAATCCCCCCCACCTCACCGGAGCCATCATGCTCGAAACAAAGCCCAACAGTTTTCGGTGAAAACAGATTGGCAATGTTGACAAAACTAATCTGTTCACCAGCAGCTGCGGTATAAATATTGATGCTGTATTTCACCCTATGCCCTATTGGAAAGAGCATATGTTGATTCTGAAACTGATAGTGGGCCCGCAAACGGGGATAAACCGAAGCACGCAATAACCCGCCCTTGGGATCATCATAGATCCCTTCGGGATGTAGAAAGCCGGAGACCCCTCTCTCTGCGCCCAAGCGCCAGGCCTGCGGCAGGAAACATTTATAGAGGTTGGTCTGAGTCCCCTTGAGCACCGGATAGTTCTGCAGGGCATTGAGGAAATTTTGCGTTCCTTCACAGCCCTCATATTCGCTGCGCCAGGCGGCTTCCAACGCCGGATATTGCGCGAAGGCCTCATCGCGCAGCGTAGCTAGCTTGGAGGCACTGAGCTTGCGCAGCACAAATTCCGGCTCAAAATCCCCCAGCACGCCGGCTTCCTGCCACTCCACCTTGAGCCAGGGCGGATTTCCCAGCATCAGGTCAAAACCACCGCGCTCGGCAAACAGATCGCTAAACTCCAGATCCCAGTGGAAGAAGCGCTGGGCGCGGGTGATTTCATCTACCAGCTGCAGGCGGGGCAGCACGGCAAAGAGTTTATTGCGTTGCAGCACGCCGCTGCCGCTAAACAGCGACATCTGCTCACCGGCGGCCGGATCCAGCCCCAGATCCAGCTGACCATTGGCCGCAGGCTCGGGTTGGGCTTCGGCGCTGGTCTGCACCACGCCATCGAGCAGGGTCTCGATTTCAAACAGCCAGTCGGCGCGATCGGGCAGCTCAGCGGCCTGGTCGATGGGCCAGAACCAGAGGGCACACCAGTAGTCCATTACCCAGCGCAGTTTCTGGTAGGCACTGCTCTCCTGCTGACGGCCGCTGAGGGTGGCATCCTTGCTGCTGAGGCTGGCATGCACCTGTGCCGTGCTGGGATTCGGCCACACCGGATAGCTGTCGGCGGTCTGACGGCGCTCGGCGTTGAGCTGCTGACGATACGCCTGCCACAGCGCCTCGACCTTGGCGCTGATGCGCTGCAGATCGGTGATCTCGCTCGGGCTCAAGCTGGCGGTAAAGGCCTTGCGCCAGGTATCCAGCGCCTTGAACGCCGCGGGATAGCGCGCCTTGACGGTCTTGTCGCTGTAGCTGGCCATACCGGCATCCGGCAGCAGGAAGTGGAACACCTGTTTGTCGGCCCGGGGCGTCTTCATCGCCAGTGAGTGCGGCTCGCTATTGAGCCAGCTCGGGTCTTTGGCCTTCTTGTAACTGAGTTCACTGACGTTAAACAGCTGGCGGCGGGCGCCAATCAGCGAGTTACCGCAATGCAGCTGATAACCGAACCAGGGCACAAAGGCATCGCCACTGATGGCGTTGAGCCAGAGCGAGACTTCGGCCAGCTCGACCGCCACCGGGTTCAAGTCGACGCCGAACACGTTGTTATCGGCGATATACATCTTCACCCGTTGCAGCTCGCGGGTGTAGCTATCTTGCGGAATGCGTTTGCCCTCGGCCTGCTGCTTGTGGTGCAGATAGGCTTCGGCCAACTGGTTGATGGCTTCGTTCAAGAAGGCCGCACTGCCCATCGCCGGCTCGCAGACGGTGAGATGCAAGATGGCATCGGCCCGGGCATGAAGGTCATCAATCGGCTCGATCTGCTCCTTGAACAGCTCTTTTAAGGCATATTTGACCAGGGAGCGGGTCAGCACTTCCGGCGTGTAGTAGGAGGCGGATTTTTCGCGGTCGCGCCCGGCCATGCGGTAGATAAAGCTGCCCTTGCGATGGATGCGAAGTGTTCCTTTCCGCTTACCAAGGCTGTCTTCTGTCTCAAATA
>ERZ724515.951-NODE-951-length-11982-cov-10.728934_pt1 | contig 11982 bp, 13 predicted proteins | sample MGYA00376048_ERZ724515 | MGnify/ENA primary metagenome ERZ724515 (study PRJEB28724, sample SAMN07190885) | wastewater metagenome | isolation source: influent of sewage treatment plant in Hong Hong | place: Hong Kong | collected 2016-03-17 ... | reverse complement strand
GATACCAAAAGTTTGTAAGTCCACCCAAATCTACCATATTTGCAGCATTACAAACCAAATGATCAATTATTCTACTTAACTCTCCAATAATTACTCTAATCATCTTAGCTCTTGGAGTAATGTCTATATTTAACATCTCTTCAACAGCTTTTGAAAAACCTATATTATTTAAAATAGCACTACAATAATTTAGTCTATCTGTATATGGAATTATTTGCGAATATGTATGATTTTCACACGATTTTTCAAAGCCTCTGTGTAAATATCCAATCTCAGTAACACAAGCCGTAATTGTTTCACCTTCTAATGCCACAAAATTTCTAATAGTTCCATGTGAGGCAGGATGAGATGGTCCAACATTTAAAAGCATCAAATCATTTATCTCTTCACTTGAATAACCTTTTTGATTTAATAATGGAAGCATTTCATCCATTAAATCAGCAGTTTCGGTACAGATTTGACCTTTAGTTATTTCATAATCTTTTCTTAAAGGATGACCAATAAATTGATGATGATTTAAAACTCTTTTTAAATTTGGATGCCCTATAAACTTGATTCCATATTGGTCATAAGCTTCTCTTTCAGCCCAGTTTGCTGAATCGTAATAAGGTGTTAGAGAATCAACTTCCAAACTATTATCATCTACAAAAGTTTTTACAGAAATTTGATTTTTAAAAGAAGAATCTCTTAATATGTAAACAACTGCAAATCTTGATGGTGTAATGTCAGGAAATTTCAGATAATCAATGACAGTAACATCAAGTAAAATAGAGTAATTATCTTCATTTTTTAACTTTAAAATAGTAGATATTAAATCTTTAGAATTTATTAGTAAATCACAATTAAGCATCTAAAATACCTTTGAAATCTCTAATTCTACTTGTTTTCATAGTTTCTTTACTCACTCTTTCTTGAATTCTCATAATTGCATCAAGAACAGCCTCTGGTCTTGGTGGACAACCTGCAATATACTCATCAACAGGAATGATTTGATCAATTCCTTGTAATGTTGTATAGTTATCATAAAAACCGCCAGAATTTGCACACGCACCCATAGAAATAACCCATTTTGGTTCACACATTTGTTCATAGATTTTTTTTAAAACAGGAGCCTGTTTATATGAAATAGTTCCAGCAACAATTAACAAATCAGCTTGTCTTGGAGAAAATCTTACAACTTCTGCTCCAAATCTTGATATATCATATTTTGAACCAGCTACCGCCATAAACTCTATTCCACAACATGCTGTTCCAAAAATCATTGGCCATAACGAATAAGTTCTTCCCCAATTTACAGCATGGTCGAGTCTAGTTGTAACAATAGAATTTTCTAGGCTATTTTCAAGTCCTAATCCCATAATAATGCCTTTTTCTTATAAAGATAAATTAATCCAGCAAATAATAAACCCATAAATATAAACATTTTAAAAAGTCCTAAATAACCTAATTCTAAAACATTTACAGCCCAAGGAAACATAAAAACTATTTCTACATCAAATAATAAAAAGGAGATAGCAACTAAATAAAATTTTACTGAAAATCTAATGTTTGTATTTCCAATAGGATTAGTAACCCCACTTTCATAAACACTATTTTTTATTTCAGAATCTTCACTTTTTGGACCAATATATTTTGTTAATATAAACACACCAGCAAGTATAAGCCCGATGCTTACGAAAATAACAGAGGCGAGAATTAATTCAGCTGACATTTATTACCCTATCTATTAATATTATTTAAAGATTGTACACAAATTCATAATACAAAATAAAGTTTTTTATATAATTGTAAATATTAATCAACATAGTGAGAAGAAATGTAATACTTTACTTATTTAAACTTCTTAGATAATTGCTTTAATGCTATTCCTAGGGCTTTTTCACTAAGTGCTAAATTTAATCTAAAATATTTATTACCATTATTACCAAATGAAATACCATCATTCAAAGCAATTTTTGATTTTGTTAATAATATAGTTTTTATTTCATTATGTGAAAGATTTAATTGTTTAAAATCTAACCATAATAGATAAGTCGCTTCTGGAATTAGAAAATCTATTTTAATATCATTCTTTTCAAAATAATTTTTAGTAAATTCTATATTTGAAAGTAGATATTTTTTTAATTCTTTTACAAATTCTGCACCATTTTCATAAGCAGCTTTTGTTGCTATATATCCAAAGAAATTAATTGAATTGATTTCTCTTTTTTGGGCAATTTTTTTAAATTTATCTAATAAATCTCTGTTTTTACTGATTGCATATCCACAATTAAGTCCAGCTATATTAAATGTTTTTCCAGCACTATTTAAAGTAATAGTTTGATTTGCAATTTCTTGTGAAATAGAAGCAAGTGGTGTGAATTTTTTGAAAGTAATATCAGAGTGAATTTCATCTGAAACTATTATGATATTATGTTTGATACAAATAAGTGAGAGTTTTTCAAGTTCTTCTTTACTCCAAACTCTTCCAACTGGATTATGAGGCGAACAAAGTGCTAAAATTTTTGTTTTAGGAGTAATTTTTCTTTCTAAATCTTCTAAATCCATAGAGTAATAGCCATTTTCATCTTTTTTTAGTTCATTTACAACTACTTTTCTATTGTTTGCAGTTACACATTTAAAAAGTGGTGGATAAATTGGAGTTTGAACAATTACTTCATCATTTTCTTCACTAAAGGCTTCAATACAAGCACTATAAGCTGGAACTACACCATTTATCATATAAATATCTTCTTTGTTTATTCCCCAACTATGTTGATTTTTTTGCCAATTTATAATTGAAGTATAGAGTTCAGGTGTATCGATACTATAACCATAAATTGATTTCTGAGTAGCTTCAATAATAGCATCATTTATAAATTTTGGAGTTTTAAAATCCATATCAGCAACCCAAAGTGGATTTAAATCTTTATATCCAAAATATCTTTCTAAACCATCATATTTTGCGCAATTTGTATTTTTTCTATCTATCTCTTCATCAAAATCATATTCAATATTATTAAACATATTAAAAACCTCTATTATAAACTATTTTTTATTGATAAAATGATATAAGATTTATACTAATTACCTCATTAGAGGTTTACTTTGAGGAAAATATGAAAGAAGCAATAGAACTATTAAAAAAACATAATTTACTAAAAATTATTGATGATGAGCTAGATATTTATTTAGAAATCCCACATATTGCATATATTGAAGTGAAAAAAGAGGATTCAAAAGCAATATTATTTACAAATGTTGTAGATAAAAAAAACAATAAGAAATTTGATATTCCAGTTTTGATGAATGTATTTTGTAATGAAAAAGCTGTTGAACTTTTTATTGGAGATGGAGATAAAATAGGGCGAGAAATAGAATCTTTATTGAAAATGAAACCACCAACGACTTTTAGTGAAAAACTATCTACTTTTGGGAAGCTTTTTTCTCTTAAAAATGTTGTTCCAAAGAGATTAAAAGGAAAAGGTGAGTGTCAAGAAGTTATAAAATTAGGCTCTGATGCAAAACTTTCAGATTTACCAATTCTTACTACTTGGGAACAAGACGGTGGTCCATTTATCACTATGGGGCAAGTTTATACTACTAGCTTAAATGGTGAGTTAAAAAATCTTGGAATGTATCGACTTCAAGTTTATGAAGATAATACTTTAGGACTTCATTGGCAAATTCATAAAGATTCAAATCACTTCTTCCATGAGTATAAAAAAGCTGGTAAAAAAATGCCTGTAAGCATCGGAATTGGTGGAGATCCTATGTATATTTGGTGTGGACAAGCACCACTTCCTATTGGTGTTTTTGAACTTATGCTTTATGGTTTTGTAAAAAATAAAAATGCTCAACTTGTAAAATGTATTACAAATGATTTATATGTTCCAAAAGATAATGATTTTATTATTGAAGGATTTGTAGACCCATCAAAAATAAGAATTGAAGGACCTTTTGGAGACCATACAGGTTATTACACACTTGAAGAAGAGTATCCATTTATGGAAATTACTGCAATTACAAGTAAAGCAAAACCTACATTTTTAGCAACGGTTGTTGGAAAACCACCTTTGGAAGACAAATATATGGGACATGCAACTGAAAGAATTTTTTTACCATTATTAAAAACAACAGCTCCTGATTTGATTGATTATTATATGCCTGAAAATGGGGTTTTTCACAATCTAATCATGGCAAAAATAAAAACTTTATACCCTGGACATGCTTCTCAAATGATGCACGCATTTTGGGGAGTTGGACAAATGAGTTTTGTAAAACACGCTATTTTTGTAAATGAAGATGCACCTGATTTAACAAATCATGATGAGATTACAAAACATATTTTAAACAGAATAAATGTTGAAGATATGTTAATCTCAAAAGGTGTTGTTGATGCCCTTGACCATTCAAGTCCAAAATTTGCAGTTGGTGGAAAATTAGGACTTGATTGTACGGGTGATGAAATAAAAGAGTTAGGAATCACGCTTTTAGAAGATAGTGAATTATTAGGTAAAATGCAAAATATTTCAAATGAAATAAAAGCGTTAAAACAATATTTTCTTGATACAAAAAATCCAATTACAGTTATAAGTGTAGAAAAAAATAGAAACCAAAAATATCTATTTGAAGAGTTAAAACCATTATTTGAACATATCAAAATTTTAATAATTGTAGATGAGGCTAAAAATGATGTAAATAATCCATATATGCTTGTTTGGAGGGTTTGTAATAATATCGATTCAAATAGAGATTTATTTATTGATGGGCATACTATGTGTTTAGATGCAACAGATAAAAATCTACATGATAATTTTAAACGAAGATGGCCTGATGATGTTGATTGTACAAAAGAGGTTATTGAGTCATTAAAAGAAAGAAAAATTATTGATGTAAGCGATGAATTTATAAACAAATTTTATCTATAAGTTTTTAAATTTTAGACTACTTTCATAAACAAGAGTTTATACACAATGAAACTTTGAAGCTTATGCTTCTTTTCATTGGATAAAATTGTCTATTCAAGCAGTCTATAATTTTTTTTCATAATTGTCTTAGATGATTGGTCTATTTAATCTCATAAAATATAGTGATGGTAAAGCTAAACCAAAACTAATAGCTCCTAAAATAGAAACAGCTTTTAATCCATTGAAAACAAAAAGTCCAATAAGTTGTTGTGTAACACCATGTGTATTCATATCAACAAGGCTTATCATTGCTGTAAAAGCATAAGTTCCTGGAATCATAGGAATAATAGATGCAACCGTATAAACAGGTCTTGGTATTAGATATTTTTTTGACCAGTAAAGTGCAACAATTCCTATAAAAGTTGAAGCCAAAAATGTAGATATTTCTATACCTATTCCTAAATGTAAAAGTATGGTTCTTGCTATATAAGTTATTGCTCCACCGATTGCACAATAAACTAAAGTGTGTTTTGGTACATTAAATACCATAGCAAAACCAACAGAGGCAATACTTGCAAAAAGGGCTTCTATTAGCATTTTTATTATAATTTCACTCATTTTACCACCCCTTTATATTTAAAATAGCCATAGCAATAATAATCCCAACAGATGTGGCAATAGTAAGTAAAATTCCCTCCATCCATCGTCCCCAACCCATCATCAAATAACCTTTTAAAGAATCCAAAAATGAGTTTACAAATGAAAATCCAGGGGCAAGTAATAGTACACTTGAGGCAAGTGCTATATTTGGAGTTGAACTAATACCATTTAATTGAGAAAGACTTGAAATCATAGTGGCGGTAAATGCTGTAATTCCAAAGGTGATAATCATAACAAATCTTCTTTTTGCTAACTCTTGTCGTACAAACATAGCAGTTGAAGATGCTATAAATGTTAGAAAAAATGCACCCCAATCAGAACCTTGTAAAAAAGCAAATGATGCACAAGCAAGTCCTACCATCAATACAACAAGCCATCTATTGTAGTAGTTTGGTTGTATTTGTTTTAATGTTTCAGTTAAATATGCTACATCATAGTTTTTCTTTTCCATATCAATAACAGTTTTTTGTATTTCACAAACTATTGACATATTTATTGGTTTGTGGTGTACTCTTCTTGTAGTTGTTACTGATTGGTTATTATGTAGAGTTGTTAAAACTATTGCAACTGGAATCATTGAAATTTCAACTGAATCAACTCCTAAAGCTCGACCTAATCGTTGTGCAGTTTGCTCTATCAAAATACTTTCTGCACCAAATTCTGACATTAATACAGCAGCTTTTATAATAGCTCTTGTAATTATTGTTTGTTCTTCATAATCTATATTCTTCATATTCTCTTTTTTTGATAAATTTTTTGAATTGTAGCAAATAGATATGTAAAAGTTGTGATATTTTATAAACAGTTATTGGATATAATGAAAAATATTAAAGGAAAAAATTGAAAGAACTAACTACTTATTTTACAAATAAAAATATACTTTTTAAAGAGATAAAATCTATTTATCCAAAAGAACTTGATAGTAGAAAAAAAATAGAGATTTATGCTGCAACAACTATTGATTCAAAATTTTATGCAATATTTGTAGTGGATTCAAAAAGTCGATTTATAAGAAAAAATGCCGATGATTTAATGGAACTATGTGAAAAATTAGCAGTTTATTTAGACCACAATTTTAAGAAAAAAGAGTTACTGATAAGTAGTCCTTTATGCTCAAAAGCAAAAGAATATCTAAAACAAAATGATTGGAGTGTTAGAATTGATTTTATGTCATAAATTAGAAAGGAAATGAAATGATAATAGATGTTTATTCAATAAGAGAAACGGATAATATTACAGATATTTTTAAATATGATAATCCAAGTCAAATATTTAAGAACCGTCTCTTTTATTTAATGAAAGATGAAATGAAAATCATTGAATTTGTAAAACTCTATAAGGATATTACTTTACATTGGGGTATTACAAGAAATATTAGTGAAACATATTTAGAAAGTCCAGCTGTATTTCAAAATGATTTTATTAATGGTTTTGAGAAATTAATAAATAATCAAAATAATATAAATTTTTATTTAGATTTAATAGAACTATTTTTAGTTCAATATAGTGGAAATAAACAAACAGTACTTAAATCAATAAATAAAATACTACTTCTTGATTCCTTAGGTTATCAAATTGATGAAATAAAAAATCAAGTAATAAGAATTGATTCTTCTCATACTTATCAAGATATTATTAAACCTACACTTTTATTATTAAATGATGATAAATTTAAAAATATTGACGATGAATATAGAAAAGCATTTGAAGAGTTAAAAAATGGAAATTATGAAACTGTTTTGGTTGAAGCAAATAAAGCTTTTGAAAGTACAATGAAAATTATTTGTGATTTAAAAGCTTATGGACAACCAAATAAACATAATGTAACTGCATTAATAGCACATCTAAGACAAAATGATTTTATTACAAATTTTCAAGATGAGAAGTTTAATGGATTAGCGAAAACTTTAGAAAGCATTTCAATAACTAGAAATAATCAAGCTGGACATGGACAAGGTAGTCAAGCAAGAAACTTATCTGTAATATTTGCGGAATATGCACTAAGAGTAACAGCTTCAAATATTTTGCTGTTAATTGGGATTTATAATGAATCTATATAAAACTAAAAGGACAAAAAACTTGATTTTATGTGATATAGGAAACACAACTTATCATTTTTTGATAAAAGGTAAGCATAAAAAATATTTTTTAGATGAGAAAGTTCCAAAATTTGATGATGAGGTTTATTTTGTTTCAGTAAATGAAAAAGCCACTAAAAGGCTTTTGAAAAAAAATCCCCAAGCTAAAGATATAAAAAAACTTTTAAAATTTGATACAACATACCAAGGATTAGGAATTGATAGGGCGGTTGCTTGTAGTTTTCAAGATAATTGTGTAATAGTTGATGCAGGAAGTGCGATAACAGTAGATGTGATGGAAAAGGGTGTTCATAAGGGTGGATTTATACTTTTAGGAGTTAGAAGATTTATGAAAAGTTATCCAAAAATATCAAAAAAACTAAAGTTTGAGTTTGAAAAAGAGATAAATTTAGATAAAATACCGCTTTGCACGAAAGATGCTATACAATATGCTATGTTAAAATCTATCATTTTACCAATCAAAGAAGTAAGTTTAAATAAAAATATTATATTCACTGGTGGTGATGGAAAAATTTTAAGTAAATATTTTGAAAATAGTGTATATAAAAAAGATTTAATATTTGAGAATATGAAAAGGATTATTAATGCTAACGATTGCATTGCCTAAAGGAAGAATTGCTGAAGAGACTTTGGATAAATTTGAAAAAGCATTTGGCGAAAAATTTATTTTTGAAGATAGAAAACTAATACTTGAAAAAGCTGGATTTAGATTTTTAAATGTTAGAAATCAAGATGTACCAACTTATGTTATGCACGGGGCTGCTGATTTAGGTGTAGTTGGTCTTGATGTACTTGAAGAAAAAGAGTATGACTTAATCAAGCTTTTGGATTTAGAACTTGGAAAATGTAGAGTTGCTTTTGGTTTAAGAAAAGGCGAAGAGCTAGATTTTAATAAAAGTAAAATTACGATTGCAACAAAACATGAAGTGATTGCAAAGAAGTTTTTTGAACAAAAAGCTATGGCAGTTGATATTATAAAACTATATGGTTCTATTGAATTAGCTCCACTTGTTGGACTTTGTGATTGTATAGTTGATATTGTTGAAACAGGTGAAACTATGAAACAAAATGGACTTGAAATTGGACCCACAATTATGGAAAGTTCAGCGCACCTAATCGCAAATAAAAACTCTTTTTATGCTAAAAAAGATTTGATTTTAGATTTAAAAGAAAGAATAGAAGCACACATATAATGGGATTAGATTTATACGCAAAAGTTGAACCTTATTTAGATTTTGAAGAGGAAGTTTATACTCTACATAAAGAGTTTTTACGATTTGTAATGGTAAATGACCTAAATAATATCATTGATATTGGATGTGGTCAAGGGTATTTTTTAGAAAACCTAAAAGTAAATAAGAAAAAATATTTTGGAATTGATTTAAGTGTTGAACAAATCAAAGTTTGTGAAGCTAAAAATCTAAATGCAAAAGCAATATCTTTGGCTGAAGTACAAGAAAAATTTGATTGTGCAACGGCAATATTTGATGTTTTAAATTATATTCCAAAAAAAGAGTTAAAACCGTTTATCAAAGAGACAAATCTTGTTTTAAATCAAGGAGCTTATTTTATTTTTGATGTAAACTCACTTTTCGGATTTGAAGAGGTTGCTCAAGGATGTATTACTATTGATGTGGATGATAAGTTTATAGCAATAGATGCAAACTTTGAAAAAAACAAACTTCAAACAGATATTACACTTTTCGAGAAACAAGAAACTGGAATGTTTTCAAAAGAGAGTGATTCAATAATCCAAGAATATCACTCAAAAGAGTTTTTAACGAAACTTCTAAAAGAGAGTGGTTTTGAAATAGTAGAGATAAAAGAGTTTAATTTACATACAGATGATAATGCTGATAAGCTGATATTTATTTGTAAAAAAATAGCCTAATACAAAATTCTCAAATTTTTGTGTTAGAGTAAAATACCAACACAAAGGTTTAAGATGACTTACCCACAATTTTTTAATAAAATACCAACAATAAAACTACAAGATGATTTAGCCTCTTTTTTAGGAGCATTTGAAGATGGAATAATAGAGTATTCGTATTTGGATGTTGTAAAAAGTGCAGGACATTCTTGCCCTACGGTTCTTGGAGCTTATCTTATGACTTTAAAAGGTTTAGAGGCTTTATATAAAGATGAAATACCAAAACGAGGCGAAATTATTGTAGAGTTTAAAGAAGCTCAAAATATAGGAGTTGCTGGAGTTATCGGAAATGTTATTACAAATATAACAGGTGCTACAACAAATAATGGTTTCAAAGGAATATCTGGAAAATTTGATAGAAATCATTTGATGAAATTTGAAAAAGATATAAATGGTGCAAGTGTAAGATTTACAAGAGTTGATACAGAACAAAGGGTAGATGTTTTTTATGATGCTTCAAGTATAAAATCGCATGAAGATATGAATTTTTTGATGCAAAAGTCTTTTCAAGGAAGTGCAACAAAAGAAGAAAAAATAGAGTTTGGAAAACTTTGGCAAGAAAGAGTTGAAATGATATTTGAAAATCTATCAACAGTAATCAAAACTAAATTGATATAAATTTAGTTTTGAATATCCATATACTCCATTTCAACTTTATTTCTTCCATTATGTTTTGCTTTGTATAGAGCTTTATCAGTTCTTTTAAAAAGAGTCTCTTTATCTTCATTTTTATGAAATTGACTTACTCCAATCGAACAAGTTACATGTTTAACAGTATCAAACTTATGCTTTTCAACAGTTGCTCTTAGCTTTTCTGCAACTAAAACGGCTTGATCTATGTTTGTTTGTGGAAGCATAACTACAAACTCCTCTCCACCCCATCTTGCTACAATATCAGAATCTCTTGAACAAACACTTAATATTTTTCCTATCTCTTGAAGTACACTATCTCCAACTAAATGTCCATGCGTGTCATTTACATATTTAAAATAATCTATATCTACAATTAATAAAGACAGATATTGTTCTTTGTATCGTTTTATTTTATTTATTTCATAATCTAAAAAAGAGTTAAATTTTTCTCTATTATATAATTTAGTTAAAAAATCCATAGAAGCTTTTTTTTCGAGTTTTGTAGTTTTTGTAAGAAGCTCTTCATTGATTTTTGAGATTCTATTTCCTTCTTCTTTTATAAAGTCAATCCATTTGTTATAAATGATTCTTAAAAGCTCTTTTTGAGTTAAAATACCTACAACTTCATTTTCATCATTTGTAATAACAATTCTTTTAAAGTGTTTATCTCTTATAAAATCAATAGCTTCAGAAACAGTTGAGTCTTCATTTAGTGTATATACTGGCGTTGTCATATAAGAACCAATAGGCTTAGATAAATCAGAATTTAGATAAATTAGATTTATAAAATCTTTTGTTGTAAAAATTCCTATAGGTTGATTCTCTTCATCAATTATTATTATTGAATCACTATTGTTATCTTTCATCAATCTAATTGCATGATTTGTCAAAGTGTTTCTATAAGTTGTAGTTGCTTTATATTGCAAAATAAGTGTTGCAATAGTCTGTTTTTTCATCAAAATTTTTGGGTCTATATTATTTATAATATCTGTATAAGATAGTATTCCAATCAACTCATCATTTTCTACAATAACCATATGTTTATCTGTTGAATCAACTTCGTTTAGAACATTTAAGATATTTAAATCTTTTCTGAGTATTCTTGCTTTTGAAAGATTTAAATCTCTTAGAGATATAGATTCATCTATATTTGTTAGCTTATATTCAATCAAATCAGTTATTGTAAGTAAATAAAAGTTCTTATGATTATCCTCTAAATTTTCAATAACTACAATATTTCTATGATTTGAAGATGCCATTCTTTTAACAGCATCTTTTAGTGGAGAATCTATATTTATTGAAACAATCGTTTTTACTGCAATTTCTTCTATTGTTGGCAACATAATTTACCTTTTTATTATTATATTAAACCTACTGCATCTCTAATAATTTCCATTTTTGCAGATGCAATTTTTCTAGCTTTTGATGCTCCAAAAGCTAAAATTTCTTTTACCTCTTTTGGATTATTTAAATAATGCTCTCTTTTTTGTGCATAAGGCTCAAAGTGAGCATTTATTTTTTCAAGCAGTGTTAATTTGAAATGTCCATAACCTTCACCAGGAGTTGCATATCTAGCTCTTAAACTTGCCAGTTCATCTTCACTCATAAATAGTTTACACAAAGAGTAGATATTACAGTTTTCCCACTCTTTTGGTTCATTTAGCTCTTTTGAATCAGTAACTATACTCATAACTTGTTTTTTGATAGTTTTAGCACTTCCAAACATATCAATAGTGTTGTTATAAGATTTTGACATTTTAGCTCCATCAGT
>ERZ724515.943-NODE-943-length-12021-cov-16.840632_pt1 | contig 12021 bp, 9 predicted proteins | sample MGYA00376048_ERZ724515 | MGnify/ENA primary metagenome ERZ724515 (study PRJEB28724, sample SAMN07190885) | wastewater metagenome | isolation source: influent of sewage treatment plant in Hong Hong | place: Hong Kong | collected 2016-03-17 ... | reverse complement strand
AGGACATCCCTAGCTTAAAAAACACGGTTGAGAAATAAAAAACCGCCAATCACCATAAAGTGATTGATAATGGATTCGCCTTTAAGCCGAGCTTTGCAACGCGCAAAGGCACCGAAGTAAGCGGTGATTGGTCAGTTTCGCGTCTTTGAAGTCGTCACAGGTTTGTTGATTGCGTCGGGCTCCATCGCGTTTTCATGTTTTTTCAGGAGTCCCTCATGGGCAACAAACTTTACGTGGGCAACCTGCCCTATTCCTTCCGCGACCAAGACCTGGAGCAGACTTTCAGCCAGTTCGGCTCGGTTGGCAGCGCCAAGGTCATGATGGAGCGTGATACCGGCCGCTCCAAGGGTTTCGGTTTTGTCGAAATGGGCAGCGATGCCGAAGCACAAGCCGCCATCCAAGGCGTGCATGGTCAAAACTTCGGCGGCCGTGATCTGGTCGTGAACGAAGCCCGTCCTATGGAACCACGTCCTCCCCGTAGCGGTGGCTTCGGCGGCGGCAACGGTGGTGGCGGCTACGGCGGCGGTGGTCGCAGCGGTGGCGGCGGCTACGGCGGCGGTGGTGGCGGCTACGGCGGTGGCCGCGGCGGTTACTAAGCACTCGCATGCAAGGCAGACGGTGTCTGCCTTCACGCAATCAAAGGAGCCTCAGGGCTCCTTTTTTGTTGTCTGAGACTTTGCCGCCACACTTGCTTTTTCCGGGGAAGTTCCTTGCTTTTTTTTTAAATTTGTGGCGCATAATGCCAGCGCGGGTTTTTCTCGTCCAAGGTTTGCGGTGATCCGTCAGTTTCGCGCTGAGAGCGTCATTGAGATTAGCTGGCTGCGTTTTCGGGACTCCATCGCTTTATTTATGTGTTTTTGAGGAGTCCCTCGATGGGCAACAAACTGTACGTCGGCAACCTGCCTTACTCGGTGCGCGACAGCGATCTGGAACAGGCTTTTGGCCAGTTCGGTGCCGTGACCAGCGCCAAGGTCATGATGGAGCGCGACACCGGCCGCTCCAAAGGCTTCGGCTTTGTGGAAATGGCCAGCGATGCCGAAGCGCAAGCTGCCATCAACGGCATGAATGGTCAGCCCCTGGGCGGCCGCAGCATCGTCGTGAACGAAGCCCGTCCCATGGAACCCCGTCCCCCACGCACTGGCGGCTTCGGCGGCGGCGGTGGTGGTTTTGGCGGTGGCCGCAGCGGTGGCGGCGGCTACGGTGGTGGCCGTGAAGGCGGTGGCGGTTACGGCGGTGGCCGTGGTGAAGGTGGCGGCTACGGTGGTGGCCGCGAAGGCGGCGGTGGGGGTTACGGCGGTGGCGGCGGCCGTGGCGATGGCGGCTACGGCGGTGGCCGTGGTGACGGTGGCTTCCGCAGCCCCTACGGCTCCGGCCCACGCAACGGCGGTCGCAATGGCGGCGGCGGTTACGGTGGTGGCAACGGCGGTGGCTACTGATCCTCGCCCGGCGCTTCTGCGCTAAAGCAACAAGCCCCTTCGGGGGCTTTTTTGTTGTCTGAACCTGTGTGAGCCCTTCCCCGCAGGTTGTCGCGAACCCTCAAATGAAGGCGTCGTTCATTGCCCAGCTTCGGTCTGTCGGCGTTTGCGGGGCCTGCCGGCCAGCAGTTTGTCGAAGAGGGCATTGGGCAGCGCGCGCAGCAATTTGGCGACGACTCCCATCTGCCAGGGGATGACGCGATAGCTGACACCGGCGGCAATCGCCTGGTAGGCGCGCTCGGCAAAGTCCTCGGGTTGCATCAGGAACGGCATGCTGTACCGGTTGGACCGGGTCAGCGGCGTGTCGATGTAGCCCGGCGAGAGGGTGACCACGCGCACGCCGAATGGGCGCATTTCACCGCGCAGGCTTTCGCAGTAGCTGATCACCGCAGCCTTGCTGGCGCAGTAGGCGCCGTGGCCGGGCAGCCCGCGAATGCCTGCCACGCTGGCGATGCCCACCAGGGTGCCGCTGCGGCGCTCGGTCATGCCTTGCGCGAAGGGGTGAAAGGTGGCTGCCAGCCCCAGGTTGTTGGTGGCGAAGGTGCGGGCCATGACGTCCAGGTCTTCCCGCACGGCGGTGTCCATGCCCACGCTGATGCCTGCGTTGGCAATCACCACATCGGGCAGGCCCTGGCGCGCGATGCATTCGGCGCCTGCCGCCACGATGCTGTCCACCACAGCCACGTCTGCACTATAAATTTCGTAGCTGCTGGCGCTTATCTGGTGGGCGTCAGCCCATGATTTGACTTCAGAGGTGCGCCGGGCCGCCAGTGCCAGCCGGTAACCTGCCTGATGAAAGCGCAGGGCCAATGCCTGCCCGATTCCGCTGGAAGCGCCAGTGATGAAGACGAGGGGCTGGGTCATGGCGGCAAAGGCTGGGCGCGGGCGCAGCAGTTATTTGGCGGGTGTGGGCATCAGCACGCCGCGCACACGCCCATTGAGCTGCAGCACCTGGTCGAGGTTGTCGTATTCCATGGTGTCTGCGGTGAAGCGGTCGTTGCCGCGCGTGAGTTGCACGGGGCGGTTGGACCGCACCTTTTCTTCCTGGGTGAAGGCGTGCAGGAATTCGCCCCGGAACTCCAGCCGGGGCTGGGCAGACGCACTGCCACCCGCTGGTGTGGGCTCGCGCGTGACCACGGCGTTGCCGAAAAGCTGAACCTCGGAGCCATCGCCGTTGCTCAAGGCGCGGTCAGCGCGGGCGACGGTGAGGCGGCCGTTGGGCGCCACCGAGCGCATGCGGGCCTGGTCGATCTCCAGCGTGTCGGTGCCGGGGTAATGGCGGGCGGTTTCGCCCATCACCTCGCTTTGCAGGCGGCCCGTGGCGTCAAAGCTTTTCACCGCAAAGTTTTTCATCGAATAGTCGGGCTGGTCGGGTGCAGTCGCAGACTGCGACGCGGCCAGCGGCGCGGGGGCGTTGCGCACCAGCCACCAGGTGCCCAGCGCGAGCAGGCCCATCAGCAGCACAGGCAGGTACAGCGACAGGCGTTCCCACCCTTGTTGAGCCCAGCGCATCATGCGGCGTACCCTGCAAGCAGGCCTGCATAGGCCCCGGTGGCCACCAGCAGCAAATCGCAGAATTCGCGCGCTGCGCCTTCACCGCCGCGCGCCTGGGTGGTGTAGTGCGCGCAGTGGCGCACTTCGATGTGGGCGTTGTGCGGGGCGCACGCCAGGGCGCTGCGGCGCATCACCGGCAGGTCGGGCCAGTCGTCGCCCATGGCGGCGGCCTGGCTCCAGTTCAGGCCCAGCGTGGCCAGCACCTGCTCTGCGGCGGGGCGTTTGTCTTCGGTGCCGAACACGGCATGTTCCACGCCCAGTGCCTTCAGGCGCACGCGCAGCGGAGCAGAGTCACGCCCGGTGATCACAGCGGGCGTGATGCCAGCCTTTTGCAGCAGCTTGATGCCGTGGCCGTCCAGCGTGTGGAAGCGCTTGAGCGTTTCGCCACTTTCACTGAACAGCAGGCCGCCATCCGTCAGCACGCCGTCCACGTCGAAAAAGGCCACGCGCACGGGCTGCGCACGCAGGAGCAGTTCGGGGTCGAAATTCAGAACAGGCTGGGTCATGTCAGGGAGCCATGGAGATACAGGCACGGGCCAGGCCAGCGCACCCGTGGAGCCGGCTTTGCCGGGCCACCGGGTGCGTCCACCCTTGGGGGGAAGGCGCGCAGCGACTCAGGGGGGTCATATGACTTTTGCCCGCATCAGGTCGCCAATGTGGACCACGCCAGTCAGCACGCCTGCGGCATCGACCACCAGCACGCTGGTGATGCCGTGGGCTTCCATCATTTCGGCGGCGTCTACCGCCAGTGCGTCGGGGGCGATGCGGCGGGGCGAGGGGTGCATGACCTGGGCGGCCGTGGCGGTGCGCAGGTCTGCCCCGGCTTCGATGCGCCGGCGCAGGTCGCCGTCGGTAAAGATGCCTTGAATGTGGCCCGCAGCGTCCACGATGGCGGAGCAGCCCAGGCCCTTGGCGCTCATCTCGCGCATCAGGTCGCTGAAGCTGGCTTCGGGGCTCACGCGGGGCACCTGATCGCCACTGCGCATCACGTCGCTCACATGGGTGAGCAGTTTGCGGCCCAGCGAGCCGCCGGGGTGCGAGCGGGCAAAGTCTTCGGGGCGGAAGCCCCGGGCGTCGAGCAGGGCCACGGCCAGGGCGTCGCCCATGGCCAGTTGGGCGGTGGTGCTGGCGGTGGGGGCCAGGTTCAGCGGGCAGGCTTCGCGCTCCACGCTGCAGTCCAGCACCAGGTCGGCATGCTGGGCCAGGGTGGACTGCAGCCCGCCGGTCAGCGCGATCAGGGGTGCGCCCAGGCGCTTGAGCACGGGCAGGATGGCGGTGAGTTCGCCGCTTTCGCCGCTGTTGGAGATGGCCAGCACCACATCTGCGCCGGTGACCATGCCCAGATCGCCGTGGCTGGCCTCTGCGGGGTGCACAAAGAATGCGGGGGTGCCGGTGGACGCCAGGGTGGCGGCAATCTTGCGGCCCACATGGCCGCTCTTGCCCATGCCCATCACCACCAGGCGGCCGGTGGTGGCCAGCACCATCTGCACGGCCTGGGCAAAGCGCTCGTCCACCCGGGCCGCCAGGCCCGTGAGCGCGGCGGCTTCGATTTCAAAGGTCTCGCGCGCCAGGCGCAAGGCTTGCGCCGTGTCAAAAGGAGGGGGCGTGGAGGGGCTGACAGTCATGGCAGGATTCTATCGACCGGGGCCGCTGGCGGCCTGTTGCCGGGCCTTTCGGCCGTCTTGCTGGCAGCGTCGGTGCGATCTGCACTGCCCAGCGCCCATTTGCTGCAGCGGCAGGCGCGCAAACTTGTAACGCTCGGATAGCATCGCTGTATGTCCTCACTTGCTCTGACTTTGCTTTATTTGCTGGCCGCAGTGCTGGGCGTGGTTACCTGTCGCAGTCTCAAGTTGCCACCCATGCTGGGCTATCTGGCCGCGGGCGTGCTGATTGGCCCCCACGCCATGGCGCTGGCGCAAAACTCCGAGGGCGTGCGCCACCTGGGCGAGTTTGGGGTGGTGTTTTTGATGTTTGCCATCGGGCTCGAATTCAGCCTGCCCAAGCTGCTGGCCATGCGCAAGCAGGTGTTTGGCCTGGGGCTGATGCAGGTGCTGGCGACCATGGCCGTGGTGACCGTGGGCGGCGTGGCGTTGTCGCACTGGGTGGGCGGCATCTGGGACATGGGCTGGCAGACGGCGCTGGCGCTGTCGGGCGTGCTGGCCATGAGCAGCACCGCCATCGTGGTCAAGCTGATGGCCGAACGTGCTGAGCTGGAAAGCGAACACGGCCGCCGCGTGATGGGCATTCTGCTGTTCCAGGATTTGGCCGTGGTGCCGCTGCTGATCTTGATTCCAGCCCTGGGCTCTGCGTCGGAGCAGTTGCTGCCCGCACTGGGCTGGGCGCTCATCAAGGCCGTGGTTCTGGTGGGGCTGTTGCTCACGGGCGGGCAGCGCTTCATGCGCTGGTGGCTGACCCTGGTGGCCCGCCGCAAGAGCGAAGAGCTGTTCATGCTGAACCTGCTGCTCATCACCCTGGGCCTGGCCTGGCTGACCGAACTGGCGGGCCTGAGCCTGGCGCTGGGCGCGTTCATTGCCGGCGTGCTGGTGTCAGAAACCGAATACCGCCACCAGGTGGGCACGGACATTCGCCCCTTCCACGATGTGCTGCTGGGGCTGTTCTTCATCACCATCGGCATGATGCTGGACTGGCACATTCTGGTGGACCGCTGGGCGCTGGTGCTGGCGCTGCTGGCGGTGCCGCTGCTGGTCAAGGCGGTCATCATTCTGGTGCTGGCGCGGCTGATGGGGGCCACCACGGGCGTGGCGCTGCGCTCGGGGCTGTTCCTGGCGCAGGCGGGCGAGTTTGGCTTTGTGCTGCTGTCACTCACGCAGGACCATGGGCTGGTGCAGCCGGCGCTGATGAACCCCATCCTCGCGGCCATGGTGCTGTCGATGCTGGCCACGCCCTTCCTCATCATGTACAGCAACCGCATCGTGATGAAGCTGGTGGCCAGCGACTGGATGCAGCAGTCGCTGCAGATGACCACCATTGCGCGCAAGACCATCAACACCAGCAAGCACGTCATCATCTGCGGCTACGGCCGCTGCGGCCAGAACCTGGCGCGCATGCTGGAGCGCGAAGGCATTCCCTACATGGCGCTGGACCTGGACCCCGACCGGGTGCGCCAGGCTGCAGCTGCAGGCGATTCGGTGGTGTATGGCGATGCCACCCGCCTGCAAGCCCTGATGGCGGCCGGCCTGGTGCGCGCCAGTGCCGTGGTGGTGACCTACATCGACGTGCCCGCCGCCCTCAAGGTGCTGGCCAACACCCGTTCGCACGCGCCGCAGGTGCCCGTGGTGGTGCGCACGCAGGATGACGCCCACCTCGACAAACTGCAGGACGCTGGCGCCACCGAAGTGGTGCCCGAGGCCATTGAAGGATCGCTGATGCTGGCCAGCCACGCGCTGGCGCTGGTGGGCGTGCCCATGCGGCGCGTGCTGCGCGTGGTGCAGGACCAGCGCGATGCCCGCTACAACATGCTGCGCGGGTACTTCCATGGGGCGGATGACGACACCCCGAACGAACGCGACCAGGAGCGCATGAGCACCGTGAGCCTGCCTCCGGGAGCCAAGGCATTGGGCAGCCCGCTGGGCGATCTGGCCCTGAACGCGGTGGGGGTGCGCGTGGTCAACCTGCGGCGCGCCAATGGTCACCAAGCTGCGGCAGCAGACGACGCTGTGCTGCAAGAGGGCGACACCCTGGTGCTGTCGGGCCACCCGACTGCCTTGGCGTTGGCCGAAGACAAGCTGCTGCGCGGCTAGCACGGCTCGCCCGCCCCGGCTCTGCCTTCCAGCGGGGAGCGGAGATTTGGATGAAATTGGCCTGTAGCGCTTGCGCAGTAAGCGCGAGCAGCTATGATTTCAGTAGCATTTAAAGCTGATCTGCTGGCACGGGCCTGCCAAACAGGTAGCCCTGGAACTGGTGGCAGCCGTTGCGCAGCAAAAACTCGCGCTGGCCTTCGGTTTCCACCCCTTCGGCCACCACATCCAGCCCCAGGCTCTGGGCCAGGGTGACGATGGTGCAGGCGATGGCGGCGTCGTTCGGGTCGGTGAGCACGTCGCGCACAAAGCTCTGGTCGATCTTGAGCTGATCGAGCGGCAGCCGCTTGAGGTAGCTCAGCGACGAGTAGCCGGTACCAAAGTCGTCCAGCGAGAAGCCCACGCCCTGCTCGCGCAGGGCGCGCATCTTGGCAATGCCGTCTTCCACGTCCTGCAGCAGCAGGCTTTCCGTCAGCTCGATCTTGAGCTGGTGCGCGTTGGCGCCGCTTTCCCGCAGCGCGTCCAACACCCGCTTCACGAAATCGGGGTGGCGAAACTCTTGCGCGCTGACGTTCACGGCCACTGTCCAGTCGCAAGTGTCCGGCTGCTGGCTCCACTGCGCCAGCTGGGTGCAGGCCATGCGCAGCACCTGCTGGCCCAGCGGCAGGATCAGGCCCGTTTGTTCGGCCAGCGGAATGAATTCGCCCGGCGACACCATGCCGCGCTGGGGGTGGTGCCAGCGCACCAGGGCTTCCACGCCCATGCGGTGGCCGGCGGCGTTCACCACGGGCTGGTAGTGCAGCAGAAACTCGTTGCGCTCAATACCCAGGCGGATGTCGCCTTCCAGGGCCGAGCGTGCCGATGCCGCTGCCTGCATGGCCGGGTCAAAAAAGCACAGGGTGTTGCGGCCCTGGGCCTTGGCCTGGTACATGGCCAAATCCGCGCGCTTGAGCAGCTCATGCACCGACTGGTCCTGGTTGCGAAACAGCGTGATGCCGATGCTGGGCGTGCTGTACAGCACGGCGTCCTCCAGCGTGTAGGGCCGGCTCAGCTCCTGCAGCACTTTTTGCGCGACCAGTTCGGCTTCTACCGCCGCTTCGGCGGGCCCCGGCTGCAGCCCTTGCAGCACCAGCACAAATTCGTCGCCGCCCAGGCGGGCCACCGTGTCGCTGGCCCGCACACTGGCGGTGATGCGCTGGGCCACCAGGGTCAGCAGCCGGTCACCCCATTCGTGACCCAGGGTGTCGTTGATGCCCTTGAAGTTGTCCAGGTCCAGAAACAGCAAGGCCCCGTGAGTGCCTTTGCGGGCACTTTGGGTGACGGCGCGCTCCAGGCGATCCATCAGCAGGCGCCGGTTGGGCAGCCCGGTAAGCTCGTCGTAGAACGCCAGGCGCTGGATCTCGGCTTCGGCCCGCTTTTGCGCCGTGATGTCGCGCCCGATGCCCCGGTAGCCCGCAAACTGGCCTTGCTTGTCAAAGATGGGCTCTCCGCTGACGGACACCCACATCCACTCGCCCGAGGGCTTGCGGCGCTGGATCTCAAAGTTGTGGAACACCTCGTGGGCCTGCAGCTGGGCACGGTGTTCCCGCCATAGCTTGTCGTCCACAAAGGTGTTGTCCAGCTCCCAGCGGGTGCGGCCGTAGAAGGAGTCGTCCTGGATGCCCACCTGGTTGCTGGAGCGCCCGTCCAGCCGCACAAAGCGCAGTTGCTCGTCCTGCTCCCAATACCAGTCGGAGGACAGGTGCGTCAGGCTGCGCCAGCGCGCTTCACTTTGGCGCAGGGCCTCCAGGGTGCCCACGTAATCGGTCACGTCGGTGAACGTGCGTACCAGGCCGCCATCGGGCATGGTGCGGGTGCGCACTTCCAGGTATCGCCCGTTGCGCGTGCGGCGCACATAGGTGTCGGGCATCGTCTGGCCGCGCCCTTTCACCGCGTATTCGGCTTGCACATAGGCCCGCGCGTCGGCTTCTATCAGCTCAAAGCCCTGGCCAAAGTCGCCACGCTCGGTTTGAAAGCGCACGATGTCTTCGTGCGTGGGCTCGGTGGCCATGAACTCGCGGGGCAGCTCCAGCAGTTCCAGGTAGCGCTGGTTGAACACGCGGATCTTGCCGTCGGCATCCACCTTCACGATGCCCTGCGAGACGCTGGCCAGCGTGGCTTCCAGGGCGTTGGTTTTTTCACCCAGCAGCGCGCTGGTGCGCACCAGCTGGGCGTCCACCTGGCGCCGGTCTTCTTCAGCCCGGCGCGCCATTTCCAGCTGGCCCACGGTGCTGAGCAGCGGCTGCAGGAACTGGATGTCCGCACTGGCGTAGCCGCTGTGGCTGTTGGCCAGCACCACCACGGCCACCAGCTCCTGCGCGGCATGGATGGGCAGCGCCATGCAAGCCCCCAGCGGCGGCAGCCCGGCGGGCAGCGGCTGGCAACTGGCGTCGGCGCTGGCGTCTTCCAGGATCACGGGTTGTTCATTCGCCAGCACCTGCCCGACCAGTGGGGTGGTGCTGTCAAAAACCCGTGCCTCCTGAAGGCGGCGCACGGTCTGCATGCGCGTGGCCTCATCCCGGCGGATGTCCGTCATGGCATGCAAGTGCAGCGTGGGCGAGCCACCGGGCGTGTGCTGTACATGGCCCACCATGCCAAAGCTGCTGCGTGTCAGCTCCATCAGCTCGTCGAGCAGGGCGTCGAAAGCGGCTTCGGGCTTGGCACTGGCAATGAACACCGCCTGCGCCCGCGAGATGGCCTGCAGCAAGCGGTGCTGGCGGGTGAGCATGGCCTCGGCGGACCGCCGCGCGCGGGCGCTGGTGCTGCGTTCCAGCACGGCCTCAATCTGCGCAGGCAGCGCCAGCAGGTAGTTGGAGTCGGGGTCTTGCACCGCAAAGTCGGCAAACCCATGGCGCATGGCATGCGCCGCATGGCCTTCCAGCCCCGGCCGCACCAGCACCAGGGCGGGAATGCCCTGCAGCACCTCCAGCACATCAAAGGCGGTGCCGTCTTGAAGTTGGTGACGGCAGATCACGATGTCCACGCCGCCCTGGCGCACACGCTGCAGCCCCGCCTGCACGCTGGTGGCCACATCCACCTGCCAGCCCAGCCAGGGGTCGGCCAAGGCCGACACCACCACCTGCGCGTGGCAGGCATTGTTGTCAATGAGAAGGACGCAGATAGGCATGGCGATGCAAGGTTACTGGCCCAATTGCAAGAGCCGTACCCGGCCGCATGCCGCAGCCGTTACCGAAGGGGGCCAGGGACAGGGCCCGGGGTACAAGTACGTTGGCTTCATTGCAGTTCTGTGCGTGCGGGGGCGAACCAGAGCGGCCCGCTTGCCATTGTGCAGAGAAGTCGCCCACGGCGCACACAATTTGGAACAATATCGGGCTTGGCGTTGTTCTACTGTGCAGTGTGCGCGGGTCAGCGCCGCCTGGGAACCCGTGTTTTCGCGCCCCCAGGGCTTTTTCCCCCGCGGGGGCTTCGCCCCTTTGGGGTGCTTTTTTTGCCGCAATGCGCTTGCTTCAGGCGCGCGGCCTCATGCCATGCAGTCGTTCAGCGTCAACCAATACCTTCGTCAACACATCCGCACCGTGCCCGACTGGCCCGCGCCCGGTGTGCAGTTCCGAGACATCACGCCCCTGCTGCAGGACCCCAAGGTGTTCCGCGTGCTGATCGACGCCTTTGTGCACCGCTACATGGACAAGGCGCTGCGCCCCGACGTGGTGGCCGGGCTGGACGCGCGCGGCTTCATCCTGGGCTCGGTGGTGGCCTATGAGCTGAACGTGGGCTTCGTGCCCATCCGCAAAAAGGGCAAGCTGCCCTTCACCACCGTGGAAGAGACCTACGAGCTGGAATACGGCAGCGCCACGGTGGAGCTGCACACCGATGCCGTGAAACCCGGCGACCGCGTGCTGCTGATTGACGACCTGATCGCCACCGGCGGCACCATGATGGCTGGGCGCCGCCTGCTGGAGAAGCTGGGCGCCACCGTCACCGAGGGCGCGGCCATTGTCGATCTGCCCGAACTGGGTGGCTCGGCCCGGCTGAAAGAGTCTGGCTTGCCGCTGTTCACGCTGGTGGACTTTGCCGGTCATTGATGCTTGCTACCGCCTGCATCTAGCCGCCTTCGGGCGGCTTTTTCGCTTTATTGCGCGCGAATACCATTTTTGCAAAACCCTGTGTTTTGACTTTGATGGTAAGAATTCGTAGACTTTCCCCGTGTTTCACTACCTGCCACGCAGGTGTTCAACCCTTGAGTGAAGTGCCGCCGGGAGTCGTGCTTGCGACTCTGTATTGCCAACGCATTGGCAATGGCAGCACCCGGAGCGGGCATGCGTCCGCTCCAACCATGTCGAGCGAGCTGGTCTCGCGCAGCGGCCCGTCCGCTACTCGACCCTTGCGCACGTCTGCCGCGTGCCATCCGGGTCGGTCTCTGTAAATCCCACGTTTTTCGTGCCGTTGGGCGCGCCGCATGGCGCTGCCAGGCTGCTGCATCGCCAAAGCGTGGGCTTGTCGCCCTTCTCGGACCTTGCGCTCGTGCGGGGCGGCTTGTGTCGTTCAACCGGGAGGAGGAAGTCCATGGCAAAACAAATCGTTATTGATCACGTGTTCAAGGTCTTTGGAGACGATCCACAAGAGGCCCTGGCGCTGGTTCGCCAAGGCCTGAGCAAGCAGGAAGTCCTGGCCCGCACGGGGCAGTCCATCGGGGTGTTTGACGCCCACCTGTCGATCGAGGCGGGCGAGATTTTTGTGGTCATGGGCCTGTCGGGCTCTGGCAAATCCACCCTGGTGCGGCTGCTGAATTTGCTGATTGAGCCCAGCGCCGGTCGCATCCTGGTGGACGGGGTGGACATCGCGCAGCTGCCCGACGCGCAACTGCGGGCGCTGCGCCGCAAAGACATCAGCATGGTGTTCCAGTCGTTTGCCCTGATGCCCCACATGACGGTGCTGGACAACACGGCCCTGGGCCTGGAGCTGGCGGGCGTGGATCGCGCCCAGCGCCAGGCGCAGGCAGCCCAGGCGCTGGAGCAGGTGGGCCTGGCCGGGTGGGGCGACAGCTACCCGGACGAACTCTCCGGCGGGATGCAGCAGCGCGTGGGGCTGGCCAGGGCGCTGGCATCGGACCCCTCGATCCTGCTGATGGATGAAGCGTTTTCGGCGCTGGACCCCATCATCCGCACCGAAATGCAGTCGGAGCTGCTGCGCCTGCAAAAGGTGCGGCGGCGCACCATCGTCTTCATCTCGCACGA
>ERZ724515.938-NODE-938-length-12054-cov-8.545295_pt1 | contig 12054 bp, 8 predicted proteins | sample MGYA00376048_ERZ724515 | MGnify/ENA primary metagenome ERZ724515 (study PRJEB28724, sample SAMN07190885) | wastewater metagenome | isolation source: influent of sewage treatment plant in Hong Hong | place: Hong Kong | collected 2016-03-17 ... | reverse complement strand
ATTTTTATTATTTGTTCAATAATTTTTTAGTAAAATTTTCAAATATAAAAAAGATATTTTTTTAATTGAAATATATTAAAAAAGATGAGTAAAAAAAATGCTTCAAATGCTTCAAAACAAACTACATAGTGAAATTCCATTGACAAAATTAATGGAGTTAGAAATAAAAGATTATAATAATTTCGAGTTAGTAACAACAGCTCCATTACATATAAATATAAATGATAAAGGTACAGCTTTTGGCGGAAGTTTATCAACAATTACTATTATTTCTGCATGGAGTTTATGTTGGCTAATTTCAAAAGAATTAGGCTTTCATTCAAATAATATTGTAATTATAAAAAATGAAACAAATTTTAGAAAACCTGTAACTAAAGATATTGTTTGTCATACTAAAAAACCATCAAATGAAGAGATAGAAATACTAAAGAATAAACTTCTTACAAAAAAAAGTGCCTCTATAAGAATAGAATCTCAAATTATTGAAAATAATGAAATATGTGTCGATTTCTTAGGATATTATGTAATTAAAGTACAATAAAATCATTTTAAGTATCTTAATAATATAATGATTTTTATAAGGAGTCTTCGTGTTTAGAGCTATATGTTTATTATTTGTACTATTTTTTAACACTTTAAGTTATGGTAAAGAAGAGATAAAATTTGGAGTTTTTGCCTATTTAGGTTACGAAAAAACAAAAGAAAGATATGAGCCACTTATTGAATATCTTAATACAAAACTTGATAAAAAAGTAATCCTTGAAGTCCTTAAACAAGAAGAGATGGATTTAAAAATCAAAAATAATGAACTTGATATAGCAACTACAAATCCAACCCATTTTTTAGTTATTAGACAAAATACAAATCTAAGTGGAGCCATAGCCACCCTTATAGAAAAAGGAAATGGTAAACCTATAAACTCTCTTGCTGGAGTTATTGTGGTGCGAAAAAATAGCCCAATCAATAGTATAAAAGATATTAAAAATAAAAAGATTGCTGTACCCAGTTTAAAACATATGGGTGGATTTAGAGCACAGGCCTATGAATTTTATAAAAATAATCAAGATGCTATCAAAGAAAATGAATTCGTTTATGTAAACATTCATCAAGAGGGAATTCAAAAAGTTCTTAAAAATGAAGTAGATGTTGCATTTGTACGAGATGGTATTTATGAAAAAATGTTAGCAGATAAAACACTAGATGCTAATGATGTAAAAATTATAAATGAGCAAAAAAATTCAAATCATCCATTTAAAATATCAACTACACTTTATCCTGAATGGCCTTTATTTGCACTTCCTAATGCTGATAAAGAAGATGTAAAAAAAATATTATCTGCTTTATTTTCATTTGATTCAACATCAATATATGCACAAAAATCTGGAATTTATGGATATGATTTACCAGCTGATTATTTACCTGTAGAAGCACTTGCTAGAGCTTTAAGACTACCTCCTTATGAGTCTATAGGAATTATTAATTACAGCGATATGTTAGAACAATATAAAATAGAGCTATTACTGGTTTTTCTACTTTTTATCATAATGGGAATATATAGTATTAAAATAAAAAAACAAAATACTTTTGTTAAATCTCTTCTAGCAAATATTGGAGAGGGTGTTTATGGAGTTGATAAAAATGGGATTTGTACTTGGATAAATCAAAAAGCACTCAATATTTTGGGATTTAAAAAAGATGAAGTTATAGGTTTTCATCAACATCATCTTTTTCATCATCATACAGTTGAAAATAATAAATATCAAGAAGAAGATTGTCCTATATATAAAACAGTAAAAGATAAACAAACAAGAAACCGTTTAGAACATTTTATAAAAAAAGATGGTTCTTTTTTTCCTGTAAAACTTACCGTTGCAACAGCAGGAGATTATGGTGCTGTTGTTATTTTTAGTGATTTTACAGAAATAATAGACTATGAAACAAAATTACAATATGAAGTATCTCAAAAAACTAAAGAATTAAAAGAATTAAATATAAATCTTGAAAATAGAATAATAGAGGCTTTAGAAAGAAATAAAAAACAACAAGCACTACTTGAACATCAATCAAGATTAGCAGCACTTGGAGAGATGATAGGTAATATAGCACATCAATGGAGACAGCCATTATCAATCATCACAACTTCAATTTCTGGATTACAACTTCAAGATGAAATGGGCATTCCAATAACAAAAGAGTCGCTATCACGAACAACTAATACTATTATAAGCCATGCGAATTATCTTTCAAAAACAATAGATGATTTTAGAGATTTTATTAAAAATGACAATAAAAAAGAAGAATCCTTTAGGCTTTCAGAAGTTATAGAACTAACAACAAATCTTTTAAGTGCAACATTGAAATCAAATAATATAAATCTTATTTTAAATCTTGACGATACAATTATTTATGAGGGATATCCAAATCAACTTTCGCAAGTTATCTTAAATATTATAAATAATGCAAAAGATGCTTTTTACGAAAAAGTTCAAGAGTCTAAACAAATCAAAATTAAGACAAGCAAAGTTGAAAATATCTTTAAAATGGAAATTTCAGACAATGCAGGTGGAATAAGTGATGAGATTAAAAACAAAATTTTCGACCCATACTTTACTACAAAACACCAAAGTCAAGGAACAGGTCTGGGACTTTATATTTGTGCAAATATAATCAAGAAAAATTTCAATGGAATCATATATATTGAAAATGTGGAAAATATCATAGATGCAACTTCTTATAAAGGAACAAATTTTGTTATAGAGTTGCCTATTTCAAACTAATCAAGGTTGTTTATAATTCTCTATATTTCTACTTAAAATAAACTGGCTTGTTGTGGTTTTCTATCTTCTTTGATATGTTTTTCAATCCAAGAAATAAATTCATTTTTAAATTTAATACCTTTTATTTTTCCTTGATATTTGTCAAGAATAAATAAGTCTTTATATTTAGCAGTTGGCTTATATATGTTATCCTCTTTTTGTATCACTGATTCATATATTAAATATTTATTCAAATCTTGAGTTTTCTTAAAAATTTCTTCTGTTTCATTTTTCAAATATTGCACTACTTCTGAAGCTGTATAGCCATTATTTTCTCTATAAATAAATTCTATTTCATCCTTTGTAATCATATTTTGTTTTATAAATAAATCTTTATTAGATAAATAAACTTTTATTTTTTTATTATTATTTAATCCACGAAGTATATTATCATAGCTTCCTTTGCTTTTACCATCCCATATAGTAAAAGTAAATTTACTATCTGTAGTCATAGCTTTATCTTTTTCTTGTTGGCGTTCTCTCTCTTTTTTAATACTATTTGAAACTTCAATATATTTAGTTCTAAAATGTTCACTTGCTTTGTATCTTGGAAATACAGAAATAGAATAAACTGTCACATTGTAGTAATTTAATAATAAACAATACTCCTGTACTAATGTATCAATCCCTGAAGCATCACCAACTAATATTTCAAATTTTTGTTGGATTATTTTATCAATACTATTTTTAACTTCTTGAGGTAATTCTTTAATAGATATAGAACCATTTATAAAAACTTTATTTCTCATCTTTTTACATCTTTTATGGGAATAAAGAAGAAATTTACTTTTTTATTAAAATTATATAACTTATACATAGTTTCACATAAAGATGCACTAGTACCTATTACATCATCAATAAGAATAAAAGCATTATTAGAATTTGATTGGCTTAAATCTATAGAGTATTTATTAAATTGTTGTGTCGATAAATTTGTCATACTTTTACTTGATATTGAACTATTTTTAGAAATAATTGTTTTTAATGGTATGCTATTTATAATTGATAATTTAGTGGTAATATCATCAGGTATTTTAGAACTTGATGGTATAAAAGTAATATTTAAATTAGAATAATTTTCTTTTAAATATTTAATATATCCATTAAAATGAGAAATTATTTCATTTATATAAGATTCTCTTATTTCTTTTTTTATTGGAGGATTATTTAAATATTTCATTTCATACAACATTTTTCCGAACTTTGTGTATGATTGATACTCGCGACCATTGTATTCAAATGTTAAAATATGGGTAAAAAGATTTTTATTAAAGTCTTTGAGTATCTCAAATTCTTTATAAAAATCTAATATAATACCTTGTGCAATTAAAGTTCGTTGGAAAAATAGTTCACAATGCAAATGATTGTTTTGAATTGAAACATCTTGTATGTTTTCTATTATTTCATTGTTTATATTTACTGGAACTTTTTTTCCTTTAATTATAATTTTAAAATCATCTACAACCATAACAATCCCTTCTAAATTTCATACTATTCTAACATAAAAAGCTAAAAACTCAAACTGAGAGGTTGCAATATCTCTCTATTTGCAACTACACTTGCCCTATAAAATTATTCTTCAACTTTTTATTAACCTAAAGATTATAAAATCATCTGTACAAAGGATAAACTATGAAAACTTACAACTTCAAAACATATAGTGAACTTTTTACACATATTAGTAGTTTAGAAAATGAATATTTTTTAAACTATCTATCAAATGGAAAATATACAAATATCTCAACAAATGATTTCAAACACAAAGTTATTTGCCTTAGTCTTGCATTAAAAGATTTGGGTATTCAAAAAGCAGATAAAGTTGGTATTTTTGCAAATTCATCTCCATTTTGGTTAATTTTTGATTTTGCGATTTTACAAGTAGGAGCTATTAGTGTTCCTATTTTTGCAAATATTTCAAGTGAAAATCTAAATTTTGAGATAAAAGACTCTTCTATGAAATTTATGTTTATTGATTCACAAGAAAGAATAAAAGATATAGAAAAAGAAAATTCTCATCTTATATTTATAACTCACAATTTTTGTATAAAAGAGAGAAATTTTTATAACTTTGATGAAATTTTGGTTATTGGAAAACAGATTTGTGACTCTAGTGGATTTACTCCTTTTGAGGCAAAAGAAGATGATGTTTTTTCAATCATCTATACAAGTGGAAATACAGGAACTCCAAAAGGTGTGATGTTAAGCCATAAAAATATAGTTACGCAACTTCATGATATAAACAAACTTATTGATTTACCAAAAGAGGAAATTGCACTTTCACTTCTTCCTTTAGCTCATATTTTTGAACGAACTGTTATGAGTTACTATTTAAGTCGAGGAATTAGTATCTATTTTGTGGATGATATACAAAATGTGGCAAATCTTATGAAGATTGTAAGACCAACCATTATGACGGCAGTTCCTAGACTTCTTGAAAAAATATTTAATAAAATCAAAACACAAATTTCACAAAAACCTTTTATTAGTAAAATGATTGCTTCATTTGCTTTTTCTTATGCACTAAAAGAGAATTTAGACAAAAATTCTTTGTTATTTAAAATTTATGACAAAGTTGTTTATTCAAAATTTAGAGAAATATTTGGCTCAAAACTTGAAAAACTTGTAAGTGGTGGAGCACCTTTATCAAAAGAGATAGCACAATTTTTTGTAAATATTGGAGTTCCTATTTATCAAGGATATGGAATGACAGAATTTTCACCAGTTGTTTCAACAAATTATCCAAATGCCAATAAAATTGGTTCATGTGGAAAAGTAATACCAAGTGCAAAAATAAAAATTACCCAAAACAATGAACTTCTAGTTCGTGGAGATTCTTTGATGCTTGGTTACTTAAATCAAGAAGAACTTACAAAAAATACAATAGATGATGAAGGTTGGCTTCACACAGGAGATGTGGCAAGAATTGATGATGAAGGATACTTATTTATCACAAGTAGAATAAAAGAGATATTTAAAACTTCAACTGGTGAATATGTAAATGCAGTTCAAATTGAGCAAAAAATCTCTAAAAACAGATATATTGAATTTGCTGTTGTAATTGCACAAAATAGAAAATTTACAACTGCCCTACTTTTTGTGGATAAAGAAAAATATGAAAATGCAAAAAAACTAAATAAAAATTTAACTATAGAAGAATATTATAATAAAGATGATATTCTAAGAAATATTTCAAAACATATAAACGGTGTAAATTCTACTTTAAATAAGTGGGAAAAGATTGTTAATTATAAAATTTTAACAAATGATATTTCAATAGAAACGGGAGAGTTAACCCCTTCTATGAAGATTTGTAGAAATAAAATAGAACAAAAATATAAAAATATTATAGATAGTATGTATTAGGAGCTAAAATGAAAGAACGAATAGCAATAATAGATGGTCTTAGAAGTCCAATAGCAAAAGCAAATGGAAAGTTAAATGATGTAAGTGCTGATAATTTAAGTGCAATTATCACAAAAGAGTTAGTTTTAAGAAATAATATAGACTATAAAGAGTTTGATGAAGTTATCATAGGAAATGTTGCCCAACCTGCAAATGCTTCAAATATAGCAAGAGTGATGGCTATAAGAGCTGGATTTCCACAAAGCACCCCTGCATATACTGTTCATAGAAACTGTGCATCAGGAATGCAATCAATCTCTAGTGCTATTGAAAAGATTCACTCTAATCAAGGAGATTTATATCTAGTTGGTGGAGTTGAATCTATGAGTAACATCCCACTTTTACATAGCGATGAGTTTAGAAGCTTTATTACAAAATTCACATATTCAAAATCTCTTACTGAAAAATTTAGAGTTTTATCATCATTTAGATTAAAATTTCTAAAACCTACTATAGGACTAATTTCTGGTTTAACTGATCCAATTTCAGGAAAAATAATGGGAATAACTGCTGAAAATTTAGCAAATGAATTTAAAATAAGCAGAAAAGAACAAGATATTTATGCTGTAAATTCACACTTAAAAGCTCAAAAAGCTATTGAAAGTGGTGTTTTTAAAGATGAAATTCATCCTATTATGACAAAAAATGCTTCTCTTTCAAGTGATGATGGAGTAAGATTTAATCAAACAAGTGAAGCACTAAGTAAACTAAATCCTATTTTTGAAAGAGTTGGTGGAACTGTAACTGCTGGAAATTCATCACAAGTTTCTGATGGTGCTTGTAGTTTAATAGTTTGTAGTGAATCAAAAGCCAAAGAGTTAAATCTTGAACCTATTGGATATATAAGTGATTATTCGTATGCTGGACTTGATGCACATAGGATGGGATTGGGTCCAGTTTATGCTACAAAAAAACTATTTGATAAAACTGGTCTTTCTTTAAAAGATATTGATTTAATAGAAATAAATGAAGCATTTGCAGCACAAGTTATAGCAAATATAAAAGCCTTTGCTTCTGAAGAATTCTGTCAAAAAACTTTTAATTCTCCTGCACTTGGAGAGATTGATGAATCAATTTTAAATGTAAATGGTGGAGCTATTGCCCTTGGTCATCCAGTTGGTATGAGTGGAGCAAGAATTATTTTAACAGCATTAAAAGAGTTAAAAAGAAGAGATAAAAACAGAGCATTAGCAACTTTATGTATAGGTGGCGGACAAGGTGCTGCTTTCTTATTGGAGATATAATATGAGTAATATAAGATTTGAAATTAACCAAAATATAGCAACTATAACATTTGATTTAGAAAATGAAAAGGTAAATAAATTATCTTTTGAAGTTTTAAAAGAGTTTGATGAGAAACTAAATCTTGTAGAAGAAAATAGTGAGATAAAAGCTCTTGTAATAGATAGTGCAAAAAAAGATGTTTTTATTGCTGGTGCTGATATAAAAGAGATTGAGCAATTAACAGATGAAAAAGAAATTTTTGATGCGTTAATGAGAGTTCATAGAATATTTAACAAACTTGAAAATCTTACTATTCCAACAATTGCATATATAAATGGTGCTTGTATGGGTGGAGGTCTTGAACTTGCCCTTGCTTGTAAATATAGAGTTTTAAGTACAAATGAAAAAACAAAATTAGCATTTCCAGAGATAAAACTAGGAATCTTCCCAGGATTTGCAGGAACCATTAGAACTCCCAGATTAATAGGTCTTGTAAATGCCCTTGATTTGATTTTAACAGGAAAAACTGTTGATGCGAAAAAAGCTTACAAAATAAATCTTGCTGATGCGATTTTTGACAATGCTCAAAAAGAGTTTATGCTTGAAGAATTTGTAAATAATGCAATTAATAAAAATTTAGGAAGTAGAAAAGATTTTTATCTTTTAAACTACAAGCCATTTAATGAAATTATTTTTAAAAGAACTCTAAAAAGTCTTGAGGACAAAGTAAATGCAGAGTTTAAAGCTCCTTTTGTTGCACTTGAAGTAATAAAAAATACAATAAACCAAAAAGACTTAGAAACGGCAATAAATATAGAAGCGACAGAGTTTTCAAAAATAGCGATTACAAGAGAGTCCAAAAATCTGATAAAACTATTTTTCCTTTTTGAAAAACTAAATAAAAACTATGAAAAAACTTCAAATCCAATTTCAAATGTAGCTGTATTTGGAAATGGAGTTATGGGGAAAGGAATTATCTGGTTATTTTCTAAATATCTAAAAGATGTAAGAATAAAACTAAGAGATATAACTCAGGCACATAGTATAATAAAAGATGTTGCAAAAATTTATACATATTTAGTTAAATCAAAAAAAATGACACAAAATCAGATGGATTTTAAACTAAATACTATCTCTTATACAGACAAATTTAATGGCTTGAAAAATATGCAATTTGTAATTGAAGCTATAGTTGAAGATGAAAATACAAAAAAACAAACATATAAAGAGCTTGAAACTGTTTTAAATGAAAATGCAATAATCGCTACAAATACATCTTCAATTTCAATCAATAAATTAGGAAGTGAATTAAAAAACAAAGAGAATTTCTTGGGAGTTCATTTCTTTAATCCAGTAAATTTAATGCCACTTGTGGAAGTGATACCATCAAAACACACTTCAAAAGAGACGATAAACAAGGTATTTGAACTACTAATTTCTTGTGGAAAAACTCCAATTTTAGTAGGAGATTGTGCAGGATTTATTGTAAATAGAATTTTACTTCCATACTTAAATGAAGCTGCATTTATAGTAAGTGAAAGTTCAAAAATTGAACATATTGACCAACTAATAAAAGCCTTTGGAATGCCTATGGGTCCATTTACACTTGCAGATACAGTTGGAATTGATGTTGGATATAAAGTTGCATCTATCCTACATGAAGAATATGGGCAAAGAATGCCTGTTGCTCCTTTGATTGAAAAGATGTATGAAGCTAAATATTTTGGTAAGAAATCTGATGAAGGTGGATTTTATCAATATGATGGAAAAGATGATTTTGTAAATGAACATGTTATTTCAATGCTACCAAGTAATAGTAAAATTATTTCTGATGAAGAGATAGTTCAAAGATGTCTTTATATTATGATAAATGAAGCAAGTAGATGCCTTGAAGAAAATATTGTAACTGATGCATCAATCATTGATTTTGCAATGATTACAGGTACAGGATTCCCTGCTTTTAGGGGTGGGTTACTTACTTATGCAAATGAAATTGGTTTGAAAAATATCTTAGACTCTTTAAAGATATTTGAAAGAGATTATGGAGAGAGATTTACTCCATCAAATCTTTTGGTTAAATTAGTTGAAAATTACGAAGATTTTGAAACAGGAGAAGCATTATGGAAGCATTAATTTTATTATTAATTATATTAGTATTTGGATTTTTTTCATTTCCACTTTTTAGTTATTTTACATTAATTGGGGTTTACTCATTTGTATTTTTAGATGTGGGAATTATATTTTGGGCGGTGTTTGCAATTTTAGGTTTTGTTTTTTTAGTTTCAAAAAATAGAATAAATTTAATTACAAAAAAACTTGTAAGCTTTATAAATAAAAAAGGTCTTTTACCAAAAATATCAGACACAGAAGAAGCAGCTTTACAAGCTGGAACAAACTGGGTTGAAGCTGATTTTTTCAAAGCAGAAGTAAATTTCAAAAAAATATCTTCTCAAAGAATAACAACTCTTACAAAAGAAGAGCAAGATTTTTTAGATAATGAAGTTAATCAACTTTGTGAAATGACAACAGATTGGGAAATTTTCCAAAATAGAGATTTAAGTGCAGAAGTTTGGCAATTTATAAAAGATAAAAAATTCTTTGGAATGATTATTCCAAAAGAGTATGGAGGATTGGGATTTAGTGCAACTGCTCACTCAAGAGTTATAGAAAAGCTAGTTTCAAGATCACAAGTTTTAGCAATCACTATAATGGTGCCAAATTCACTTGGACCTGCTGAACTTATTTTAAAACACGGGACAATTAAACAAAAAAACAAATATTTAAGTGATTTAGCCCATGGTATTCAAGTTCCTTGTTTTGGTCTAACTGAACCAAATGCAGGAAGTGATGCAACATCAATAACATCAAATGGTGTAATTTTCAAAGATGAAAATGGCGAGTTAAAAATCAGATTAAACTTTGAAAAAAGATATATTACTTTAGGAAATATTGCTACTTTAGTGGGACTTGCATTTGTATTAAAAGACCCTGAGCATCTTTTAGGAGAAAAAGAAGATTTAGGTATCACATTTGCAGTTATTGATTCAAAAACATCTGGACTTGATAACTCAAGAAGACACGACCCACTTGGAATTCCTTTTGTAAACTCACCACTTTATGGAAAAGATGTGGTAATTGATATTGAGAATATCATTGGAGAAAGTGCTGGAATAGGAAAAGGTTGGCAAATGCTTGTTGAATCTTTATCTATTGGACGAGGAATTTCACTTCCTAGTGTTAGTCTTGGTGGAAGTAAACTTGCACTTAATGTAGTTGCTTCATATTGCCAATTAAGAGAACAATTTGGATTAAGTATAAACTACTTTGAAGGTGTTGAAGAAAAGATTGCAAAAATTGCAGCTTTTACATATATGCTAAATGCTTCAAGAAACTATACTTTAGATGCTATTGATGAAGGAATAAAACCTGGAGTTATTAACTCTATTATGAAATATCATGCAACTGAAAAATTCAGAATCGTTGTAAATGAAGCGATGGATGTATTAGGTGGAAGTGCAATTATAAGAGGAGAAAATAACCTTTTAGCTCACGCTTATTTTGCTCTACCAATTTCTATTACAGTTGAAGGTGCAAATATATTAACAAGAAATTTAATGCAGTTTGGACAAGGATTAATCAAATCTCATCCATATATTTACACACAAATAAATGCACTAAAAACAAACAATGTTGAAGCTTTTGATAAGGCATTTTTTGACCATATTGGTTTAGTTTTTAACGCATTTTGTAAATCTATTATTTTCTATTTTTCAAGGGGAAGAGTTTCTTGTCAAAAAGGAATTTTCAAAAGATATAAACAAAAACTTACTTGGGTTAGTGCAGAGTTTACACTTTTAACAAATATTGCTTTAGGAATATTAGGACCATCTTTGAAAAAAAGAGAAAATATAAGTGCTAGATTTGGAGATATTTTATCAAATTGTTATTTGATAACTGCAACTTTGAGAGAGTTTGAAAATAATCCAAAAGAAGAAGATAAGGCATTGGTTAATTATATTTGTAACTACTGCTTTGATGAAATTCAAAAAGCAAGAGAAGAGATTATCTCAAATATTGGTTATTTAGGATTTTTACTTCCTCTTGTAAAACTAAATCCATTTTCAATCAAAGCAAAAGATAGTTTAAATGCAAAAATTGTTAGAAACTTAAATAATCAAAGTTATTTAAAATCTCTTACATCTGCATTATTTATCTCTTCAAATGAAAAAGATAGATTAAATGTTATTCAAGAAGCTGTAAAACAAAATAAAGAGTGTGAAAATAGCTTTAGAAAACTAAAAGATGCAATCAAAAATGAGACAATTTCAAAAGATAGTTTTGAAAATATGTGTGCTGAACTTTTGGAAAAAAATATCTTATCAAATGAAGATATAGAAAAAATGAAAAAAGCTCATGCTTTAAAACAAGAAGTAATTAGCGTTGATTCTTTTGAAGCAACTGAATATAAGGCTTTTAGATAAGCCTTATATTAATTCGTAACTTTTCTGAAAATAATTATTTTATTTAAAATATAACATATCTATTCAAATTTTAGTTGTTTTATTTCTTCCTTTTATTTTAAAAATGATAAAATTTATTATATTTTTATTTA
>ERZ724515.935-NODE-935-length-12065-cov-18.524896_pt1 | contig 12065 bp, 9 predicted proteins | sample MGYA00376048_ERZ724515 | MGnify/ENA primary metagenome ERZ724515 (study PRJEB28724, sample SAMN07190885) | wastewater metagenome | isolation source: influent of sewage treatment plant in Hong Hong | place: Hong Kong | collected 2016-03-17 ... | reverse complement strand
AAAGTTTTGGGAAAATCACTAGTTCATCTATGGTTTTTATGGCATTTTTTGGGATGTTTTTTTCATTTAAGATTATTTCAAATATTAGTATTTCAGCAATATTTTGGGTTTTTTCTATGTTTATTGTGTTTGGGGACAACTTATATTTTAGGGTTATTTTTGATATATCTTTAAAAACTTTTTTACCATTTATCACTTTTTCTTCAAAGGTTTTTTTAGGCAAAAACTTATCTATAAAAGCTTGATTTGGTAGATTAAACATCTATTTTATCACCACAAAAGCGATAAGTTCAAAATCATCTAAACCGCTAATTTTATTTTGTAAAAATGTAGTTTCAACTCCACTAAAAAGTGATTCTATATCGCTTAACTCTTTTGTATCTATGATTGAAGCTATGGTTTGACTCAAAAGATTTGAATACTCTTGCATATTTTTGCCATCATTTGTCTCTTCATTAAATGCTAAATAAAGCTCTTTTATAGGTTCATCTTTTGATTTGCATAGGGTTCGTAAAGTATCTAAAATATTTTTTACATTTAGATGATTTAGTTTTATTTGCCCATCTTGCGATATATAAACCAAATAAAATGGGTGAAGTTGGTTGGTGTTATTTATGTTGATTTCATTATTTATATTTTTAAGGACAAATATTACGCCCTCTTTTATGTTTTTGTTTTCATCTTTTTTGCAAACTGTATGAACTCCACAACTAACATCTTTTATATCCCCTTTTGTTGATAAAAAATTTACTAAATCCATACGAAAATCATTAAGCCCCAAATCCGTAATTGATATGGAGTTATCCATATCTTCAATATCTACAACTTCATTTTGTAGTTTTTGAAGTTGTGTTTTTCTAAACTCCATTTCACTTGATTTATTTGTTAGGACATTATCTTCACCCGTTGCTGTTGTATCCACCATAAACATACGCGTTTCAACTCTATTTTTTAGGTTTATGTACTCATCTAAGCTTATTTGTGGCCAAAAGTTTATTAGTTTTATAAACTCATTTTTACTTCCGATTCTATCCACTCTTCCAAATCGTTGTATTATTCGCACAGGGTTCCAGTGAATATCATAGTTTATAAGTGTATCGCAATCTTGTAAATTTTGCCCCTCACTTATACAATCTGTGGCAATTAAAATATCTAACTCTTTTTCATTTGTTTTTAGGGTTTTGTTTTTTGATTTTGGAGAGAAATAACATAATAGGTTGTTAAATTCATTGTTAATATCAAGGGTTGATTTGTTTATATCACTTCCTGTTATTTTTGCTGTTTGAAGTTGAAGTGATAGATTAAAATCTTTTAGTTGTTCATATAAATAGTTTGCTGTGTGGGCAAAAGCTGTAAAAATTATGATTTTTTTGTTGTTTTGATTTATTGGGTTTTCTAACTTGTTTTTTATTTGTTCTTTTAAAACATTTAGTTTTGTATCGTGTTGGGGAGTTACTTTTTTCATATCTTCCAAAATATGTAAAGCTGTTTGTAAATCCTCTTTTAAGTCATCTTTCCAACCTGTTGTATTCATATCACAAAGATTTATTTTTACTTTTTTTCCTATGCTAAACTCTTCATCAAGCCAAGTTTCATCTTCTATATTTTCTAATTCACAAGAGTTTATATCTTCTATCAAAGACTCTTTTCCAACTTCAAAATCTTCTATTTTTTGTAAAATATTTGAGATATTTGAAGCAAAATTATCTAAAGTAATTCTAAAACTATCCACACTACTTTCAAGTCTTTTTAAAAAATTTACCCTCATCAAAATTTTTAGATTGTTTTCTCTACTTTTTTGTTTTAAAGTCCCTTTGTCATCTACTTTATCATCATAAAGCTCACTATAAAAATCAATTTTTGAATCTAAGATATAGTTAAATGGAGCATAAACACACATATTAAAAGTGGATAATTTTTTGTAAATATCCTCTATCTTCATAATATCAGGCAAATCTGTAATCTCACATCTAAGATTTTGTGGAGCTAATCTTGTGGGAAATTTGCCAATAGTTTGCATATCATAATATTTTTCAATATGCCTTCTACTTCTTGCTATCGTAACACTATCAAGGAGTTTGAAAAAATCAAAATTAAGATTTAGTTCATCAAGAAGTTTTTTATTTGTTCTTTGTTCGTTTGGAAGTTTTGACCAGTTATTAAATGTCAGTTGGGCTTTTCGCAAAATATTATCAACTGAATTATCCACATTTAGTTTTTCATTTTTTAGGTTTGTAAAACCCTCAAAAGCCAAAGCTAATTGGTTTTTTAAATCTGTAAAACGGTTGTTTACAGGGGTTGCACTAAGCATCAAAAGTTTTGTTTTTACACCTGTTTTTATGATATTTAAAAGTTTTTGGTATCTTGTGGTTTTATCTTTTTTTGCGTCGTTATTTCTAAAATTGTGAGATTCATCAATAACTATCAAATCATAATTTACCCAATTAATACGGCTTAAATCAACACCATTTGAAAAGCCATTTTCCCTTAAAATATCAGTATGATACAAAACATCATAATTAAATCTATCTTTAAAAAGTGGATTATCTTCATAGTTATTTAAAAATGTTTTCCAGTTGTCGCCTAGTTTTTTAGGGCATAAAACTAAAATAGATTTGTTTCGTTCTTGATAATACTTCACAACACCCAAAGCTGTAAAAGTTTTACCAAGTCCCACAGAATCAGCTAAAATTGCACCGTTGTATCGTTCAAGTTTATTTATAAGTCCTAAAACTGCATCTTTTTGAAAATCATAAAGTTTGTTCCAAATTAGGCTATTTTTAAAACCTGTTTTTTCATTTGCCAGTTCATCTTCGTTTAAGTCTTCCAAAAACTCATCAAAAATATGATACAAAATCAAATAATAGATAAATTCAGGGCTATTTTCTTTGTAAAGATTATCCATATAATTTACAACATCTAAAGTTACATCTTTTAGGATTTTTTCATCATTCCAAACTTTGTCAAAATTTTCTAAATATACATTTGTGATATTTTGTTCTTCTATTTTGTTTATGATTCTAAGGGCTGAATCATCTTTTTTATAACCAAATCCTGCACTACTAAACTCATCCATTCCTAAATATACGGCTTTTTGCTCTTCATCTATAATAAACATAGATTGAATAGAATTATTTCCTTTGTTTGTTTTGAATTTTGCTTTTTGTTCAATCCAAGTTTTACACTCTTTGGCGATAGTTCGCCCTTTTAGTTCATTTTTTAGGTTTATTTCAAAACTTGAACCAGCTATTGATTTTTGAGTATTTGTGGAGTTTATAGAGAAATATTTGCTATTTTTTTTCTCTTCATCTGTTTTTAAAAAAGTTGGGTCTGTGAAAATAAAACGAAGATTTTCGATATTTTTTAACTCTTTTTTTAAACTTTCAAATCCATAAATAGAAAAGAGTGATGTTGAAACTGATATTTTTGAATTTTTTTTAATTGAAGTTTTTAAATCATCGCCAACAATATTTATTTTATTATCGAAAGTTTTTATCAATCAAAGCCTTTTATACATAGTAATTACTAGTTGAAAAAATGATTATAACCTATTAAAATTAAAACTCAAATAAATAGTAATAACTAGGTAAGAGTTGAGAACGATTGAAGATATTGAAGAAAATCAAATAGATGATTTTTATAAACTTATTGGTTCTAATGTTAAAAAAATGAGAAATAAAAAAGGTTTGTCACAACTACAACTTTCTCAAGCATTAGGACATAAATCAGTAGGTTTAGTTTCTCAATCTGAGTTGTATTTAAAAAAGCAACATTTTAATATAAAACATTTATATCAAATAGCTTTTATTTTAGATTGTGAAGTAGATGATTTTTTGAAAAAACAAGAGGATTAAATCCTCTTTTATTTTATACTGGGGCTTATACTTTTCCAATCTTCCCTTAATGTTTTAACCAAAGTAAACTTATCTTTTGGATTTGCAATATCTGCATATTCATAAGGAGTAACAACCACTAATCCACCTTTTAATAGACTTGTAAAAGTATTTGATTCAACCTTTGAACCACTAAAAATTGAGAATTTCATCTCAAAACCACTTATGTCATAAAACTCAGAATTTTTTCTAATAAGTTTTGTATATTTATCATAAATCAAACAATCAACTACAACTTTAGAGCCATCATCACTCAAATCAATCTTACTAACTTTTCCAATTTGAACATTTTTATAATAAACAGGAGCATCTACATTTACGCTTGAAGCTGTCGCATCTTCTATTTTAAATACCGTTCCAAAGTGAGAATTTTCAACTGATGGTTGATTTTCTAAACCTTGAAATTTTGTTTGTAAATTTTGACTTGAACTTTTAATAACTCCAATATTTACAGCCGTAAGAGTTGAACCTGCATTTGCTATTTCTTGAAGAGAAATTCTTGGTTTTTTTAGATAAAAGATTGTTCCTTCTTTGGCGATTGAAGCAAAATCATCATAAATCAATGCCTTAACTTCAACTTGTTGTTTTTGATTTAGTTTCACATCTGTAACTTTTCCTACATTTACTCCTTTATAAGTTAGCTGTGAAAAATTCTCTTGCAAACCTTCTACATCCTCAAAAACGATAGTTATACTATTTGTTGAGTTTTTCATCTCATCTTGAGAAGCAAAAATCAAAGCCTTTTCAAAAGCTACATTTGAGCTTGTATCAAGTTCTATTGAACCATCAATTAAAGAAGAAAAGTTATCAACTTCGAACAAAACACCTGTTAAACTAGCTTTTAAATTTACAACACTTTTTTTATAAAATCTACTTTTATCTGTAATATATTTTTTAAATTCATTATAAATAAATAGGTTTACTTTTGATTTTTTATCATCAAATTTTATATCTTTTACAAAACCTATTTCTTGATTTTTATAAATTATTGCCATATCAGGTTTTAGTGTAAAATCATTGTAAAAATCAGCTTCGAGTAAAAATCCTGAAGTAGAAATTCTTCTTAATTTTTCAACATCTTTAAATGAAGAGTATAGATTAAATTCTTTTTTTGTTAATTTACTTTTCTCTTTCTTTTGTGCAACAACTCCAATAGCTCCATTTAACAAAGGGTCTATTCCACTATAATTTATATTTAGATTCATATTTTTCAATTCAACAAGCTTTGAACTCATATCATAAAAAAGATTATCATCATTTATCAAATCTTTATATTTTTCATCAATTGAGATGGAGATTTTTACATTCTTTAAATCAGGTGTTAAAGCATATTTTTCAACTCTTCCTATCTCTATATTTTTATAATAAATTTTTGATTTTTCACTAATAGAATTTAGATTTTCGCTTAAAAGTTCTATTTTTATACTATTATTTATGCTATTTATATCTTTTTTATTTATAGCTATAAAATTATTTTTTAATTCGCCTTTTTTATAATCAAGTCCTACATAATTTCCTTTGATGATATTTCCTAGATTTTTAACTCCATCAAGTGAAACAACTGGCTCTTCAATAAAAAACTTCGTTTTATCACTTAAAAGATATTTATACTCTTCATATACAAAAGCTTTTGTTCTTAAAAAATCCTTATTTAATGTAACCTCAACTATTTTTCCTATTTCTATACCCCTAAAAATTATTGGGGTATTCTCTTCAATTCCATTTGCTTCAGGAAAACTTATATGAAAATACTCCTTATTTTTTAAATCATCTTTCTTTGCATAAAGTAAATGTACCTCTTCTTTTGTGATTTTAATTTCATCTTTATTTGGTGTTACAACAGTAATTCCTCCAACTAAAGCTGAATATAAAGAACCTAATTCAATATTTAAACCACTTGCTCCATAGTTTACTTTCAAAGCTTCATTCATTACAAATTTTGAACTTTTATTTACTAAATAATTAAATTTATCATAAATATAAGCTGTAAAATAAACCTTTTCATATACAAACTCTTTTGCAATAATTTCTCCAATTTGAAATCTATTATAAAAAATGGGTGTTCCAACTTCAACATTATCTTTATCATTAGCAATCAAAGAGATATAATATCCATCATCATCATATTCATCATTTGGTTGAGTGTCTAATCCTATAAAATGATTTTTAAGAACTCCTTTTTCATACTCTTCTTGAGTTTTAAATTTTGGAGATAATTCAATCTTATATCCACTTATCAAAGTATTTAAACCAGATACTTTTGTTAATGATATCGTAGGTTTTTTTATCCAAAATTCAGAACTTTCACTTGCTACATATTTCGCAACATCATTATTTACAAGAATATTAACTTTCACATTTTTTAAATCTTCATGAATATTGATTTTTGTAACTTTTCCAAGTTGTAAACCTTTGTATTCCAAAGGTGTAACTCCTTCTTTTAGACCTTCTGCACTTTTGAATACAACAGTTATATTTGTACCTTTTTTCATATAAGATTCATAAGCAATCCAGCCTAAAACACCTAAAATTATCAAAGGTAAAAGCCAAATAAAAGAGATAGATTTTTTATCTTCAATTATTGGTTTATAAACTACTTCATTTATCAAATCTTTACTCATCCCATATAATCCTTGTATCAAATCTATTTGCTGCTATCATTGTTAAAATAACCATTAAAGCAAAAGAGGTTGCAGCAAGTCCTCCTTTTATGTTAAAAATTTCATCAAGTTGTACAACTGAAGCCAAAATTGCAACAACATAAATATCTATCATTGACCATTTTCCAATGGCTTCAATAAATTTATAAATTAAAATTTTTGTTTTATTTTGCATTTTTACATTTATTTTTAAACTAATAAATATAAAAAGTAATCCAACAAGTTTTATCATGGGAATAACAACGCTTGCTGTAAAAATTACAATTGCTATAAAATAGCTCTCCATATCCAAAAAGCTAATAACACCTTCTAAAATCGTACTTTGGATATTAACTCCAAATTTTGTAACTTCCATTATTGGATAAAGCATCGCTGGAATATATAATAAAATTGCACAAATAACCAAAGCCAAAGATATTTGCAAAGAATTATCTATTCTTCTAGTAACTTTATGCTTACATCTAGTGCAAATAAACCCATTATAATTATCTTTTTCATAAACTTTATGACAATTTCTACATGAGATTAAAACCATCTATTCTCCAAATACACTTTTACCTTCAAACTTAACATTTGACATGTAAAAGCAAAAAATATAAACCAACATCACATAAAAACCAATGTCAAATTTTGTAGAACTAACCATCCCAATAAGTTTGATATATGTAACAATAATACTAATTATAAAAACTTCGATAAAGCCCCAATGTTTAAAAAAATGAAAACTATCGTGAAGAAGTGTTTTTGTAAAAAGTTTGATTTTTGTATTTCTTTGAATAAAAGCAAAAATAATAATTAAAGAGTTCAAAATAGGAGCTAAGATTATCGTAAAAAAAACCAATAAAGCTACAAAAAAGAAGTTTTGTTCAAGTAAAATCAAAACTGTTCCAATCAAAGTAGCTTTTAACTCATTTTCATTTATATTCAAAGAAATAATTGGATAAATATTTAAAATTCCAAACAATAAAAGTGATGAAATCGCATAATATAAAGAATCATTTGAATACTTTTTGTGTACAGGTAACTTACTATTACATCTTGGACATCTTTGAGTTATATTTGATTTTGCCTCTTTTTTTATAAATAAACCACAACTAAAACACTCAATTATGGTATTCACATTTTTATTCATCAAAATCCTAAATTTAAAATCTCGACATTTTAACATAGTAAATTAAAATCTAATATATTGTATTATCACATCCGCAATTATGCGAATAATATATTTTTTTAAAGGTTAATAAAATGCAATTTACTATAACTCAAGCTCAAGTGGGAACTAGACCACCTGTTGTAAAACCAGACCCAAAAGTTTTACAATTTTTAAAAGAAGAAGGAATGAGAAAACTAATCTCAGACCACTATGATTTACTAAGAATTAGCAATATAAAAGGATTATTTCCTCCAACTGATGAGGGATTTGCTTTAGCAAAACAACATTCTGCTGATTTTTTTATTCAAATTTGTGGAGGTCCAGATTATTTTAATCAAAATAGAGGAGCACCTATGATGGCTGTTCGACATCAACCTTTTAGAATAACTCCTGAAGCTAGAAAAGTTTGGCTAGAATCTTATATGACAGTTTTAACAAACTTAGATATGCCTGAAGATTTGAAACAATCTTTTTGGAATTATTTAGATATCTTCTCAATTTGGATGATGAATACTCAAGAATAAGAAAATGGTAAAAACCATTTTCTTATAATAATAATTATCTACAACTCTGTAAATCCAATACTTGTTATTATTTAATAATATTTTTTGCTCTATTGTTCTATAATCAATTAAATTTTTTATAGGATTAAAAAATGCAGAAAACTTTTAAAAATTATATCTTCTTTAGACAAATTATTTTGGTTTCAATAATCTTCTTGGTCTGTTTTATTTTTAGTACATATTTACACACAACCATCGCAAATCAAGAGTCAATAAGTCACTCAAAAGCTATTTCAAATCAAGTTTTTTCTTCCATGTATCAAGTAATGCAAAAAGGTTGGAGTAAAGAAGATGTTCAAAAATTTACAAAATCTTTGGAAGAAAATTTTCAAAGTAGTAATTATGAAATAAATATTTATAGAAGTGATAAAGTAAAAGAGTTATTTGGAGAAATTCAAGAAAAACCAAAAGATATCACGTTAGTAGATGTTTTAAATAATAAAAAAGTAAATCTTGAAAGTTTTGAAAATAATATAATTAGAAACATAAAACCGTTAGTTGCAACTCCTGATTGTAAATCCTGTCATACAAATGTAGAAAATGGCGATATTTTAGGAGTTTTAGAAGTAAAACAAGATTTAAATCCTATTTTATCTCAATCAAAATATGAGTTTATTGCATTTTTTTTGATAATCATCCCAATATTTTATCTCTTAGCCTTTATTTCATCAAGATATACAACAAAAACAATTACTGAAAATTTGGAATTATTCAATAAAAAAGTAGAAAACATCAATTCTATTCAGGATTTTAAAGCTTTCAATCCAAAAGATATTGATTTATATTTTAATGAATTTAATCAAATTATTAAAAATGTAAATTTTATGTCTGAGAGATTAAAAGGTATTGCCGTTGATAAAGAGTTATTAGAGTTTGAGATTAAACTTTTGGATAAATTTATCATAACTTCTGATGTAGTAAAAGATTGGAAAGAGTACATTAGTGAGTTATTGCTAGAAATAAATAAAATTATGGAAACTTATACTTTAATGACTATTTTTAGAATAGGAGAAGACCAATTTGAAGTAGATATTTTTTGGCTTGGAACACCAAGTAAAAAACAAAAAGAGTTGTTTGATTTATATATAAAAAAAGTAGTAAAAACCTCTGATTATTTTGAAGGAATGACTGATTTTACGATTAAACATATAGTATCAGATAGAAGTAGATGCTTAAGCGATTTAAAAGAAGAACAAATCGAATATAGAACAAAATCACTATTTCTAGATAGTCCAAAAATCGGAGGAATTGTAGGAATTGGGCTTCAATCAGCCTTTTCAAATGACCCTGTTAGATATATAGTTATTGACTCTATTTTGACAACTATGGCAAATCTTGTAGGTTCAGTTAAAGCTATTCATAAATATACTCAAGATTTAGAATATTACGCAGCGCGTGACCCACTAACTGATTTATTTAACCAAAGAGTTTTTAATGACATGATGGCATATGAAATAAAAAGAGCTCAAAGACATAATTATTCTTTTGCTTTGATGGTTATAGATTGTGATAATTTCAAACCAATAAATGATAATTTTGGTCATGCTTTTGGAGATAAATTTTTACAAAATATAGCAAATATCTTAGAAGAAGAGAAAAGAAATGAAGATATAGTTGCAAGATATGGAGGAGATGAATTTACAATAATTCTTCCTGAATGTGATGAAAATGGAGCATTAACAGTAGCTCAAAGAATCTCAAAAAGAATAGAAAAAGAAAAACTTTCTGCACCTGATGGTTCAAAAGTTGGTATGACTATATCTGCTGGTATTTGTATATATCCAGATCATACTTTATCTCAAAAAGATATGTTCATAATAGCTGATTCAATGATGTATCAAGCAAAAGAAGAAGGAAAAAATTCGATAAAAACACCAAATCAAAAAGATGTTAGCGATATTTTAAAACAGACTCAAGAAAAATCTTCTTTGTTAATAAAAGCAATTGAAAATGACCAAATTGAAGCCTATTTTCAACCAATAAAACCTTCATCAACAACAAATAATTTAGTAATTCATGAATTACTAATGAGAATACATCAAGATAATAAGGTAGTCTCAGCTTATGAATTTATTGAAATAGCAGAAGCGAGAGGTTTGATTAATGTTATGGATTTGATGGTAATTGAAAAAGCTTTCAAAAAAATACAAGAAACACAATATGAAGGGATATTATTTATAAATCTTTCTCCAAAATCTCTAATTATGGGAGATTTTATAAATAAAATCAATGGTTTTGTTTATAAATATGGTATTCAAAAAGATAAAATTGTATTTGAAATCACAGAACGTGAAACTGTTAAAAATTTCTCTTTATTAGAAAAATTTGTTTATACTTTAAAATTAGAAGGTTACAAATTTGCTATTGATGATTTTGGTTCTGGATTTTCATCATTTCACTATATCAAAAAATTTCCTATTGATTATGTAAAAATTGATGGAGATTTTATTGTAAATATAAATAAAGATGAAAAGGATAGAGCTTTTGTAAACAGTATCGTAACACTAGCAAAAGAGTTAAAAATTCAAACTGTTGCAGAATTTGTAGAAAATGAAGAGATAGTTCAAGTCCTAAATGCTTTAGAAATAGACTATTATCAAGGTTTCCATATAGGAAAACCTGCACAAAAATTTATCTAAAAAAGTTCAACTTTTAATAGTTGAACTTTATAGCAAGATTTGAAGTATCATAATCATAATCTTTTGTTGAATATCTCATATTTGTAGTTTTATAACTTCCCTCAATAGCTAAATTATCAGTTAGCTTATATTCCAAAGAACCACCATATCCAAGACCTGTTGCAGAAGTATCATCAAAATATTGGTAAACTCCTGTTCCTATTGCAAACCCTGTCAAATTATTTATAATTTCATATCCAGCTCTTAAATCTAAATCCAAAGTTGTTACTTCTACTCCACTATTTACATTTCCATAATACAAGCTATTACCAAAACCAAAAATAATCCCATTATTTAAACTTGTATTTGCTGTATAACCTAAACCATATTGAGTATATGTTTCTCCATCTAATTTTCCTGAAGTTGCACCAACTGAAACTTTTGTATCAAAATTGCTAGCATTTAATAATGTAAAACTAGCTATTAACGAAACAGCTAAGAATCTTTTTTTCATTATTTTTTCCTTTTTTTTATTGCATTTTTCACACTAGTATATATCAAATCCACTTAGATATGGGTTATTTCTAAATTACTATTTTACTTGTTAAACAATTATCTTATGAATTTTTGCTTTTAATAAATTTTCCAAATCATTTGGTTTTACTTCTATATCAAGCCCCCTTTTTCCCCCACTTAGAAAAATTGTTTTATATTTTTTTACACTCTCATCAAGTAAAGTTCTCAATAATTTTTTCTGCCCCAATGGAGAAATCCCACCAAGAAGATATCCTGTTACTTTTTGGGCTTCATCTTTGTTTGCCATCACTGCTTTTTTCACTTCAAAAGCAGAGGCTACATCTTTTAATGAAAGCTGATTTGCCACAGGCAACACACAAACAACTAACTCTTTTGGAGTTAATTCTACAAGCAAAGTTTTATAAACTTGATTCTCATCTAAACCTAATTTTAAAGCAGCCTCTTCCCCAAAATTTGTACATTCTGGGTCGTGGTCGTATTTGTGTACTTTAAAATCACATTTATTTTTTTTAAGTAGATTAATCGCTGGTGTCATATACAAAAAACTCCTCTTTTAAAACTTCAACACCATTTATCAAAATTGCTATAAAATGCTTTCCTAAATAGTGTTTTCGTGTTGTCATATTTTTAAAACTCTGTTT
>ERZ724515.927-NODE-927-length-12118-cov-4.502363_pt1 | contig 12118 bp, 12 predicted proteins | sample MGYA00376048_ERZ724515 | MGnify/ENA primary metagenome ERZ724515 (study PRJEB28724, sample SAMN07190885) | wastewater metagenome | isolation source: influent of sewage treatment plant in Hong Hong | place: Hong Kong | collected 2016-03-17 ... | reverse complement strand
TGGCTACGAACTAAGGGGTCGGGAGTTCGAATCTCTCTGAGCGCACCAACTTGATACATCGACAGATGTAAAACTGGAAGAAACCGCACATGTTGCGGTTTTTTTGTGTCTGTAATTTATTCAATCTATTAAGAATTATTTCATCCGCTGCCGGGTCTTGAATGTCGGCAGGGTGTTGCCATCTATTGTGCTCACATGTCGTGATAAGATATACATCGCATGGCTTCTACTACAGATCAAACGGTTTCCCGGACTGTTGGGGTGATTGGAGCGCGGCTTAACATCACATGCAGGATGGATCACTGTCGATTCTGCTAAAATTTTAGATGCGGCATGACTGTCTGATGTGATTTGGGTGGGCAAAAATAATAAAGAAATGACGGAATCTGGTGTACTATTTAGCACAATTGTTTGAATAATTTGATGATGAATGATGTCAGAGACCAAGCCTGCTGTATCGGTGCGTTATTCCTTAAGTCTGGAAGAATCACAAGATGGTTTTGCCCTTGCCACTTTTGGTAAAAAGCAGATTACCCGTTTTATTACCCCATTACTGAGTATCGGGATTATGGTCTGGGGATTTTATCTCGGTTTTAATGGTGTCGGTCGCTATTATGTTGCGCTCGGTGCTTTCTTTTTAATCTTGCAGTTGATGATGCGTTACTGGTTTTTACCGATGATGTTTAAGCGTCAATTTGTAAAATACCAGTTTGGTAAAAGTGAACAAGGCATCGAGTTGTTTCAGGATTATGCCGAAATTTATGCCAATGCTCGTAAACAGATTTTTAACTATAGCGATGTGCAAAACTTTGCTGTGGGCAAACTGACCTATATGATTGAATTGAAAAATCATACTGTAGTGATTGTGCCGAAACGTGCCTTCGAGCAACCGGCCGAACAAACCGTATTTGAAAATACATTTAAAAAGTAAACTTGAATCCGTCAAGTAATGTAACAGTGAAATAACAAGGGAAGATCATGGATACACGTCCATCTAAAATTGTCTGTGTTGGTCGTAGCTATGCAGACCATGCCAAAGAATTAGGTAATGCTATTCCTGATCGTCCGGTTTTATTTATCAAGCCACCAAGCAGTTTGGTGAGTTTGGAGCAGGGCATTTCATGGAACCCGGTTTGGGGGAATTGTCACTATGAATGTGAACTCAGCCTGCGGATTGACCGTACTTTAAAGGCAGAGACTGATCCGGCTAAAGTGCTGGATGTTGTCGGTGCGGTCACTTTGGGTCTGGATTTGACCTTGCGTGACTTGCAGGATGATCTGAAGAAGAAAGGTCAGCCCTGGGAACGTGCTAAGGCTTTTGATGGTTCATGTGTTCTGGCAGACTGGGTAGATGTAGCTGAAATTACGGACTGGAAAGATGTACATTATGCTTTTCATGTTAATAATGAGTTGCGTCAAAAGGGTGATACAGCTCTGCTGATTTTTGATATTGCGGCTTTACTTGCCGACATCAGCCAGGTATTTACTTTAGAGCCGGGTGATGTGGTGATGACCGGTACACCTGCTGGTGTGGCAGCATTGCAATCGGGTGATCAGCTGAAAATGACGTTGCAAGGGAAAAGCCAGGATTTTGTCTGGAACACGTTTGTTCAATAAACGAAAAAATGGAGTAAAAAGGCTGTTTGAGACAGCCTTTTTGATGATCAGATCAAAGAGTGTTAAAACTATTTCTTCTCAAAAATAGCGGACAGCGGAATGGAGAGTTTTGCAGCCAGATAATCATCCGATTCAATCAGAGCCGGACCAAGTCTTTGTATCCATTCATCATTCAAGCGCATATTGGCGACATCTCTGCTACGCGGCAGCGGGTAGGGCAGCTGTTTATAAAAGCTCCAGAAATCGACCTGAGCCAGATTGCGTGCCAGAACATATTCATCATTATCGGTGCGTTTCACCAAATGCTGTTTTTCTAGCATCAGCACATAAGTCGGCCAGCGCCCAATTTCATCACGCCCCAGGACGACCAGCGCTTCTTCATCAGAAACACTGTCGCCACTTTGCTGTTTTCTGTAAAACAGCTCAAGCACGTCCAGCAGCATGATGACCGGATGGCGCTTCTGTTCTTTACCTGAATTAAATGCAGTCAGGGCATAACTGATTTCGACCCCCAGCAAGACAATGTTCCAGGACAGAAATATCCATAACAGGAAAATCGGAATGGCTGCAAAAGCCCCATAGATGATTTCATAACTGGTAAAATTCGACATGATGATGCCAAATAAATTCTTCAATAATTCAAAGACAACCGTACTGAATGTTCCGGCAATCAGGGCGGCTTTCACTGGAACGCTGCGATTGGGGATGGTCCAGTTTAAAATAAAAAAACCCAGAATGGTCAGCACAAAGGAAATGCACCACAAAATAAATTCGCCGTCGACCTTATAACCGGCAAAATTATTGCTGAGTACATTTAATGAGGCTACAGTGGATGAAATCACAAAAGCACTGCCGAGCAGAATAGGGCCGAGTGAAATAATGGTCCAGTAACGCATAAAGCCGATAATTCCACCTCGCGTTTCCTGTACTCGCCAAATCCGGTTAAATGCAGTCTCGATACTGGAAAGCATCATCACTGTCGTCAAAAACAGAAATAAAATACCAATCACTGTCAGGTTGCTGGATTTATCGGTAAAGGCATTAAAGGCCTTGTCAAAGGCGATGGTGGTACGGGGTAAAAAATGGCTGTAAATCAGCTGTTGTAATTGTTGCCTTGCAGGTTCCAGAGCTTTAATGGAGGAGATGATCACCAGAAAAACCGTCAGCATGGGAACGACTGCGAAGAGTGTGGTGTAAGTCAGCGAGGCGGCTTGATCTCGGCAACGATCGGCTTCAAAACGTCTGATAACAAATAAAATAAACTGAAACCAGGTCTCATTATAAAAAGGAAGTTGTTTTAAATACTTTTCTAGCATCGTGATGAAGTCTCAATTTTTTTAGTCATCTTTATGAATTTTCAATACCAAGCTTAACCAAAAAATAGGAAAAATGCCGTATAGTTTTCTCTTTTGGTTTTGTCTATAAAAATTATGCACGCTTATATTCTTGTTTTATATTACAGTAAATATGGTTCAACCAAAGAAATGGCGCATTTAATTGCCAATGGAATTGAATCTACAGGTGTGGCGGTAAAAATTCGCACGGTGCCCAATCTGTCGACTGTGGTGAAACAGGCTGAACCGAGTATTCCGGAGGACGGGGATATTTATTGTACCCTTGATGATTTGGCCAATTGTTCAGGTCTGGCGCTGGGTTCACCTACACGCTTTGGTAATATGGCTTCCGAGATGAAATATTTCTGGGATCAGACCACCAGTCTGTGGCTGAATGGTGCTTTGCATCAAAAACCGGCCTGTGTCTTTACATCTTCAGGTTCTATGCATGGCGGGCAGGAAAGTACATTGCTGACTATGCTTCCGCCCTTGTTTCATCATGGCATGATGATTATGGGCCTGTCGAATGCCAACCCGGCATTATCCAATACCAAATCGGGTGGAACACCTTATGGAGCAAGCCATGTGAGTGGTCCACGCCATGATTTGGGCCTGAGTCAGGATGAAAGAGTCTTGTGTCAAGAGCAGGGCAAGCACTTGGCTGATGTGGTAAAAAAATTGCAGGCACACTGATTTTTTATTGAGCACCTGAGTGCGGGTCAGCATATTCTTAACATAGAGACAAAAAAGGCTATTCTGCAAATGAATGGTCTTTTTTATTGCTGTTTAAATCTTAAGTATTTGAATGTTTGTAATTTTATTTAAGGCCTTGATGGTGTTTTAAATATCGGTAATCAAGGAGCATATTTTTAACGGACATGACTCCGGCTTTTTTACCGAAAATATTTGCGAAAACTCTGTCAGTTGTTTTTGCTGAAGTTGAGAAAGCATCCGGAAAGGTATCAATGCTATCGCGCTGCGGCCTTTGATCGCACTAAAGGTCTAATTATTGGTAAATGCTGAGGTCTCTTTTTAGAATAAGTTATTTATTTAGTGAATCAATTGAACATCATTGACCTGGCTTTGCTTAAAATTCTTTTGCATGGGGTGGGTGGGTGAGATGAAATTATTTTATGTCCGGCATGCTGTATTTGATTCATCAATTGAGTTAGATGGCTCGGGGTTGCTTGACCCTTGGCTTTGGTTGTTTGTTGCTGCTGGCTGGATGGCTAGGGGGATGCGATTTTTGCAATGGAAATGGTCCTGCTTAAAGATTCATCTTTCGGTCAGAATTACTTTATAAGTACACTTAATTGTGATTGGTTAATTATATTTTAATAAAAAATGGAAGTATTTCTCATTTAAATGAAAATTTTAATAAAACCAGAGTTTACGGCTTTTTAAAATTGAAAATACTTTCATGGTTACGGTATTGATACATGATTTTCTGTTTTTTTAATATAAAAAAAATATTATTTTAATTGAGTATTTGATGTAATTTTTGATTTTATAGAATTTTCACATAATGATTTCTTACAATTTAAAAACAACAAATAAATAATAATTTTATATTAGAAACAATAATTTATTTTGTTTGGTTGAGGTGTTTTTATGTGGAGGTTTATAAAACCTCCCTTTTTTTTACTGATGTGCTTTAATATTTTTAATATAAATTAAACCTTACTAATTTGTTGGAAAATAAATAAACATCCTGAATCAAAGGACGGGTAATGATTATGAAAATGTCAGTAATCAATGTGGGTTTATTTTGTTGCTGTATCCTTGGCAATGCTTATGCTACATCGGATGAATGGAGCCAGCGCTGGAAATCCTCAAGTGCCCGTTCCACTGAAAATCTGGTGCAGGCAAATCTGATCGAGCTCAAGGATTCCGATTATTATTCCGGCTTGGGCAAGACCATCATCAATAGCACCTCGACCAGCTCTATCGGTACAATGAATTCAGCTACGAGCAATGTGAATATCACTGGTTCCAATAATGGCGTGGACATCTCGAATGATACTGCGAATGATGGGACGCTCAATTCGACCACTACTCAAAATAATCAGCAATGTCCTAACTTAAGTACTCAATCAGCAGGAGAATCACTATGTTGAGTTTCCTGTTAATGCGAAGAAAAGTAGCTTCGGTGAGTGCTTTGGTTATTTTTAGTCAACTGATGACCGGATGTACTGGCATGGCGGTCTCAAACAAGAAGCCGGTCAGTCTGGTACAGGGACCCCCAATTACCGATATTTTTACGCCTTTTGATATGGCTTTATCCTGCCTGAAAGGACAGCTGCGCAGTGATGTCAGTTTCTCGGTGGGTGCAATTTTAGACCAGACTGGCAAAGATGTGGTGACCAATGGTGGTAGTGGCAAAATGGTCACTCAGGGTGCGGGAGATATGGTGCAGTCAGCCCTGTTTCAGGCCGGGGTCAGCTTGTTGAACCGGCGTGATCCACGGATTATCGAAAGTGAGGCCAAGTGGGGCATTCGTGATCCACGGCAAATCCAGGCGTCTGATTATTATGTCACTGGCAGTATAAACAGTCTGGATTTTATTCCGGGAGGCGGTGTGGACATGCAGATTGGCGGTGTCGGTCCGAATTACAGTCAAACCCGTATTATGGTGGGGCTGGATTTATCTCTGACTGATACCCGCAGCAGTAAAGTGGTGGCCAATGTGTCCCTGCAGAAACAGATTGCGGCACAGGATTATGGCCTGAGTGCAGGCAGGTTTGCAGGGCATACCCTGTTGAATATTCAGCTGGGCAAAGGAGAGCGTGAGGCGACCAACTTTGCCTTGCGTCAAATGTTGAATCTGGCCACTTTTGAGTTGCTTAGTCAGGTTGTTCCACCTGCAACATTTGCCAGCTGCCGTGCACAAATCCCCTCTGAATTTGGCCAGTTGAGTTTAACCCGAAGTTCGGTTGCGTTGTATAAGTATCAGCAGGGTCAGCAGCACAGTAGTACAAATTTACCGAGTACTGTTCTGGAGCCGTCATCACATTCAAGCAGTTTGCCTCATCAGAAAAGTAAATCAACCGATTTACCCAATAAGGATACCCAAGCCCCTGGGAAAAAAGAGTCTGAATTGATTGAAAACCCTGAGGGAGATTCTGAAATGAACAAGCAGGATCTGATTAAGTATATCAGTATGAAAAAATCTTCATCTGCTTTGAAAAAAATGAATGAAGAACAGGAAAGTCCTTCAATGTTGTGGGACGTCAATCCGGAAGTGGTCGAAAATTACTGGTCAACCAAGCAGCGTGATTAAAAATATATCAAAATGGGCTCGCTCCCTTTATAAAAAAAGAAGTGCTTAGCGAGAAGTACTTCAAAACTAGAAAAAAGGAAATAGCCATGAATCAGACTATCAAAACAATCGCCTTATCTGTTGCCTTCCTATCTGGTGCGAGCATGGTTAGTGCCCAAGAGGTCACGGTAGATACTGGCTTAAACGGTGCCCTAAGTCTTTTATCTCAACATACCCAACAAAATGGTACGGCACTGAACCTTGCCATCAATACGGCGACGATTGATGCAACGGTCAACATAGACGGAGGCGAAAACTCGCTAAATAATGTTAAAAATAAAATTGCAGTGGAAACATCGGCCATTGGTGCAGTCAATACCGGCAGTATCAATTTGCAGCAGGGTAATCTGAGTGCCGTGAATACAGGCACAATGGAGTCAACTCTGGATACTGAAACCAGTATGGCTAATAATTTGGAAGCATGGCATTCTGAACAGTCAGCAGAGTTTGAGAGTTCCCTGAGTACATCGTTAAATACGGATACTTATGATCAATTCTCTGAAACCTTGAGTAATTATACTGCAGCGAATTTAGCATTTAATTCTGCATCTGTTGATGCATCTGTAAATATAGATGGAAAAGTGAATCATATTGATGGCATCAAAACTTCAGCAATCGGTGCTGTGAACACCGGTAGCATTACAGTGACTGTAAAGTAAATCCGACTTTCAATATGATTCAGGGTCTAACTATTTGCGGATAGTTAGGCCTTTTATTCTAGATTAAAAACTATTCATTGGATATGTCTTTATAGCTGAATTTATGGTCTACACAATAAGATGGGTCTGAAAATTTAATCATTATGCGGTGTAACCACACGGTGGGTTAAGGTTTTACTTGCCTGTTTATTTAGAGAACAAGAGAACAAGAGAACAAGAGAACTACAGTATGTTTCTCTGCCATGTGAATGTGTTAGCAGGCGCTGAAAAAAGAATGCAGGTGAGAGACATAAATGACCACCGGCTTTATTGCCATCGTTCAGACTATTTACTTCAGATTAAATATCCGCTACAAAAAACGGCAAAAAAAGAGCGCCTAAGCGCTCTTTAAAAAATTCATTCAAGACTTAGTCACGAACAAATTCAACGGTACCATTCTCTAAAGATTTAACTCGTGCCAAAGATTCAACACGGTAACCTTTATCAAGTAACAACTGGCGTCCCGGCTGGAAAGATTTTTCAATCACAATACCAATACCAATCACTTCGGCATTTGCCTGATGAATTAAATCGGCAAGGCCTAAAGCGGCCTGACCATTTGCCAGGAAGTCATCAATCACTAAAGCTTTATCGCTAGAGCTGATGTGTTTGTTGGAAATGGCAATGGTACTTTCAATCTGTTTAGTGAAAGAGAACACTTTAGAACGGTATAAATCATCGTTTAAGGTTAAAGACTGATTTTTACGTGCAAAGATCACAGGCACACCAAGTTCTAAACCGGCCATTACTGCTGGGGCAATACCAGAAGCTTCAATGGTAATAATCTTCGTGATCCCTGCATCTTTAAAACGGGCAGCAAATTCTTTACCAATTTGCTGCATCAATACAGGGTCAATTTGATGATTCAAGAAAGCATCAACTTTCAGAACTTGATCAGATAGAACGATACCTTCACTTAAGATTTTCTGTTCTAGTGCGTGCACGGGAGAATTCCTCTAAGGGCAGATGCTTTTTCAAGCAAAAGCGTATTTTAAAAAGGCTCTCGAAAAATGCAAGCAAAATTACTCAAATCGCTTAACTCGTTGGGCCTTTATAAGCTGTTAACAGTAAACCATAGGACGTTTTGCCATCTTGATGGGTGACTTTTACGGGGGTGTAGTCCAGTTTAGGCGCTAACCAGAAAATGGTATCGCGATTTGGCTTGTTATGCTTGAGCACCACTTTAATGGTGTTGAAAGTGCCATAAGCGGTTTTTACTGTTTCATTGCCCTGTTTGATAAAGTGGCGTGATTCCACTTCTTTGGCATCGGCAATTAAATAATTCGATTTCAAACCTGAAGATTTTAAATCTTCACGTAGTTGTAACTCTGCATTCAGTTCATCTAGAACACCGGCCTTCCAGCCAAAAGAATAGGCTTTTTTATCTTTCTGGGTATGAATGGTTCTTGTATTTGGATTGAAATTAATACTCATCGTATTGTTATGAACCAGAATTTTGCTGTGACGGCTAAAGTTGCTGGACAGAATGTCGCCGCTATTATTGAAGCTAAAGTGACTGGTTTCGGTTGCAGAGGCTATGACGCCTGCTTTGGCTGTAAATACATAGGTCCAGTTATTTCCCGACTTGCTTAAAGTGCGTGTTGCCGAGCCCATATTTTGGCCATTATAGTTAAATTGATAACTGGCTTGGAATGGACTCATGGCAAAGGCGGGAGTGAAGACCCCAGCGAACAACAGGGTAGTGGTTAGACCAGATGCAAAAGCAACTGTTTTCAATATATTGTGCGCCATAAGTAAAATGTTCCTATGCAGTCTTAATCAAATGTAACCATCTGCGTAGAAGGTAGTATGCCTCCTGAATAGAGAGACAGAATTTGAAAGTTTATGCAATCTGTATCTTTAATGTAATTTTTTGAGTCAAAACTTCTGATTTTAATCCACAAAAACTATTCAGCTTTTTTGCCTGATCGGGCTGACCGTGCTGTCTTGTTGTTCATCACTCACCCAGGCGTCCAGCGGCTCTTCGGACATTTTTCTGAATAATGCAGTCAGGTTGACATTGCCGATGACCACCAGTTCAGCTTCACGCAAAACGGCATGGTTGACATGCACTTTTGCCAGAGTATCAATGATAGAACGGTTTTTGCCTAACCATCGGTTCAAATCCAGATGCAATAAATCATCTTTTACTTTAATGACATTCAACTTTTCAAGAATCATGCCCAACGGGTCTTGATTGAGTACTTTTTGATAGAAGAATAAAGCAAATTTTACGGCAAGCTTTTGGAGTGCATTTTTGAATTTGGCGTCAATTACTTTAGTGTCACTAATCTGTTCAAACACAATCAGCTGGGTGTCTTTGTTCAGTTCCATCTGTACCAGTTTCAAGTCGACTGAAAGGGTAATGTATAAACCTTTCACATCCAGCGTTGCATATAAGCGTAGCCAGTCGGTATGCAAGTCGGCATGCAGATCTTTCAGCATGCTAACATTGTCAGTCACAAAACGCTGGAAAGTGGCATTTAAAAAAACTTGAGAAAGGGGAAATTCACGCTCATCTTCAATAAATCCTTCAGCCTTTTGATACACCTGGCGTATACGTTTAGAGATATTGGATAGTAGCGTTTGCATATAAAAGGCATCCCAGCGAGTTAATCTTCTTAAACTTCGATAGATTCTGTCGAAAGTATTAAAAATACAGATATTGCAACTTGCAGTTTAACAAAATTAATAGCACCATTTTCATGATTTTAATTGTCTACAGCATGCTTGTTGACTGAGTTCTCGTTTTTTCATTAAAAACTAGACGCCGTGTTTATTTTATACTGCTTTTATGCAGTTTGAGGACCAGACATTTTGTCGGTTTAATGTGATGCTTAAGAAAATCAGTTTCGCGCCTTTAATGCATGCATGGTGGAAAGATCCGCTTTTCACAAGTGCAGTGATTGTAGCTGCTGCTTTGCATTTGATTATTTTGACTTTGCAGTTTGCCATGCCGAAAGAAAGTGATGCCTCAGTCAAGGAGATTGCCGTTACATTACGTCCAAGTGAGGACAAGGTGGAGCATGCGGATTTTCTGGCACAGGCAGATCAGCAGGGTTCAGGCACTTTTCGTGAAGCGCACCGTATGTCGAGTGATATGCCGGCAGCGATGACTGAGCAAACGACCGGTGAACAGCAGCAGGAAACTCTGGAGCATTTACAACAGCAGCGTGAACTCAGCTTTGAAGAAAAAGTGCTGATGACCACCTTAAGCTGGAAGAAAGAAGCAGAACAGAACCAGCGCAAAAAAGCCATGCAGGAGCTGAATAGCCAATTCCAGGCCAAGGCCGCGATGGTGGCAAGTCTGGAAGCACAATATTTGCAACGTCAGCAAAACTTTAGCCGCCAGCAAAAAATTAAAACCGTAGATGGGATACAGGCCAAGCAGGATATTTCTGCCGCTTATTTGGAAAAATTCCGTGAGAAAGTAGAGTTTTACGGTAACCGCTATTATCCCGATGCAGCCAAAGTGCAACGCCTCGCAGGGGAGGTTCGGTTAATGGTCATCTTAAATAGAAGTGGCGGAATTCGTGCCATTCGCCTGATCGAAAGTTCAGGTCATGCTTTACTGGATGAGGCGGCCAAAAAATCAGTACGTCAAGCCGCTCCATTTGCCAGTTTTGATAAAGGCATGAAAGATATTTCTGAACTGCGTATTGTGAGAACCTGGCGGTTTGATCCTGCTGAAGCTGAATTTGAAGTGCATTGAAGTCATTTTGAGTTATGCCTTGGTCTGGCACAGCCGAGCTTCCCATCTCCTTTACCAAGCAGCGGGAAGTTAAAGCATTAAAAAAGTGAGCCTCAGCTCACTTTTTTATGACTTGAATTTTAGTCTTGTTCTTTGTAGGGATTCTCAAAACCTAGCTTGGCCAGAATCTCGATTTCCAATGCTTCCATTTCTTCTGCATCTTCATCTGAAGTTTCATGGTCATAGCCCATCAAGTGCAAGCTGCCGTGCACCAGCATATGGGTAAAATGCTCAATGGGTGTTTTATTCTGGTCAAGGGCTTCCTGTAACACCACAGGAATACAAATCACCAGGTCACCGATGGGGAGTGCATCCAGCATCGGTAAAACTTCCTCTGGAATGTCACTTGGAAAAGACAATACATTGGTCGGTTTGTCTTTTTGGCGATACTCCAGATTCAGCTTATGGCTTTCGTCATTGTCTACACAGGCAATCCCGATTTCGCAGTCCTGATCGACATCGATAAAACGCAGTGCAGTTTCAATGACCTTTTTAATATAAGCACGTTTCAGTACCAGTTCAGCTGACTGGTAGTCTTGTTGCAATGATAGGTTAAGTTTCAAAATGAATCCTTAAAGTATCTTAGTCCTGAGCATCGGCAGCAGCATCATTTTCAGCAATCAATGCCTCTTGACGTGCCTTACGTTCTGCCCGTGCTTCAGCACTAAGACGGTGTTGTTCCGAGTCCCAGCCTTCGTAGGCTTCAACAATTTTTTGAACCAATTGATGACGCACCACATCGCGAGAGTGGAAGCGAGTAATGTGGATTTCAGGAATTTTTTCAATCACACGTAAGGCATGTGATAAACCAGATTGTTGACCACGTGGCAAGTCAACCTGCGTGATGTCACCGGTAATGACCGCACGTGAACCAAAGCCTAAACGGGTCAGGAACATTTTCATCTGTTCTGGTGTCGTATTTTGCGCTTCATCCAGAATGACGAAAGAATGGTTGAGAGTACGGCCACGCATATAGGCGAGGGGTGCAACTTCAATCACCTGACGTTCAATCAGTTTGGCGACTTTTTCAAAGCCCAGCATTTCATACAGGGCATCGTAAAGCGGGCGCAAATAAGGGTCGATTTTCTGGCTTAAATCCCCCGGTAAGAAACCGAGTTTTTCCCCGGCTTCCACCGCAGGACGAACCAGCAGAATACGCTGGATTTCGTTGCGTTCCAGCATATCTACCGCAGCAGCCACCGCAAGATAGGTTTTACCGGTACCGGCAGGACCAATCCCGAAAGAGATGTCGCTTTGCAAAATACGCTGTACATAACGCTTCTGATTGGCACCGCGTGGATTAATCCGGCCTTTTCGGGTTTGCAACCACACGGCATCAAGACCGGTATGTTCATTGTCGGAAAAATCTTCCTGCAATTCACGGTCGGTCTGACTGCCC
>ERZ724515.918-NODE-918-length-12151-cov-5.292493_pt1 | contig 12151 bp, 10 predicted proteins | sample MGYA00376048_ERZ724515 | MGnify/ENA primary metagenome ERZ724515 (study PRJEB28724, sample SAMN07190885) | wastewater metagenome | isolation source: influent of sewage treatment plant in Hong Hong | place: Hong Kong | collected 2016-03-17 ... | reverse complement strand
ACGAATGGCAGCGACGGCGTAGTCGCAAGGCTCCGGGTCACCCGGCCCATTGGACAGGAAGACGCCGTCCGGCTTCATGGCCAGCACGTCGGCAGCCGGTGTTTGCGCCGGCACAACGGTCAGCTTGACGCCGCGCTCGGCCAGCATGCGCAGGATGTTGTGCTTGACGCCAAAATCGTAAGCAACCACGTGGAAACGCTCTTCGGCACGTTGCGCGTAGCCGGTCAACGTCCATTCAGCCTCGCTCCAGGCGTAGCCTTCCTTGGCCGAAACCACCTTGGCCAGGTCCATGCCATTGAGACCGGGGAAAGCGCGCGCCATGGCCAGGGCCTTGGACTCATCGAGTTCCCCCGCCAGGACACAACCGGCTTGGGCACCCTTCTCGCGGAGGATACGGGTCAGCTTGCGGGTATCGATGCCGGCGATGGCGACGATTCCGTGCTTCTTCAGGTAAGAACCGAGATCATCCTCGCAACGCCAACTGGAGGCGCGGCGCGGCAGATCGCGAATGATCAGACCGGCAGCGTAATTGGCATTCGATTCAAAATCCTCCGCATTACAACCGGTATTGCCGATATGCGGATAGGTCAGGGTAACGATCTGGCGACAATAGGAAGGATCGGTGAGGATTTCCTGGTAACCGGACATGGCGGTATTGAACACCACCTCGCCACTGGTAACGCCATCTGCGCCGATGGATTGGCCCTTGAAAACCGTTCCGTCGGCGAGGGCGAGAATGGCGGGGGTAAATGAGGGCAGCAGCGACACGTCGGCTCTCCAAATATTTTCTGCTTATTCATGTGCCAAGCGGGAAGGCTTGCGCCTCCCCGCTTGTGCTTTTTTAACCTTCCTATTCTAGCCGAAAACTGCCTTTTCAGGCAAATTCAAGGGATTACGCGCGTCTCCAGGTAATGCAGGAAGGCCGGCTTGATCGACTCCATCTCATCGACCAAGGCGCCATACAGACGCCGACAGGCTGCCCAATCCACATGCTCAACGACGAGTGCCGCCTGCTCGATTTCCATGGCCCGGCGTCGGGCATGTTCGGCATGGAACATGGCCAGCAAGCTTTTGAGAGTATGAGCGTGCATGCGCGCCACATGGGCATCGGTCGAATCGATAGCCGCACACAGACGCCCGAGATGCGCATCCCATTCGCTCAGCAACATGCCGACCATGGTGGCAAACAAGTCCGGCTCGCCAATATCGCGCATCGCCGAAGCCAGGTCGAGTTTTGCCACCTCCCCGATCAGCCCACCTTTGATATCGTCTGGCTCGCCATCCTCCGCACCACCGCGCGCCCTTGCCAACGCGGCGTAAAGATCGTCAGGCCGCAACGGTTTGGCGACATAGTCGTTCATGCCCGCTTCGATGCAGCGTTCGCGGTCGGATGCCATGACATTGGCTGTCATGGCGATGATGTAAACCGGCCGGAACTCATGGGAGACCACCCAGCTCCGCCGCATTTCATGCGAGCGGATCGTTTCGGTAGCCTCGATACCGCCCATGACCGGCATCTGCATATCCATCAGAATGACATCGAAATGCCCGCTATCGAACAGATCCACGGCTTCCGCACCATTGTTGGCAATGGTGACCCGATGCGACTCACGTTCAAGCAAACGCTTGGCCAACTCCTGATTGACCGGATTATCCTCGACCAGAAGGACACTGAATCCACCGGCCTCTTCCGTCGCCACCCGGCCGAAATCGACCTCTGACAACACAAAGGCATCCAGCTCGACGCCCCCCTTGCCTTCGGCCAGCGCCAAGGCATCAGCCAGGTCGGGAGCGCCTATCGGCTTGACCAGGTGGGCAGATACGCCAATCTCCCGCGAACGGGCCAAATCATGGCGCTGGTTTTCAGTCGTCAGCATGACGACGAGGCGTTCCTTGCACCCCGATCTACCCCAAGCCTCGGCCAGCGCGAAACCTGCGGGTGCGTCCATGTTGGCATCGGCAACAATGTAATCGTATGGAAAATCCACCTCCCGACTACGCTCGATCGCCTCAACCGCAGCCACCCCATCAGCCGACAGGGAAGCCTGAATACCGAGCCGATCCAGCAACTCGACCAGATAACGAGCACAACTCAAGTTATCGTCGATGACCAATGCACGCCGGCCAGCATAAAGGGCCTGCGCCGGCAGCTCTTGAGCAGCCACTTCGACACCGAAACGCCCCGTGAAAGTAAAGACTGCCCCCTGACCCGGCTGGCTTTCCAGCCAGATCTTGCCATCCATCAACTGCACCAGGCGGGCGCTGATCGCCAGCCCCAGCCCGGTTCCACCAAAGCGCCGCGTGGTCGACACGTCGGCCTGTGAAAAAGCCTCGAATATGGCCTGCTGCTTGTCAATCGGAACGCCTATCCCGGTATCACTGATCGAGAAGCGAAGAAAAACCGAATGTTCGGTGCGCTGATCGACCTCGACCTTGAGCGACACTTCTCCGCACTCGGTAAACTTGATTGCGTTGCCGACCAGATTGATGATCACCTGACGCAAACGCGTCGGATCGCCAACGATGCGAACCGGCACATCAGGCCGCACATCGGCAATCAACTCCAGCCCCTTCTTGTGGGCACCGACCGCGAGAACCCGAACCGCCTCGAGGACGATGTCGTGAACCGAAAAGGCCAGCGACTCGAACGCCATCTTGCCGGCTTCGATCTTCGAAAAATCGAGAATGTCGTTGACGATGGTCAGCAGCGCTTCGGCCGATGACTTGACCGTCTTCAGGTAATGCTTCTGCTCGGCATCAAGCTGGGTATCGAGGGCCAGTTCGGTCATGCCGATGATGCCGTTCATCGGCGTCCGGATTTCATGGCTCATGTTGGCCAGAAACGCACCGCGTGCCCGGTTGGCGGCCTCTGCCGCCTCCTTGGCCGAAATCAGGGCCGCCTCCGCCGCCTTGACCTCGCTGATATCCCGCTGCAGCAGCAACACACGACTCGGCCTGGCCTCGCCGTCGCGCGCCGCGACGGCCCCGCGGAGCAGGAACCAGCGCCACTGACCATCGCGTGCCTTCAGGCGGCACTCGGCTTCGAAGGCACTGTCCTGGTTTTTGAGATGGGCATCGATCCGGGACTGCAAAATACGCAGGTCTTCTGGATGCACCAGGCGTTGCCACTGGGCGATGGAATTGTCGAGGTCGCCCTCGACATAACCCAGCTTTGCCTTCCACTGATGCCCAGAATCGATGTTACCGGTCGCCAGGTTCCAGTCGGTCAGCGCATCGCCGGAAAGCTTGGTGTACCAGCCGCTCAGATTGAGGCCGGCGTAGGCGCGATAAGCGGAATCGACGACACCAACCAGCCGATCGACACCATCCGCCAACTCATTCTGATGAGCACCCCGCGCCGACTCCAGCAACAGCCGGAATTGCGGCTCACCTTCGCCGCCAAATATTTCCTGAAGCTGTTTCGCGAGCAGCCGGGATTTCATGAAGGGCTAGCGCAGGCCGAGAACGTCCTGCATATCGAACAGCCCGTTCTTGCGCCCGGCCATGAAGCGTGCTGCCCGCAGGCTGCCCAGGGCATAGGGCATACGGCTGCTGGCCTTGTGCGTGATCTCGACGCGCTCGCCAATACCGCAGAACATCACCGTGTGGTCGCCAACGATGTCGCCACCGCGCACGGTAGCAAAACCGATGGTCGACGGATCACGTTCGCCGGTCACGCCCTCTCGACCGTAAATGGCGCATTCTTCAAGGTCACGCCCGAGCGCAGCGGCCACCACCTCGCCCATGCGCAATGCCGTGCCGGACGGTGCATCGATCTTCATACGATGGTGGGCCTCGACGACCTCGATGTCGTAGCCCTGATTCATGATGCGTGCAGCCATATCGAGCAGCTTGAATACCACATTGACGCCGACCGCCATGTTCGGGGCGAAGACAACCGGAATATCCCTGGCTGCCGCGGCGATGGCCGCCTTGCCATCGGCTTCGAAACCGGTCGTGCCAATGACCATGCCGACACCGGCCTGGCGGCACAGTTCGAGATGAACCAGCGTGCCCTGCGGACGGGTGAAGTCGATCAGTACGTCGATCTGCTTGAGGCCGGCTGCCACATCGTCGGTAATCAGCACATCGGCAGGCAAGCCAACCAGTTCGCCGGCATTTTTGCCGATAGCCGGGCTGCCCGGCACATCGAAGGCGGCGCCGAGCACGACGCCCTCGCCCTTGAGGACTGCCTCGATCAACATGCGGCCCATGCGGCCGCCGGCACCAACAACACCAATACGCGTTGCGCTCATTACTAGAATCCAAACATGTTCATGAAACGCCGGAACCAGCCCGGCTCCTCGCGCGGCGGCAAGGGTTTGTCGGCGGCCTCGCCGGAGAGCGAACCCAGATCGACCAGGCGGCTCTTGTTGACTGGCGCCGTCAGCTCTTCCGTCACCGCCACGTCGACGTCGCCATCGACCCTCTCCAGGCGATTTTCAGCATCGAAGAAAACGGCAAATTTGCGTGCCTCGGTCTTGCCCGTCTGCCCGCTGCGATAGCTGTAGACATAATCCCAGCGCTGCTGGTGAAAAATATCGGCAACCATCGGCGTCCCCAGCACAAAGCGAACCTGATCCTTGGTCTGCCCGGGCTTCAGCTGGGCGACCATTTCCTGGGTCAGGACATTGCCTTGCTGGATGTCGATCTTGTATTCATTGATAAAGCCCGGTTTCCACGAACAGGCGGCGACAAGCGCACAGGAAACGGCAACGAGCAACAGACGGGAACGGCGCATTCGGAATTCCGGGTTTTTGATTCGGCTTTGAAGCGGTATATCATACCCGAAATCGGCATTTCGCCCTGTCAGAACAATTTCCGGAACCCCTGCAATGAGCGATCCGCAAAGCCTCAAGAATATGGGGCTGAAAGCCACATTTCCCCGACTGAAGATTCTCGAACTATTCGAGAAAAGCACCCAGCGCCACATGACGGCCGAAGACGTCTACCGGATGCTGATCGCCGAGAACATGGACATCGGCCTGGCCACCGTTTACCGTGTGCTGACCCAGTTCGAGCAGGCCGGCCTGCTCGAACGCCATTTCTTCGAATCCGGCAAGGCCGTGTTCGAGGTCAACCACGGCAAGCACCATGACCATCTGGTGTGCGTCGAGTGCGGCAAGGTCGAGGAATTCTTCGACCCGGAGATCGAAAAGCGCCAGAACGCCGTTGCCGAAGAACGCGGCTTCACGATCCAGGATCACGCCTTATATATCTATGGTCGCTGCGCCGGGTGCGGTGCCAAGAAAACCTGATTTCCCCCTTGCTTGCTGAACTGTTCACCGCCGATGCGGTGACCTGGCTGTCGTCAGCCGGTGCAACCTACCTGCTGATCGCGCTGGCCGAGTTTGGCGACAAGAGCCAGCTCGTCTGCATGACCCTGGCTGCCCGTCATCGCGGCATGCCGGTGGTCGTCGGTGCGGTTGCCGCATTTGCCGTCCTCAACCTGCTCGCCGTGCTGTTCGGTGCGGCGGTTGCAGCCTGGTTGCCGGCCTGGGTAGTCACCGCGGCAGTCGCCCTGCTCTTCGCCTTGTTCGGCATTCAGTCGCTGCGCTTCGAGGAAGAAGATGACGACGAGGAGATCGAGGAAAAACCGGGGCACGGCATCGTCGCCACTACTTTCCTGATGATTTTCCTGGCCGAGTTCGGCGACAAGACACAGATCGCCGTCGCCGGCATGGGCAGCGCAGCCGATGCCGCGCCGACCTGGGTAGGCGCCACGCTGGCGCTGGCCACGACCTCCGTACTGGGTGTCTATGCCGGGCGCCGCTTGCTGAACAAGCTGCCGCTGCGCTGGATACACCGCGTCAGCGGGGTGTTTTTCCTGCTCCTGGCCTTGCTTGCCGTGCTGCGCCTGCTCGGCGTTTTCTGATTTCAGGCTGGTTTGCGCAATAGCTCGCTGGCGTGCTGGCGCGTGATGTCGGTAATTTCCACACCGCCCAGCATGCGGGCGATTTCCTGGACACGGCCTTCCTCGTCTAACGGCTGAATGGCACTCAGCGTGACGCCGTTACGCGTCGCCTTGCTGACCTGCCATTGCCAGTCGGCCTGCGCAGCAACCTGCGGCAAATGGGTCACGCACAGCACCTGACGCTCGCCCCCCAGTTCGCGCAGCAGGCGACCGACAATCTCGGCAACACCGCCGCCGATGCCGACATCCACCTCGTCGAAAATCAGGGTGGGCACGCTGGCCGAACGCGAGGTCAGCACCTGGATGGCCAGGCTGATGCGCGACAGTTCGCCGCCCGAGGCGACCTTGGCCAAGGGCTTGGCTTCGTTGCCGGCCAGGCCGCCGATACGGAACTCGACCTGCTCCAGACCGTAGACGGCACCGCCTGCCACTTCCGGCAATGCCACCTCGAAACGCCCGGACGACAAAGCCAGTTGGCGCATGACCTCGCTGACCGCCTTGCCCATATCCCTCGCTGCCTTGAGGCGGCCGGCCGACAGTTTTTCGGCCAGCTTTCGGTAAGCGGCCTGCGCGGCCGCCAGCCTGGCTTCCAGCGCGGCCAGGTCGGCTGATTCGTCGAGAGCGGCCAGGCGCTGCCGCCAGCCGGTCAGCAGTCCGGGCAGTTCGGCCGGCTGCACCCGAAACTTGCGGGCATGCGCCATGACCGCATCCATGCGGCGTTCGACCTCGGCCAGCCGCGATGGATCGAGGTCGACGCGATCGGCGTAGCGGCGCAACGTGGACACTGCCTCGGACAACTCCGCCTGCACCGAACCGATCAGGCCGGCAACATCGGCCAGTGCCGGGTCATATTCGGCCAGGCTGGACAGGCGGGTCGCCACCGAGTCGATCTGCCGTTCGCAGGCTGCATCGTCCTCGGCCAGTACCGCCAAAGCGTACTGGGCACCGTCAATCAGGCTGGCCGCATGCCCCAGGCGGCGGTGTTCGACATCGAGCGTCGCCCACTCGTCCTCGCCGAATGCCAGCGCATCGAGTTCGCCAATCTGCCACTGCAACTGCTCGCGCTCGCGCTGCAAGGCTTCGGCACCCTCGCTCGCAATACGCAGTTGTTGCTCGGCATCACGCCAGGCTTTCCAGGCCGCGCCGACATCCCGCACTTGCGCCGTCAAGCCGGCATGGGCATCGAGCAAAGCGCGCTGGGCATCGCCGCGCAGCAGTGACTGATGGGCGTGCTGGCCATGAATATCCACCAGCCATTCGCCGACTTCGCGCAATTGCTGCACCGTGGCCGGCGAACCGTTGATGTAGGCGCGAGAGCGTCCACCGGCATCGACCACGCGGCGCAACAGCAGTTCGTCATCGCCATCGAGATCGTTTGATTCGAGCCAGGTCGCCACCTCGGGCAATGCGGCAATCTCGAAGGTGGCCGCCACCTCGGCCTTGTCGCAACCCGAACGGACCACGCCGGCGTCGGCCCGCTCGCCGAGAGCGAGGGCCAGGGCATCGATCAGGATGGATTTGCCGGCGCCGGTTTCCCCGGTCAAGGCACCGAAACCGTTGGCGAACTCCAGCTCCAGCCGATCGACAATGACGAAATCCTTGATGGTCAGGTGGCGCAGCATCAGGGCCCTTTCGGCCGTTCGCTCCACTGCAGTTTCTGGCGCAGCATGGCGAAATAGCTGTAGCCCGGCGGATGCAGGAAGCAGATCTTGTGTTCGGAACGACGCAGGCGGACCGAATCGCCGGCCTGCAAGTCAAGCGTGACCTGGCCGTCGAAGTGTACGCGCGGATCGTCGGCATAGACGATGCGCAATTCGATGTCGGTGTTGTCGTTGACGATGATCGGCCGGTTGCTCAACGCATGCGGGCACAGCGGCACCAAGGCGATGCCGGTCAGCGTCGGATTGAGGATCGGGCCGCCGGCCGACATGGAGTAAGCAGTGGAGCCGGTCGGGGTGGACACGATCAGCCCGTCGGAACGCAGGTTGTAGATGAATTCGCCGTCGATGAAAAGTTCGAACTCGATCATCCGGCCAATTGCCCCCTTGTCGACCACCACGTCGTTCAAGGCCATGTTGGCGGCGATTTCCTTGCCGTCGCGCGTCACCTCGGCAGCCAGCAGCATGCGGTTCTCCGGCGCGAAGCGGCCGTCGAGCAGGTCATCCATGCAAGTCAGCATGTCGTCGCGGGCAATGTCGGTCATGAAACCGAGCCGCCCCTGGTTGACGCCAACCAGCGGCACGCAGTAGCGGGCCAGGCGGCGCGCCGCGTTGAGCATGGTGCCATCGCCACCGAGCACGATGGCCAGGTCGGCATGGGCGCCGATGTCGTTGAAGCCGCAGGTCACCCAGCGTGACAGATCGACCTTCTTGCCGATGTTCTCCGCCGTCTCGCGCTCGATGAAGACCGAGACGCCACGCTCGTACAAATACTCGGCCAGCCGACGCAGCGACTCGGCAATTTCCTGGCTGTGGTATTTGCCGACCAGCGCGATGGTTCGCGGTGAGCGATAGGATGTGAAGCCTCGATTCATGGGGCCGAATTCTTGCATAAAAAGCCTTGCGGCGGCGCCCCCCGTTTTTTGTACAATCGGCAGACCATGGATGAACGCGCCCGCACCCTGCTGAAGACTCTGGTCGAACATTACATCGCCGACGGGCAGCCGGTCGGCTCGCGGGCGTTGTCGAAGTTTTCCGGGCTCGACCTGTCGCCGGCGACCATCCGTAACGTGATGGCCGATCTTGAGGAAGCCGGCTTCGTCGCCAGCCCGCACACCTCGGCCGGCCGGGTGCCGACGGCACGCGGTTACCGGCTGTTCGTCGATAGTCTGCTCACCGTGCAGCCGCTGGCCGCCCAGCAAATGGGCGCGATGGAGGAAGCTCTGGCCGGCCGGCCTTCCAGTCAGATCATTGCCAGCGCCTCGCAACTACTGTCCAGCCTGACGCACTTTGCCGGCGTGGTCATCGCGCCGCGCCGGCAAAGCAGCCGCATCCGCCAGATCGAGTTTCTCAGCCTGTCAGAAAAACGCATCCTGCTCATCATTGTCACCGCCGATGGCGACGTGCAGAACCGCATCATCTCCACCGACAAGGCTTATTCCCCATCCGAGCTGGTCAGTGCTGCCAATTACCTGACGCAGAATTTCGCCGGCCTCGATTTCGAGCAGATGCGCCAGCGCCTGTCGGCCGAGATCAGGCAACTGCGTGACGACATCAAACCGCTGATGGCGCTGGCCCTCGAGGCCGGCGACGCCGCGATGAGCGAGAGCGCCACCCCCTACGTCATCTCGGGCGAAAAGAACCTGCTCGATGTCGAGGAACTCTCCTCCAACATGAAGCGCCTGCGCGAACTGTTCGACCTGTTCGAACAGCGCTCCAGCCTGATGCGCCTGCTCGACGTGTCGAACCGGGCGGAAGGTGTGCAGATATTCATTGGCGGCGAATCGGGCATTGCCCCGCTCGACGAATGCAGCGTCATCGCCGCCCCCTACACCGTGGATGGCCAGGTCGTCGGCTCGGTCGGCGTCATCGGCCCAACCCGCATGGCTTACGAACGCGTCATTCCCATCGTCGACATCACCGCCCGGCTGCTGTCCAGCGCCCTCTCCTACAAATCGGATAACTAATGCCCCGCTTCCTGCAAGAACCGCCGCACCGCCACGGCAACCCGGCGAGCACCGCCGTCGTCCTCGTCAATCTCGGTACGCCGGAAGCCCCGACCGGCCCGGCGCTGAAGCGCTACCTCGGGCAATTCCTGTCCGACCCGCGCGTCGTCGAAATTCCCAAGCCGCTGTGGTGGCTGATCCTCAACGGCATCATCCTCAACACCCGGCCCAAGAAGTCGGCAGCCAAGTACGCCACGGTGTGGATGGAGGAAGGCTCTCCACTGCGCGTGCATACCGAGCGCCAGGCCAAGCTGCTCAAGGGCCTGCTCGGCCAACGCGGCCATCACCTCAGCGTCACCTACGCCATGCGCTACGGCTCGCCGTCGGTAGCGGATGTACTCGCTCACCTGAAGACCGAAGGGGCCAATCGCATCCTGATCGTGCCGATGTATCCGCAGTATGCTGCGAGCACCACGGCAACCGTCGTCGACGAGGCCGCACGTTGGTTGCTGCAAACGCGCAACCAGCCTGAGATGCGCTTCATCCGCAATTTCCACGACCACCCCGGCTACCTGGCGGCACTGGAAAATACGGTTCGCCGCCATTGGCAGGCCCACGGCTCGCTCGGCGACCAGGACCGCCTGCTCATCAGCTTCCACGGCCTGCCCAAGCGCAGCCTGGATCTGGGCGACCCCTACTTCTGCGAATGCCACAAGACCGGCCGCCTGCTGGCCGAACGGCTGAACCTGAAGCCGGAGCAATACCAGATCTGCTTCCAGTCGCGCTTCGGCAAGGCCGAATGGCTGCAGCCCTACACGGCCCCGACCTTGCACACCTGGGGCAGCCAGGGCGTTCGCCGCGTCGACGTGATCTGCCCCGGCTTCACGGCCGACTGCCTGGAAACCCTGGAAGAAATCGCCCAGGAAGGCCGCGATGATTTCCTCAAGGCCGGCGGCCAGGAATATCACTACATCCCGGCCCTCAACGAGGACGATGCCTGGATCAACGCCCTGGCCGACATCGCCGAGCAGCACCTGGCCGGCTGGTCGACCAAACAGGCCATCGATCCGCACGCTTTGGAAACCAGTGCCCGCGAGGCCTTCAAGTTCGGCGCCCAAACTTGAAATCCGGGGCAGCGCCCATAGATCAGAGAAATCTGATACTCGGAGCCCGCCATGTCTGAAAGCCTGCACGTCGTCTGCCCGCATTGCGCCGCAGTGAACCGCATTCCCTCCGCCAAGCTGGGCGATGCGCCGCAATGCGGCCAGTGCAAGCAGCCGCTGTTCGTCGGCGAACCGCTGGAACTGAATGCCGGCAACTTCGACCGCCACCTGGCACGCAATGACCTGCCGGTGGTGGTCGATTTCTGGGCCCCCTGGTGCGGCCCCTGCCGGATGATGGCGCCGACCTTCCACCAGGCTGCCATCGACCTCGAGCCTTATGCCCGCCTGGTCAAGGTCGACACCGAGGCCGAGCAGCAACTCGCCGCCCGCTTCAACATCCGCAGCATCCCGACCCTGGCCGTCTTCAAGGGGGGCCGTGAAATCGCCCGCCAGAGCGGCGCGCTCGACCTCGGCAGCCTGAAACGCTGGCTGCAGCCGCACCTTCACCAGCCTTAACTTTTCGCCCGGGGCGCCGTTAACAATGTGTCACAACACATTGTCCGGAGGCCCCCATGAAAATAGCCAGCGCCAACCTGCAACTGGCTTCCTCGCACGCCAGCCTGCAGCGTCACGCAGTATCCGAGCGGCTGTCGATGTGGGTCGGCGAGCGTCCCGGACAAGGGGGGGCACGGCAGGCAGCGGCAGCCGATGAGGTGCAACTCTCGGCAGCCGGCAAGGCGGCGGCGCAAGCCGACAATGCAGCAGAGGCCAGCGCAGACGAGGCTTCCGAAAACGATCCACGCCTGGCCTTGATCCGCTCGCTGGTCGAAATGCTTACCGGCCGCCGGATCGAGGTTTTCAACACACGGGAAATGCAGCCCGATGGCGCCGAGGTGCCTGCTGACCTGCCATCCACCACACCGCCTGGAGAAGCCCCGGGGGCGGCCCGCCCGGCTGGCTGGGGCATGGAATACGACCGCCACGAATCCTACACCGAGGTCGAGCAGACCACCTTCTCGGCCAGCGGTACGGTCACCACGGCCGATGGCCGCAGCCTTCGCTTCGACCTGCAACTGTCGATGTCGCGGGCTTACCACGAAGAGTCCACTACCAGCCTGCGGCTCGGCGACGCAGCCCGCAAGACAGACCCGCTGGTCCTGAACTTTGCTGGCACCGCCACCCAATTGACCGGCCAGCGCTTTGCCTTTGACCTGAATGCCGATGGCCAGACGGAACAGATCAATTTTGTTGCGCCGGGCAGCGGATTCCTGGTCTTTGACCGCAACCAGGACGGCAAGGTCAACAACGGCAGCGAACTGTTCGGACCGACCACCAACAACGGTTTCCAGGAACTGGCCGCCCTCGACGATGACCGCAACGGCTGGATCGACGAGAGCGATGCGGCGTTCGACCGCCTGCAGGTATGGACCCGCGATGGCGCGGGGACCGATCGACTGCAATCGCTGGGCGACGCCGGCGTCGGGGCTATCGGGCTGGGCAACATCGCCACGCCGTTCGACATCAAGAATA
>ERZ724515.914-NODE-914-length-12167-cov-4.919419_pt1 | contig 12167 bp, 10 predicted proteins | sample MGYA00376048_ERZ724515 | MGnify/ENA primary metagenome ERZ724515 (study PRJEB28724, sample SAMN07190885) | wastewater metagenome | isolation source: influent of sewage treatment plant in Hong Hong | place: Hong Kong | collected 2016-03-17 ... | reverse complement strand
AAGGCTTAGGGCTGGACGTTCAGGCGCTGCAAAGTTTCGCGCAGCACGGCGTTGTCTGGGTCGCGCTGCAAGGCGGCGCGCCACAGGCTGCGGGCGCGTGCGGGGTCGCCAGAGACCCACAGCACTTCGGCCAGGTGGGTGGCAATTTCGACATCGTCGCGCAGGCGGTAGGCGTGTTCGAGCAGGGCCAGGGCTTCGGGCAGATTGCCCTCGCGGTAGGTGAGCCAGCCCAGGCTGTCGGTGATAAAGGGGTCGTTGGGGGCGTACTCCAGTGCTTTTTCAATCAGGCGGCGTGCCTCGGGCAGTTGTTCGCCGCGATCGGCCAGTGAATAGCCCAGCGCGTTGTAGGCGTGGTGGTAGTCGGGGTGGCGCGCCATGATGCTGCGCAGCAGCTGCTCCATGGTGTCGAGTTGGCCAATTTTTTCGGCCAACAGGGCGGTTTCATAGGTGATGTCGGGGTTTTCCGGGTCTTGGGCTTGCAGCTGCGCTTGCAGAGCATAGGCCTGGGCGTAGGCCCCGGCATCGCGCAGCAGTTGCACTTCGGCTTGCTGTTTGCGCTGGGTTTGTTGCTTGCCTTCGGCGGGCAGGGCGTGCAGCAGCTGGCGCGCTTGCTTGAGTTTGCCCTGGCGGGCCAAGACGGTGGCCCTCAGGGCTTGCACGGTGAAATCGTTTTCAGTTGGCGGGATGCGCTCCAGCCATTGCTGGGCCAGGCCATGGTTTTTGGCCGCCAAAGCGCTGCGGGCACCGAGCAGGCCCGCTTGCTTCCAGGCGGCGCTGCGCTGCTCTGGCGTGGCCAGGGTGGGGATGAGGTCGGTAAAGCGTTGCAGCGATTGCTCGGCATCGTTCCACTGGCCTTGTTGGGCGTGGGTGGCGGCCAGGGTGAACCAAGCTTCTAAATTGTCGGGGGCTTGGGCGACGGCGGCATTGAGCTGGACTTGGGCCGGGGCCAGGCGCTGCTGGTCGAGCAAGACTTTGGCATAGGCCAGGCGGATGGCCAGCGCGGGGGTGCGCTCTAAATAGGCTTGCACCAAGGGCTCGGCCTGGGGGACGTGGTTTTCCAGCAACTCCAGCGCCAACAGGGCGGCGGCCCCATTGTCGGGGGCCAGCTGCTGGGCGTGCCGGGCCGCTTCCAGGGCGGCTTCTTTTTGCCCGGCGGCCAAGCGCATGTGGCCCAGCATGGCCCATGCAGCGGGGGCGCTGGCGGTGTCGTTCAAATCGGCTTGCAGGGCTTGCTCGACCACGGCGGCGGCCAGCTTTTTATCGCTGGCATGGCGGTAGAGCTGGGCAATGGCCAGGTAGGCGGCGGCTTTGCTGCCGGGTGGGGTGGCGGCCAGTTCTTGGCTGAGGGGCTCGACCGTGTCGGAGACGCGGTTGAGCATGAGCAAAATTTGCAGCAGGTAGCGGTTGGCCAGGCGCGATTGGGGGAAGGCTTGCTGCCACGCCCGTGCCGAGCGCAAAGCCAAGGGGCCGGAGCGGGCACGCAAGGCCACTTCGGTGGCGCGTTGGTACAAGGCTTGGAGGTTGGTTTTGCCCGCCGCATCCAGGAGCAAGGCCACGGCATCTTGGGCATCGCCTTGGGCGGCCGTCATCTCGCCCAGCAGCAATTCGTACAGCAGCGGCGCATCCAGTGGGATGCGGCTGACTTCATCGGCAGGCGCGGCATCTACAGGGGGGCTGGGCGCTTGGGCGCTGGCATGCCAAGCGCTGAACAAGGCGGCACTGAGCGTGAGCAAGCGCCAAGCGCGGGAAAAGGTGCTGGGGCGAAGTAGTGAGGCCATCTGGTCATAATAATCGCGGATGCGCTTGGCCTTTTTGATCCTCTCCTTGATTTTTCTGCCCCACCATGCCTGAGTTACCCGAAGTTGAAGCCACGCGGCGCAGTTTTGCCGATGCCATTGCGGGCGCGCGCATTCTGTCGGTGTCCCTGGGCAAGCCGCTGCGCTGGCCGCTGGGGTGTGCGCCGCAGGATTTGGTGGGGCGCCGGGTGCTGCAGGTGCGTCGCCGGGGCAAATACCTGCTGCTGGAGTTAAGCCAAGGCCTGTTGCTGCTGCACCTGGGGATGTCGGGCAGTTTGCGCTTTGCGCCGCAGGCCCCCGGCTTGCCGGCCGCTGGGGCGCACGAGCATTTTGATTTGGTCACCAGCCAGGGCACGCTGCGCTTGCACGATCCGCGCCGCTTTGGTGCGGTGGTGGCCGTTAGCGGGGAAGACGACCCCCGGGCCCGCAAGCTGCTGGATGGTTTGGGCATGGAGCCTTTGGACCCCACCAGTTTTACCTGGGCGCGTTTTGCCGCCGGATTGCAGGCCCGCCGGGCCCCGATCAAAACGGTGTTGCTGGCGGGCAAGCTGGTGGTGGGGGTGGGCAATATCTATGCCAGCGAGGTGTTGTTTGCCAGCCGCATTCACCCGGCCACACCGGCCTGCGACATCAGCGCGGTCAAGGCGCGGCGCTTGTTCACGGCGATTGGGCAGGTGATGGCGCAGGCGGTGGAGTTGGGCGGCACCACGCTGCGTGATTTTTCCAACGCCTTGGGTGTGAATGGGCACTTTCAGCATGCAGCGCAGGTGTATGGCCGGGCGGGGCAAGCCTGCCACGCCTGTAGCCAGCCGATACAACTTTTACGCCAAGGCCAGCGCAGTAGCTATTACTGCCCGCGCTGCCAGAAAACGCCGTGAAAGCGGGCCCATGGCGGCCCCAGCCGCCGGCTGTTTTGCCAGTGGCGCGGTTATAGTTCCCCGAATATGCATCGACACTTCTTCAGGAGAACCACAGGTGGGCCCATCGTTTAACGAGCAATTTGACCAGCTGGGCGAATGGCGCAAAGGCTTTGCCAACCAATTGGCGCAGTTTCGCAGCTGGTTGGGGGAGCACGAGTTGCTGGATGCTGCGGTGCAAGAGCATCTGCACCGCCTGGAGGCCCAGCTGCTGGATGACAAGGTGTGCGTGGCCTTTGTCGCCGAGTTCTCCCGGGGCAAGTCGGAGCTGATCAACGCCATCTTTTTTGCCCATTACGGGCGGCGCATCATGCCTGCATCGCCGGGACGCACCACCATGTGCCCCACAGAATTGGGCTATGACCCGGCCCTGCCCGCCTGCATGCGGCTGTTGCCCATTGAAACGCGCGAGCAGACCTACAGCTTGGCGCAGTGGCGCAGCCGCCCCTCCACCTGGGTGCAGTTGCCGCTGGATGTGAACGACCCTGAGCAGATGGCGGTGCAAATCTCCAAAGTGGCAGAAACCCGCACCGTTACGGTGCAGGAAGCCCGTGCCCTGGGTTTTTGGAACGATGAGCTGCCCCAAGACAACCCCATGGTCAATGCGCAAGGGCTGGTCGAGATTCCCCGCTGGCGGCACGCGTTGGTGAACATCGCCCATCCCCTGCTCAAGCAAGGGCTGGTGATTTTGGACACCCCGGGCTTGAATGCCGTCGGGGCCGAGCCAGAGCTGACCGTCAATCAGATTGCCCAGGCCCATGCCGTGGTGTTTTTGCTGGGGGCCGATACCGGGGTGACCAAGTCGGACCTGGCCATTTGGCAAGAGCATTTGTTGCCCAGCCACCGCGAGGGCGAATCGCACCTGGTGGTGTTGAACAAAATTGATGCGCTGTGGAACGGCATCGACAGCACAGAAAAAGTGCAGCAGCAGCTGGAGCGCCAGCGCCAGCTCAGTGCCCAAATGCTGAAAATATCGCCCCAGCGCATCTTGCCGCTGTCGGCGCAAAAAGGGCTGCAGGCCAAGCTGGAGCGCCGCAACGATTTGCTGCAGGAAAGCGGCCTGCCCGCCTTTGAGGATGCCCTGGCCCAGGGCATCTTGGCGCACCGCCAGGCGATCTTGCTCTCGGCGGTCACCGGCGGGGTGCAGCAAATGCGCGCCCAGGTGCGCCGGGCGATTCAAATCCGCCGCCGCGATTTGGATGAGCAGATGATGGAGCTCAACAGCCTGCGCGGCAAAAACACCACGGTGATCGACAGCATGCGCCAGCGCATCGAGCAAGAGCAGCGCAGCTTTGAGGCCAGCAGCACCCGCATCCTGGCCTTGCGCACGGTGCATTTGCGCTTGATGAACCAGGCGTTTCAGCATTTGGGCTCTACTTCGCAGCGCAAAGAGCTGGAGCAACTGGCCCAGGCGCTGGAGCATTCGGGCCTGAAGCTGGGCGTGCGCAAGGTGTACGCCGCCACCTTCGAGCGCCTGCGCGAGCTGGGCAACCAGGTGCGCGCCGCCGGCACCGAGGTGCAATCCATGCTGGGGGCCAGCTTTAAAGACTTGAACGCAGAGTTTGGCTTTTCCCTGCTGCCGCCCGAGCCGTTGCAGCTGCACGATTTTGAAAAAAACCTGGCGGAATTGGAAGAAAGCTATTTGCAATACCTGGGCTTTGGCAACGTCTTCAAACTGGCCAATCCGCTGTTTGGCGAGCGCCTGATCAAAGCCCTGGGCATGCGGCTGCGCTCGATTTTTGAAAACGCCGCCAACGACTTGGATTTGTGGAGCAAAGGGGCCACCGCCCAACTCGATGCCCAATTAAAAGAGCGCAAACGCAGTTTTGCCCGGCGCATTGAGGCCGTTGATCGCATTCAAAGCGCGGCCAGCGGCTTGATGGAGCACATCGCGCAAATTGAAAGCGCAGAAGCGCAGCTGCACGCCATCGACCAGATGCTGACGGACAAGACCGAGCTGCTGCTGCACCTGCCGGTGCTGGAAGGGGCCGCCTGTGCAGTGCAGCCCCTCCAGGACACGCCTGCGGACTAAGCCATCCCCAGCCGCTACACTGCACGGTTTTTTTGACTGCGCCGCCCAAACCCTGGGGTTTTGAGGCGGCGCTGTGTTTATGGATGCTTTTGCTTTGACCCCGCCGCACACGACCCCTGTGACGGCCCCTGTGATGCTCCCTGTGATCGCCCCCGCTTTGGTGCAATGGCAAGCCCAGCATGGGCGCAACCACCTGCCCTGGCAGGCCACGCGCGACCCGTACCGCGTTTGGCTCTCTGAAATCATGCTGCAGCAAACCCAGGTGGCCACCGTGCTGGGCTACTACAGCCGGTTTTTGGCGGCGCTGCCCGATGTGGCGGCTTTGGCCGCCGCCTCCACCGATGACGTGATGGCGCTGTGGAGCGGCCTGGGCTACTACAGCCGCGCCCGCAACCTGCACCGCTGCGCCCAGGCGGTCATGCGCGAGCACGGTGGGCAATTTCCGCGCAGCGCCGCCGTGTTGGCCACGCTGCCGGGCATTGGCCGCACCACGGCGGCGGCGATTGCGGCGTTTTGCTTTGAGGAGCGCTCCGCCATTTTGGATGCCAACGTCAAGCGCGTATTAACGCGCGTGCTGGCCTTTGAGGGCGATTTGGCCCAGGCCGCCCAGGAAAAAGCCCTGTGGGCACTGGCCGAGCAGCTCTTGCCCGAACACGGTCACGATATGCCGCGCTACACCCAAGCGCTGATGGACTTGGGGGCCACCGTGTGCACCCCGCGCCAGCCCGCTTGCAGCCAATGCCCGCTGCAAGCGGTTTGCCAAGCCCACCAGGCCCACGCGGCCGAGCGCTACCCCATCAAAACCCGCAAATTGCGCCGCAGCAGCCAAGCCTGGTGGCTGCTGTTTTTGCGCGACAGTGCCGGGCGCTTTTGGCTGCAGCGCCGCCCCGAAAAAGGCGGTGCCAATGCCATCTGGGCCGGCTTGTTCAGCCCCTTGATTTACCCCGACGCGCCGGCGCTGGAGCAGGCCTTGGCCAGTTTGCCAACCACTTTGACAAGCACTGTGCGCATCGCCCAGCGCCGCGATCTGCCCGTGCTGGCGCATGTGCTGACGCACCGTGATTTGTTTTTGCACCCGGTGGTGGTGCAGCTGGAGGCGGATGCCCACGCGCTGGATGTGGCCAGGGACGAGGGCGCTTGGTGCTCGCCCGCGCAGGCCTTGGCCTTGGGGCTGCCCGCCCCGGTGCGCAAGTTGATGCTTGAGTTTTAAGAGCTTGCCCCGCTTTAAATAAAATGTTTTTAGGTGTTTTTGTTCTAAAAATGTTGTAAATAAAGCGGGTCTAGCTCTTTTATTATTTTATGGTTTGCTGGCCACCCGGGCATCCATCTCCCGGTGGCGCAGCAAGGTGTTCCATTGCGTGCGGAAATGCGCCGCCAATTGCTCGGTTAAAAACACCGACCGGTGCTGCCCCCCTGTGCAGCCGACGGCCACCGTCACATAGCTGCGGTGGTTGGCCTGCAGGGCGGGTAACCAGTGGCTGACAAATTGCGTGATGTGCGTTTGCATGGTTTGCACATTGGCCTGCTGGCGCAGGAAGTCTTGCACCGGGGCATCTTTGCCGGTAAGTGGGCGCAAACTTGGGTCGTAGAACGGGTTGGGCAGCATGCGCACGTCAAACACGTAATCGGCATCCAGGGGCAGGCCGTATTTGAAGCCGAAGGACTGAAAAATCAGCGTCAGTTGGTTGGCCGGGGCTTCAATAAATGCCTTGACGTAGTTTTGCAGCTGCGGCCCCCGGATGTTGCTGGTGTCGATCACGTGGGCGCATTCGCGCAGGCTGCTGAGCAGTTCACGCTCATGTTCAATCACCTGGGCCAAGGCCCCGCCATCGGGCCAGTCGGTGGGGGCCAGCGGGTGGCGGCGGCGCGTTTCAGAGAAGCGCCGCACCAAGGTGGGCGTGTTGGCATCCAGAAACAGCGTGTGCAGTTGCACGCCCTCACCCTCACCCCCTAAGCGTTGCAATTGTTCCAACTGTTGGGGCAAGTGCGGCAGGCTGGTGGCGCTGCGCGCATCAATGGCAATGGCCACGCGCTGGCCGTGGTGGGCGTGCTGCAGGCGCACAAACGCCGGGAGCAGCTCGGGCGGCAGGTTGTCCACGCAGTAGTAGCCGGCATCTTCCAGCGCTTTGAGGGCGATGGATTTGCCCGAGCCGGACAGGCCGGTGATGAGTACAACTTCCAGGGTCATAGCGCAGCTTTCCCAATGGCAGCAGGTGCGGCCTGTGCCTGATTTTGTGCCTGGGCCAGCATTTCGCGGGCGTGGGCCAAGGTGGTGGGGGAGATGGTTTGCCCGCCCAGCATGCGGGCGATTTCTTGCTCGCGCTGCTGGGCGTTGGTGGGCAGCACTTGGCTGGTGGTGCCGGTTTTGCGCCGCTGTTTGCGCACCACGCAATGCTGGTGGGCAAAGGCGGCCACTTGCGGCAAATGCGTCACGGCCAGCACTTGGCGGTTGGCACCCAGGCGCTGCATGAGCGCCCCCACGGTTTGGGCCACTGCGCCGCCAATGCCGGCATCGACTTCGTCAAAAATCAAGGTGCCCGCGCTGCCCTGGGCACTGGTGGCCACGGCCAGCGCCAGCGAGATGCGCGACAGCTCCCCGCCCGAGGCGACTTTGCCAATCGGCCGGGGCGTGGCCCCCGGGTGGGCGGCCACCAGAAACTGCACCTCGTCCAGGCCGTGGGCGCTGGGCTCGGCCAGGGGCAGCACCTGGGCGCAAAAGCGGCCCCCCTGCATGCCCAATTCCTGCATGGCGCTGGTAATGGCCGCCTCCAGCTGGGCAGCGGCGTGGTGGCGCTGGGCAGACACCGCTTGGGCCGTGCTGCGGTAACGCTCCAGCGCGTGGGTGACGGCCTGGGCCAGGGCGGGCAGGTCGGTGGCGGCATTCAAGTCGGCCAATTGGCGGTGCCAGTCTTGCAGCAATTGCGGCAGTTCTTGCGGCGGGTGTTTGAAGCGCCGGGCCAGTTGCAGCCACAGGCCCAGGCGCTCATCCAGGGCGGCCAGGCGCTCGGGGTCCAGGTCGGCACGCTCTAAGTAGCGTTGCAGGCTGTGCTGGGCATCGTCGAGCTGTGCCAGGCACGATTGCAGCGTGGCGCTGATGTCGGCAAAGCCTGGCTCCAGGTGGGCGTGGGCATCGAGTTGGTGGCTGGCGTAGGCCAGGGGGCGCTCGGCCCCGGTTTCTTCGTTATTCAGGGCGGCCAAGGCGTGTTGCGCTGCTTCTAGCAGGGTTTGGGCATGGGCCAGGCGGGTGTGTTGGGTGTTGAGTTCTTCCCATTCATCGGCTTGGGGGGCGAGTTTTTCCAATTCGTCGATGTGCCACTGCAGGCGCTCGCGCTCTTGCTGGCGTTGCGCTTGGCGCTGTTGGGCGTGCTCAAGTTGCTGCCGGGCCTGGCGCCAATCGTGGTAGCGCTGGCGCAGTTCGGTGCTGTGAATGCCGGCATAGGCATCGAGCAGGCCGCGCACGCTGTCGGCGTGCATCAGGTTTTGCCAGGCGTGCTGGCCGTGGATGTTCACCAGTTGTTCGCCCACTTGGCGCAATTGCGTGGCGGTGGCGGGCTTGCCGTTAATCCAGGCGCGGCTGCGGCTTTGGGTGTCGATGGTGCGGCGCAGGGTCAGCGTCTGGGCGCTGGGCAATTCTTGGCTTTGCAGCCAGGCGGCGGTCGTGGCGTGCGGGGTGAAGACCAGGGTGATTTCGGCCTGCTCCGCCCCTTCGCGCACCACGCTGGCATCGGCACGCGCGCCCAGGGCCAGTTGCAGGGCATCGAGCAAAATGGATTTGCCAGCGCCCGTCTCGCCGGTCAGGGCGGTAAAGCCGGGGGCCAAATCCAAGTCCAGCGCCTGCACGATGACAAAGTCGCGCAGCGTGATGCGTTTGAGTGTCATGGTCGGTAGCTTCTTTCGTTCCAGCCCAATTTTTTGCGCAAGGTGGCAAAGTAATTCCAACCCCGGGGGTGCAAAAAACGCACGCTGTGCTCGGAGCGGCGCACGTAGATGCGGTCGCCATGCAAGATGGTGGGCAGTGACTGCATGTCGAAATTGGCGCTGGCATCGCGCCCGCCAATGACTTGCAGCATGACCTCGCCGCTGTCCGGAATCACGATGGGCCGGTTTGAGAGCATGTGGGGCGCAATCGGCGCAATCACCCACGCGGGCGTGCTGGGGTGCATCATTGGCCCGCCCGCCGAGAGGGCGTAGGCGGTCGATCCCGTGGGCGTGGCGACAATCAGGCCATCGGCCCGCTGGTCGGACAAAAAGCGCCCATCAACCTCGATGCGCAGCTCCAGCATGCCTGCCGTGGCACCGCGATTGACCACCACATCGTTTACCGCCAAGGTTTCAAACACGCAGTTGCCCTCGCGCACCACGCGGGCGTGCATGAGCGGGCGCACGTCTTCGTCGTATTCACCCAGCAAAATCGGAAACAGCGTTTCGCGGTAACTGCTCAAGGGGATGTCGGTCACAAAGCCCAAGCGCCCTTGGTTGATGCCCACCAGCGCCGTGCCGTACTTGGCCAAATGGCGGCTGATGCCCAGCATGGTGCCATCGCCCCCCACCACCACCGCCAAAGCGCAGTGCTGGCCCAGTTCATCGACCGTCAGCGTCGGAAAGCGCTGGTGCAGCCCGGTGTGCAGGGCGGTATCCGCTTCCACCACCACCTCGCAGCCTTTGGCGTGCAAGAACTCGGCAATCTCGGCCAACGGCTGGTGCGCCGGGTTGGTCGGGGCGCTGTAGCCAGACAGTTGGTGGTACTTGCCGATCAAGGCAACATGGCGGAATGTGGGACTCATACTGAGAAATTACATCATATTAAAATGCCCGGATGCTCGATGATCGCGCCAAGTTGCTGCTCAAGGTGTTGGTAGAACGTTATATCGCCGATGGTCAGCCCATCGGCTCGCGCACGCTGTCGCGCTCTTCCGGCCTGGAGCTGTCGCCAGCGACCATCCGCAACGTCATGGCCGACCTCGAAGAGCTGGGCCTGATTGCCAGCCCGCACACCTCGGCAGGCCGCATCCCCACGGCCCGGGGCTACCGCCTGTTTGTCGATACCATGCTCACCGCCCAGCGCCAGGCCCTGGTGGCACCCCAGCTGCCGGCCGAGCAACCGCAAAAAGTCATCGCCAACGCGGCCCATCTGCTCTCCAACCTGTCGCAATTTGTCGGCGTGGTCATGGCCCCCAAGCGCAGCTCGGTCTTCAAGCAGATCGAGTTCGTCAAACTCTCTGAGCGGCGGGTGCTGGTCATCATCGTCGCCCCCGATGGCGACGTGCAAAACCGCGTCATGTTCACCGATAGCGAGCTGGACAGCAGCCAGCTCATCGAAGCGGCCAACTACCTCAACAGCCACTACGCCGGGCTGGACATCGAACAAGTGCGCGAACGCCTGCGCACCGAAGTGGAACAACTGCGCAGCCAAGTGGCCGATTTAATGCAAGCGGCCGTGAATATCAGCGCCGAGGCGCTCAGCCCCGCAACGCAAGAGGAGCAAGTGGTGATTGCCGGGCAAAGCAATTTGCTGGCCGTCAGCGATTTCTCCCACGACATGCACAACCTGCGCCGCGCGTTTGATTTGTTTGAGCAAAAAACCCAAATCCTGCGCCTGCTGGACTTTTCCAGCCAGGCCGAAGGCGTGCGCATCTTTATCGGCGGCGAAAGCCACATCGTGCCGATTGAGGAGCTGTCCGTGGTCAGCGCCCCCTACGAGGTGGATGGCCAAATCGTCGGCACCCTGGGCGTGATCGGCCCCACGCGCATGCCCTACGACAAGATGATTCAGATTGTGGACATCACCTCCAAGCTGGTGAGTAATGCCCTGAGCCACCAGCGCTAGCCGTTGGCCATGGTTTTGACCGCTACAATGCAAGCCCTCTTGGGCCCCTAGCTCATGCTTGGTTAGAGCAGCGGACTCATAATCCGTTGGTGCGGGGTTCGACTCCCCGGGGGCCCACCAAGCCACAAAAAGAAAGCACGCTATCAATTAGGTAGCGTGTTTTTTTCTTTGGTCAAGATGTAACGGCGGATGTAAGAGCATTTCCCGAATCTGGCGCTTTCGACGGCCCCTACACTTCCCCTGCGTCGCCATCAGCGCTGCGTAAAAGTTTTCCGCACCCTCTGCGCTAATCGGCTGGTTTTCTGGCCTAGTGCCCACAGGCTTGATTTAACCCACTCACCTGATTTTTCAGGCGAGTACGCGCGCGCGTATTGTTCAAGTTAATACCGCTGCCTGCGCCATCGCGTCCTGGGCTTCAGGTTTTTTCAGGTTCGCTACCCGAACTGGGGGGCTATCTGGGCAAGAACTCGGTTCAGGTCAAGCAGGCGCGAATCCTCGGCAAAGCCTCCAAGGCCGCGTGCCAGGCGGCGTGCTTCTGTGGGGGAAAGCGTCAGCACATCGTCGCCAACCTCCAACTTCACAAAGCCATCTGCCAAGATGCCAAAGAACATAGGGCGCGGCGGTGGGTACGGTTTTTCCAGGTCGTACACCCCCCGAACCAGCCTGCGCAATCGCCCATCGTCGGCCAGCGTTCTAAGGCGGTCATCCACGACCGTCATTTTTAGGCCGGTCAGTTGTGCGATGGTGTGGCGCGTTGCTTCTTGGCCCAGCTCGCGCAGCTCTTGCACTGCTGCATAAATTTGGTCTGTGCTGCTGTTTGCTAGGCGGTTGTTCATTGCTCACCACCATTCATTGCCGCCACCTCTTTGTTCGCACGCTCCAAGGCATCCACATGCGCTTTCTTCAATGAGAAAAGGTATTCATCCAGCGCAACCCGCGCAGCCTCAAGGGCACCATAAAGAGCATGCTGCGCTGCCGGGTTACTGGGGGCCACAACGTCGTAGGCCGCGTCTGCATATGCCCGCACGGTCTTGGCAAAATTCAGCGCCTCAATGGCTGCGCGGGTTTTGGTAAACCCCTCATCCTGGGCCACGGCATCTTCAATAAGCGCTTGCGGAATACCCCCCTCAGCCACCTTGGCCGCCAAATCCATTTGGCCCATCTGCGCGGCCAGCCAGTTCTTTACCGGAATGCGTTGCTCAATCAGCGCCTGCTTGGCGGCAAGGTCATCGCGCAGGCGCTGCACCTGGGGGTTGCTATCAAACATCGCGTCAGGCAATGCCCGTGCTGCATTCAGGCGGGCGGCTTCGGTCAGCTCTTCCTTGGTGGCTGTAGGACGGGCGTAGCCTGTCGCGGGTGTAATTCCCTCGCGGGCATAGCGTTCGCGTTCTGCATTTCGCGCCATGCGGATTTCGTGGGCGGATAGCTTTTCATTCAGCATTGGCGGCCTCCATGACGGTGGGGCCACCCGACTGCTTGTTGCTGAAAAACGCATCCAGCTCGGCGCGTTTGAAAAGCACCAGGCGGCGACTCAGGCGAATGGGCTGTGGACTGTCTGGAGAGCACATGTAGCGGTCGAAAGTCCGGCGGCTCAT
>ERZ724515.908-NODE-908-length-12183-cov-9.125247_pt1 | contig 12183 bp, 14 predicted proteins | sample MGYA00376048_ERZ724515 | MGnify/ENA primary metagenome ERZ724515 (study PRJEB28724, sample SAMN07190885) | wastewater metagenome | isolation source: influent of sewage treatment plant in Hong Hong | place: Hong Kong | collected 2016-03-17 ... | reverse complement strand
TATTCTTATTTTTTAAATCATTATATTTATATGCTATTGAAATAGTAAAAAGCATTGCTTCAATCGCAAAAACTAATAAAACTAAATCAAAATATTCTCTATTTCTATAAAAATTTTTAAAATCAAAAATAAATAATAAGCCACAAAATATTGACCAACCAATAACATAAATCAAAGTTGGGTTAAAACCCTGTTTTAAATTAAAAATTATAGAGATAAATAAAATTGCATAAATGATTGTATATGGAATATATTCAAATAAAATATAGTGGTAAAAAGCTGTTAATATAACAATATTTAAAAGTACTGTATTAAAAATCAACTCTTTATAATTTGTGATTTTTGGTAAAAATCTTCCTTCATAAAAATTTATAGCAAAAATCATAGCACATAAACTTGCTCCAACAAGAGATAATTCTTGAATAAAATTCGATATTTCAAATAATTTGCTGTAAGTTACTATATAAATCAAAGAAAAAATTTGCATAAATCCATAACTTATATAAAAAATTTCTTTTGAATATATATATCTAATAAGCGTATATACTATTGTCATAATTAATATTCCAAAAGTAATTCCATAAAATAGAATAAGATTTATATTAAATATCTCTTCAGACATCTATTTTATAGCCACTATTTGTAAGATTTAGAATAAGATTTTTTGGAATTTTTGTTTTTAAGTTTTTAACCAAAGTTTTTAAAGCATCTTTTGTCATAACACTATCATCCCAGACAAAATTTTCAATTTCATTATAACTTACATATCTATTTTTATTTTTTAAAAGAAGCTCTAAAAAAGCCAATTCTTTAGTTCGTAACTTTACTATTCCACTATCAACAACTAAATTTTTATTAAACATATCAAAAAAAGTATTCTCATCAAGCTTTACAATATTTGATTCACAATTTTCTAAATTATCTATACATAAATACAAAGCTTCTTCAAACTCTTTTTCTTTCACTGGTTTTACCAAGTATTTTACTAAACCTAACTCTATTGCTTTTAACAAACAATCTCTATCACAAAATGCTGTAATAATTATAATTTGGGTTTTTTTATCTTTTTGTCTAATTCTTTTTACAAACTCTAAACCATTTAATTTTGGCATTTGAATATCAGTAATTATAATATCAGGTTTATATTTTTCATAAAGTTGTAAAGCAACTATTGCATCACTTGCTTCATAAATTTGTTCAAAGAAATTTTCTAAATACTCAATTCCATTTTCTCTTGCAATATCATCATCTTCAACATATAAAACTTTTATATTTTTGTAATTATTACTCATTCATTCTTATTTGATTTCTACCATTATTTTTAGCTTCATATAATAGTTCATCAGCTTCTTTATAAATCTCATCTCCATCTATTTCATTTGCATTTTTACAAATTAACCCCATAGATGCGGTTATATATTGACTTGCACTATTAAACTTATGTTCTATTTTCAAATTTTCTATATTTCGTTTTATTATATTCGCAAAAACCAAAGCTTTGGCTTTATCATCAACTTGATATACAACAGCAAACTCTTCTCCCCCTAATCTAAATGCAAAATCTGTAAACCTATGTAAACTATTTTTTAAACATTTAGCAAAACTTATTAATACATCATCACCCTTTTGATGTCCATAATTGTCATTATATTGTTTAAAATGATCAATGTCCATAAATAAAAAGCACACTAGCTCATTTTTTCTTTTTGCATTATTTAAAAGTTTTGGAAAAATATCATTAAAGTATCTTCTATTATAAATATTTGTAAGCCCATCTGTAATACTTATAATTTCTAATTTTTTCTTATCTGTTATATCATATCTAATTGAAGAATATCCTATTATATTTCCATCTTTTGAAATTTTAGGTTCAATTACAGATTTTACCCAATAAGACTGACCATTTTTTTTAAGATTTTTAACTTCACCTTGCCATACTAAACCTGCAGTGATTGTATCCCACATATCTTTATAAATAGAACTAGGCATATCAGGATGTCTTACAATATTATGATTTTTACCTATAAGTTCACTTCTTTCATATCCTGATATTTTACAAAAAGCATCTGAAACAGATAATATTTTCCCACTTAAATTAGTTGTAGAAGTAATAATATTTTTATTCAACAATTCATTAAAAGATTCTATATCTTCTATATGTTTTTGATTTAAAAATATATCAATGATTTTTGAAATCAACTCTTCTTCTAAAATTGGCTTTATTAAAATATCATTAACACCATATTCATAAAGCTGTGTTTTGAGATATATATCATTTACACTTGATGTAATAATAATTGGTATTTGACTATATCGTTCATCCATTCTAATTTTTTTTGTAAGCTCTAAACCATCCATAATAGGCATTTCATAGCTACTTATAATCAAAATCTTTCTATTTTTTTGTAGTTCATCTAATGCTTCAAGCCCATTGTTTACAATAGTTACTTTAATGAAAAGTTTTTGTAAAATTGTTTTTATATGCTTAGATTCACTCATAGAATCATCAACCAATAAAATTTCTTCATTATGACAATAAATCATTGCTGATACTAATCTGTGTATAAATTTAAATCCATTTGTATTTTTTATAACTTGACTAATAATATTTGGATATTTTATATTTAAAGATACTTGTTCAATATTTGAACTAAAAAGTATAGTTGCTATATTCTCTTTTTTTAAAAGTTCTATTAATTCAAAATTTTGTGAATCACTTAATACTACATTTGATACGACTACAAAAAATTTGTGATTCGTAATAAGTTCCTGTGCTTCACGCAAAGAGTTTGCTTCAAAAATAGTAATTTGAGACTCACTTACAAAAAGGTTTTTCAGCATATCTCTTATAACAACTGAATTATCTACTATTAATATTTTTTTCATTATCCCATATCCTAAGATTTATATATTTTTTATTATATAATAAATTTATTTGTATTATTGTTATTTAGTTCTTGCATTATTTAAAATATTTAGAATTATGATAAAATTCGATAATGAGAGAATATAAAACAGAAAATAAACAAACCATTTTTACTACCACATTTTCGACACCTTTAGGAGAAATGTTTGCAGCTACAACTAAAAAAGGTATAGTGATTCTTACATTTTTTACGCCATTTTATATTGAAGCAAAAATTGCTATTTTAAAAGAACAATTTAATGCGGATGTTATTCCAGGTAATTGCGAAATTTTTGAACTTTTAAAAAAACAACTTGATGAATATTTTAATAAAAAAAGAGAATCTTTTGAAATACCACTTCAAATGGTAGGTTCACCATTTCAAATAAAAGTTTGGCAAGAGCTTTTAAAAATTCCTTATGGGCAAACTATTAGTTATAAAGAACAAGCTCTTAGAATTGGAAATGAAAAAGCATATAGAGCTGTTGCGAATGCAAATGGACAAAATATGATAGATATAATTATCCCTTGTCATAGGGTTATATCTTCAAATAAATCCCTTGGCGGTTATAACGGTGGAGTTGAAATTAAAGAGTATCTGTTAAAATTGGAACAAGATGATAAGTAAAACTATATTTAGACAATATGATATTAGAGGTATTGTAAATGAAGATTTAACCACTGAAAACTCAAAACTTATAGGATATTTTTTAGGTTTAACAATAAAAGAAAAAATTTTATCAACTCCATATATAGTTGTTGGTTATGACATAAGAACTCACTCAAATATGCTGTTTGAGTCTTTAATTTCAGGATTAAATCTTTCAGGATGTAAAATCCTAAATATTGGGCTTATTGCAACTGGAGTAAACTATTTTGCTTCTTACCAAGAGTTTATGATTGATGATAAAATAGTAAAACCAAATGCTTCAATTATGATAACAGGTAGCCATAATGCAAAAAAATACAATGGTTTTAAAATCACGATAAATAATGAGCCATTTTTTGGTGATGAACTTTTAGCTTTATATGAAAGAATTCTAAAAAATCAAAATATAGAGATTCCATTAAACTTACATTTTATAGAAATTGATGCAAAAAAATTGTATGTGGATTTTATGGTAAATCAATTTTCACATTTAAAAGATTTTAAAACTCCTTTTATAGTTGATTGTGGAAATGGTGTAGCAAATACAGTTTTATGTGATATTTTAGATAAGTTAAATCTAAATTATCAAGGTTTACATCTAACTCCTGATGGAGAGTTTCCAAATCATCATCCAGACCCAACAAATGAAAAAAATCTTGAAGATATAAAAGCTTTATTAAAAGATGAGTGTAATTTAGGATTTGCTTATGATGGAGATGCTGATAGAATCGCTGTTTTAACACAAAAATACAATATAAAAGGAGATATGTTAGCTCTACTTTTTTCAAAAAGTATGAAAAATCCAGTAATTATTGGAGAAGTTAGCTACTCTCAAAATATTTTTGATGAATTAAATACTGAAACAAAAACTATTATGAATAAAACTGGTTATTCAAATTTGAGATTAAAACTAAAAGAGTTAAATGCTGATTTAGCAGCCGAAGTTTCAGGGCATATCTTTTTTAATGACAGATATTATGGTTTTGATGATGCTATTTATGCAACATTTAGAGTAATAGAGCTTTTATATAATAAAATTGATTTAGATTTAGAACTAGATAAACTTCCAAAAGTTTATACAAGTGAAAATATAGAATTAGAAGTAAATGAAAAAGATAAATTTTTAATCATAAAAAAAATAGATGAAAAATTAAAAACTATCCAAAGAGGATTTCCAATCATCAAAGATATTCTAAAAATTGATGGTCTTAGAATAAATTTTGAATATGGATTTGCTTTAATTCGAGCTTCAAATACACACAATGTTATTGTAACAAAATATGAAGCTACAAGTTATGCAACAGCAATGAGTTATAAAAATGCCATTGAAAATTTAATAAATGAGGTAATGAATGAAATTAATAGCACTACAAATTAAAACAACACAAAATTTTCAAGAAAATTTAAATCACTTAAAAAATTTGATAAATTCATGTAAAAGTGATTCTTTAATTGTCGCTCCAGAACTAGCTCTTAGTGGATTTTCTTACGATAGAATGGAAGAAGCATCTGCATTTAGTCAAAAAGCTATAGAAGAAATAAAAGCATTAAGTGAAAATAAAATCATTGCTTTAACCTTTATTACAAAAAAAGATGAAAACTTTTATAACACTTTATATATATTTCATAATTTTAATATTGTACATACACAATCAAAAGTAAAACTTTTTCCACTTGGAAATGAACTTGAATATTTTAAAGCTGGAAATATAAATGATATAAAAATTATTGAGATAAATGGATTGAAAATCGCTACTTTAATATGTTTTGAACTAAGATTTCCAGAACTTTGGCAAAAAATCAAAGGTGCTGATATTATTTTAAATCCTGCAATGTGGGGAATAAAAAGAAAAGACCACTATGAAACTATTTCAAAAGCTTTAGCACTTGTAAATCAATGTTTTGTAATTGCTTGTAACAGTGCAGATGATAATATGGCAAAAGGAAGTGCAATAATAAATCCATTTGGAATTGTAAAAAAAGATGATAAAAATGAAATAATTGAAGATTTTTTTGATAAAAATGAGATAAAAAAAGTTAGAACTTATATAAATATTGGTTTAGATATATAATTTCTCATTGATTAGAGTTTTTTTCTCTAATCTACTTTCAGTGAATTTCTTATTTCTTCTAAACTCACTCCATTTTTTTTAGCCAATAATGCTAATTTTGTAATTCTTTTAATATGAGTAGGAATTACCTTATATGTTGTAAAAGTGGTAGCTTTTACACCTATTTCTTCTGCAAATCTTCCTTGAGAAGAAAAACCGATCTCTTTAATTATTTTTCTAAATTCTTTCTTTTCCAATGTCTTTTTTTCATGTTAAATTTTTTTGGAATTATAGTTATATGAAGCTAAATAATTGATTAATTCAAATATAAAAAACAAGCAAATTCTAGTAATATTTGACAAATTATATATTTTCAAGTATAATCCTCGCCCTTATTTAGGAAAAAAACAAAGGAGAAGAATATGAGGTTAAAAATTATTTTAATTACCCTACTAATAATATCTAATGTTTTTGCATCAAATTTTGATATAAAGAACCTAACACCAGAAGATATTAAAACTCTAAAAGAGATAAAAGAACATGGGAAAAACAGTGGTTTAAGCTACTCTTTAATGGCTATTGCAATTAAAGAATCAGCAGTTGGTAAATATCTAGTAAATGTCGATACAAAAGATTATGGTATGTACCAAGCTAATATAAAAACTGTAATTAGTAGAGAAAATGCTACTGATACTTCATGGAATAGAAATGTTATTGCAATGAGACTTATTACTGATTTTCAATTTGCAACAAGAAATGCGATAGATGAACTTAGCTATTGGCAAAAAGTTCATAATAATAACTGGACAAAAGTTTGGAGCAGTTATAATGCAGGTTGGAGATACGATAGTGATACAGCAAGACAATACTCAAAAGATATAGCTTCAATTATAAGAGAACTTAGAAAATTCGATTTTAATGTTTAAATTTAACTAGGATTTTCCTAGTTATAATCTCAATTAACTCAATATAATAAAAAATCAAGAAAACTCAATATAAACCTTTCAATTATTTTTATAACTCTTTCCCTTTATTATGATATTAATTATCAATTTAATTTTAAACTAAGTTTTGTTTATGTATTATTTCAATAATGATTATCAATATAAAGGATAAAAGATGCTTATTTGTTTAGAAATTGAAAATAAAAAAGATTTAGTAAAACCAACTGGTTGTACTTGTTAAAAGGAGAATCTTAAATGAGTGTATTAATTATTGGTGGAGACCAAATATCTCAAATCTCTACAATGTTAGAAAGTCTTGGTGCTAAAACAATAAATCATTGGGATGCAAGAAAGAAATCTTCTGCACCAAAAAAGAAGATTCCACAAGATACAGATTGTATTTTGATGATTACATCTTTTTTAAATCACAACACAATGCTTAAATATAAAAGTGAAGCTAAAAAGAAAAATATTCCATTTATATGTGCAAAAAGAACTATCTCTTGCGTATATGATGAATATGTAAAAGTTATGGGAATTAAAGATTGTAATAATTGTTATGCAAATTGTACAAAAGAGTTATCATGTTAAATAATAATTTTATAGGCTTTGATGAAAATAAAGAATTTTTACCGAATGATTTTGATAATTTCAACTCTATTATAAAGTTAAGACAACTATTTTTAAATCTAAGTAATAATATTTTTAAATGTTCATGTCAATTTTCTAAATATGAACAAAAAGAATTGGCAAATCAGACTTTAATAAATGCTTTTAGGTATAAAATAAAGAGTTTGATGCCATATAGTTTTATAAAAGTTTCAAATAAACCAACTAAAAATAGTTTCAAATTATGTATTAGTTCAACAAAAATAATTAATAATTATCTAAATTCAAGTTTAAAAAAATCAATTTTAGTTTCAAATAAGAATTTACTTCCTGTTGCAAAACTTATCTCATACTGTTATATAAATAATAAAATGCAACTACTTATTGATAAACATTTGTTATTTCATGAATTTGTTTTAAAAAAAATAAAAAAACTTCATAGTGATAAAATTGTTGAAGATTTTGGAGATTCTATTTCTATAAAATCTAAAGATTTTTATGGCATTAAAATTTATACTTCATGGAAAGATATTGAAGTAAAAAAACCAAATATCAAAGATGAATTAGAAAATGCAATAAAATCAATAAAAAAAGGTGAATATTATCAAGTATATTTAGCTTATCCAAAAAATAGTGAATTTACAAAACAAATACCTGTTTTTGTGGATGAATTAAAAAATAAAGAGTATCAAATAAAAGCTATTCCATACTCTTTGAGATCAACTATAAAATAATTAAGGAAAATAAAAATGGCAACAGCAATATTTTTTGCAAGTAGCACTGGAAATAGTGAAGAAATAGCAAAGAAAATAGCATCTGTACTAGGTGAAATTGAAATATTTGATTTAGCAGGTACAAAAATAGAAAAATTAAATGATTATGATAAACTAATTCTTGGTGGTTCAACTTGGGGAGATGGAGAATTAAATGATGATTGGGAAGACAAATGGTCTGACTTTTGTAAATTAGATTTATCAAATAAAACTATAGCTCTTTTTGGATTAGGAGATCAAGAGAGTTATAGTTATGAATTTTGTAGTGCAATGGGAATAATTTATGAACAAATTATAAAATCAAAAGCAAGAGTAGTTGGATTTACATCAACTCAAGGATATTTTCATGATGAATCAAAAGCCCAAATTAACGATAAATTTGTAGGTTTAGCAATAGATGAAGATAATCAAAATGATTTAACCGATGAAAGAATAAGTAATTGGACAGACGAAATAAGAAAAGATATTTTATAGACTAGAAAAATAAATTAAGATTTTCTCTTAATTTATTTTTGACAACTCTCACAAATTCCATAAAGTTGCATAGAGTGACTCATTATTTTAAAGTTATTTTTTTTCGCAATTTTCTCTTGTCTTTTTTCTATATCATCATCCATAAATTCAATAATTTTGCCACAATCTGTACAAATTAAATGATCATGATGAGACTTTGAACTTGTTTCATATTTTTTTCCATCCGTACCAAAAGTAATTGATGTGATTAAATCTACTTCTTCCAAAAATGACAATGCTCTATAAACTGTGGCGATACCAATATTTGAAGTAGGATGCTCTTTTTTAATCTCATTGTATACTTCTTCTGCTGTTAAATGATTTTTTGCTTTTAATAAAATATTAAGAACAACTTCTCTTTGTTCTGTATATTTTAAGCCTTTTTGTTTAACAATTTTTTTTAATTCTTCTATTATTTCGTTATTATTATTTAACATAAAAATACACCTTTAAAAATTTTATAATATTCTAGTATATCTAAAGTTTGCAAAATTTACACCAATAATATTTCTTGACACTTATCAAGAATAAGAAAATATGATTGTGTTATAATAATCATTATTAAATTACCATAAGGAAATGGAATGACTTTAGACCAATTAAACATCAATGAAAGTGCCATAATAACCGCTATAAACTGCGATGAAATACTGAAACATAGGTTATATTCATTTGGAATAATCAAAGGTGTTAAAATAGAAATAGTAGAGCTAACTTTAACAAAAAGTACAATAGAAGTAAAAATAAACCAATCAAAAATAGCTTTAAGATTGAATGAAGCTTCAAAGATAGAAGTTGTCTATGAAAAATAATCAAATCAAAATTGCACTTGTTGGACAACCAAATGTTGGAAAATCGATGCTTATTAACTCTATTTCTAATGCTAGATTAAAAGTTGGAAATTTTTCAGGAGTTACTGTTACAAAAGAACAAGTATCTTTAAAATATAAAAACTTCAATATAGAAATTGTTGATTTACCAGGGGCTTACTCTTTAAATGATTATACATTAGAAGAAAAAGTTACAAAAGATTTTTTATATAATGAAGAGTATGACATCATACTAAATGTTGTTGATTCAACTAATTTACAAAGAAATCTTCTTTTAACAACAGAGCTTTTATCTCTTGATAAAAAAATTGTAATTGCTTTAAATATGGATGATGAAGCCCAAAAAGAGTCTATCTTTATTGATGAAAAACAACTAAGTAAGATTTTGGGAAAACCTTGTATAAAAACAAGTGCTGCAAAGAAAAAAGGGATAACAAAACTACTTGATGAAATTATTTTTAAATTTCAAAATGAAAAAACTCCAAGTAAACTTTTTTATTCAGATGCAATAGAAGAAGAAATAGCAAATATTTTAGAAGTTTTAAATGAAAATCAATTTTTACCAAATCAATCTTATAGACAAGTTGCATTAAATCTACTAAAAGAGGATAAGCAGACTTATAAAATTTTTCATGATGAACCTATTTGGATAAAATTACAACCTGTTTTAAATGAAGCTTTTGAACACTTATATATTCACTATCAAACAAAAAATATGAAAGATATTTTTAGTGAAGAAAGATTTGCTTTAGTAAAAGGGATAATCACAGAAACTTTAAAACAAAATAAAAATAGTGAAAAAACTTTAACAGAAAAATTTGATTCTATTCTTATTCATAAAATCTTTGGCTTACCAATATTTTTATTTTTAATGTGGGGATTATTTCAATTAACTTTTGAACTTGGAAATATCCCAATGGATATGATTGATGCTTTTTTTGCAACATTAATAGATAAAACAAAAGAAATCTTAGGAGACAATGAATTCTCATCAATTATAGCTGATGGTGCAATAGCAGGAGTTGGTTCAGTTATATTATTTGTACCCAATATTGTAATTTTATTTTTTGGTGTTGCATTGCTTGAAACAACTGGATATATGAGTAGAGTTGCTTTTTTACTTGATGGATTTTTTCATAAATTTGGACTTCATGGAAAATCATTTATTCCACTTGTTACAGGTTTTGGTTGTTCAGTTCCAGCATATATGGCAGCAAGAACTCTTAAAAATGATAGAGATAGATTATTAACTCTATTTATTATTGGATTTATGTCTTGTGGAGCAAGATTACCTATTTATGTTCTTTTTATTGGAGCTTTTTTTGAAGGTCACAATTCAGGGAATATCTTGTTTTTAATATATATTAGTGGGGCTATTTTAGGATTAATTGCAGCAAAAATATTAAAAATAGTTGTATTTAAAAGTGAAGATGAACCATTTGTTATGGAGATGCCAAAATATAGACTTCCTTCACTAAAACTTATTTGGCATACTGTTTCAAATCAAGCATTAATGTATCTAAAAAAAGCAGGAACTTTTATTTTAGCTGCTTCATTACTTATTTGGTTTGCTAGTAATTATCCTAAACATTTAGATATTGAAGAGTCATTTAATCAAAAAATTGAACTTTCAACTAGTGATGAAGAAAAAACAAATCTAAAAAATGAACTTTCACTATATAATCTTGAAAACTCTTATTTAGGTTATGCAGGAAAATTTACAGAGCCTCTATTTGAACCATTAGGATTTGATTGGAGAATGTCTATAGCTTTACAAACAGGACTTGCTGCAAAAGAGATAGTTGTTTCTACATTATCTATTCTTTATGGATTAGGTTCAGATATTGATGAAAATAGTGATAGTTTAATTGAAAAAATTAGAAACAATATATCTTTTGCATCAGCAATGTCATTTATTGTATTTGTAATGATTTATATTCCTTGTTTAGCAGCATCGATGGTATTTAGAAGAGAAGCTGGTAGATGGAAATATCTAGGATATTTATTTGTATTTACAACAACAACTGCATGGTTAATGTCATTTATTACTTATAATATATGTAAGTTATTTATATCTTGACCAAATTGGGTCTTCTATGGGATTTGCTCTATTTTGAAGTATTTCAAAAGGAGCATAAGCCTCTTTATATCCCATAGAAAAATGCTCTTTTATCCAATAACCCAGATAGATATAAGGGATATTTAACTCTTTTGCTATTTTTATTTGAGCTAATATTGAAAACTTTCCAATAGACAAATCAGAATAAGAGTGATCATAATAACAATAAATTGCAGAAACAGCCTCTGGTAAAATATCAACTAAAGCAACACCTATTAACTTATCATCTCGTACATATAAAAACTCTTTAGAATACTCTTCTTTACCATCAACATAAGATTTTATATAATCATCAACTTCAATGGGTGAGTATGGCCAATCTTTTTTATCATTCATAAATCTATGATACTTATCATATAAATTTAAATGTTCCATTGTGATTGACGGTTGTCTTATATAAAGTTTTGTATCTTTATTTTTTGCAATTACTCTTTTTTCTGATTTGGAAAATTTATAATTTTTCACATCTATTCTCATAGATACACATTTGTCACAAGTTTTACACTCAGGTACAAAGTGCATTCTTCCAAATCTTCTCCAGCCTCTTTCTAACATATTTTGATAGCTAAGAGTTGAACAAGAATAGATATATCTATATCTAATATCAGATAGTTTATCTTCAAAATAAGAACATTTTCTATCCTCTTCTAAAAACTCAACATCCTGATTTAATATCTGCATATTTATTCGTTTATTTTTTCTTTTATCTCTTTTGCAATTAAAGAGATTTTTTTAATTTTTTCATCATTTGATAAACTATCATCAATTATATGTTTTACAAATGCACTTC
>ERZ724515.904-NODE-904-length-12202-cov-4.472709_pt1 | contig 12202 bp, 25 predicted proteins | sample MGYA00376048_ERZ724515 | MGnify/ENA primary metagenome ERZ724515 (study PRJEB28724, sample SAMN07190885) | wastewater metagenome | isolation source: influent of sewage treatment plant in Hong Hong | place: Hong Kong | collected 2016-03-17 ... | reverse complement strand
CCGACAGCCGGGCGACCCCCACGGGAACCTGCTGAGCTACTACCCCATCATCACGCTCACGGACACCGAGTCGAAGATCGTGGCGTATGCGGGAACCAGGGGGGGTCAGGCCAACCCGACGGTGTATTTTGGCAACGGGACGGATGTCTCATGGTTCCTTGAGGGAAGGACGAACCGGTTCCCGGACGACGGATGTTTTCCGGCAGACACCACTATCTCTCTAGAGACGCTTCCAGTTAGCGTGACAAAGCGTTGGTACACCGGTGAGTTGACCGAAATCACCACGTCCCTCGGCCACAAGCTCACCGGAACCCCGAATCACCCGATACTTACCGACCGGGGATGGGTCCGCTTGAGCCATCTCACGAAAGGCGATCACGTTGCTCACGACGGCCTGCCGGTCGGCAGGGAACCGCTTAGTGATCCAGATGTAAAGAACCCACGTCCCACGATTGGTCAAATATTCGACCTTGCGGCGATCGGGGCGCCGGGACATCGGCGACGCTTTGTCCGAGAGAATTTCCACGGCGATGGGCAAGAGGGCGAGGTCGATATTAAACCGATCAATGGCGAACTGCGGGATTGGTTGGAGACCTTCGTCCAAGAGCCAATTCTTGATCAGCACTTCGTCGGCAGAGATGTGGCCAGTTTGAGTAGTCTGAAAGGTTCGGGCTCGCCTCTTCAGAGTGCTAGTGGGAACGTGGCTACTACGTCGCGCGGTCCACGCTGGAGTCAGTCGGGCAATCTGTTGATCCCGCGTCTCTTGAGCGAGCCACAACGAGGTGGCAGCGGAGAAGCTACGCCGGGGAATCCCAGCCCTCTCCAAGTGTTTGTAGAGGGTGACCGAGTGGATGCCGAACTCGCGGGCGATGCTCACTCCGGATTCGCCGGCAATGTAGCGTTCTGCGATGTCGTCGAAGTTCGGCGGATTCCATTTAGCGGCCATGTGTACAACCTCGAAACCGAATCGCACAGGTATAGTGCTGAAGGTATTGTAGCACACAACAGTTATACCTATGCCGCGTCAGGGACGTTCTACGGGACGGAGCTGCGGCGCTACCCGGAGAAGCGGAAGAAGATCGTCCGGGTGGGGTTCGAGACGAAGAATTGCACGAGCACCGAGACGGTGACGGTGAGCATCGTCTACCGGGACCACATGAACGCAGCCAAGACGGTGGCACTACCGGCGCGGAGTAGCAACGGGTGGCAGTGGCTCAACATGCCCAGTGGTGGCATCGAGGCCAGGGCGTGGTATCCGACGATTGCGCTGGCCCGTGGCGGCACGACGACCAACAGCCCGGTCGTGGTCGGCGACCTAGTCTGTGAGTGGGAAGAGGTCAAGGATTGAGCACGCAGCAGGAGATCGACCTTGAGGCGCGGATAGGCGAACTGGAGCGGATGGTGGTGGAACTCGCGGCGAAGGTGAACCCGCTGTGGAGCGGTGGTTTGGATTTGTGGGCTACTAATGGGTATTTACAAATCGGAGGCAGTAACACCAACGGGGCGCAACGGTTCGACAAGTTTGGACATTCTATTGTAGGCACAACCGACGGGGGAGAGGGTCTGTGGTTCTTAGAATCGTTCGGCCCCGCTGCTAGTGGCCCCCAAGCCAAACGTCCCCAGGGGCGCATCTCTGGATCTATTCAAACAAGCACAAACTACGCTCAAATGTTGCGCGGCGTGCTAGGTACGCGAAATGGCTCAGATTCTTCGGCGTTGATATATACCACACTTGGCGGAGCATCCAACGACGCCGCAATCAAAATGAGTTTGTCCAACCATGACGGCGCGTCCGGTTCTGCCGAAAGTGGCTATTTCTATGATGGCGGCACCGACGTTTTGACCTTCCAAGTACAGGCCGATGTATTTAGCTTTAACGGAGTACCCGTAGATTTTGCAGGTGGTCGTATGTCGCTCATAGTGAAGGAAGCCGACGAGACGGTAACCAATTCCAACACAGTGCAAGATGACAACGAACTGCTATTCGCGGTTGCAGCTAACGAGGTATGGCAGTTCGAGGGGGTGCTGCTGCTAAGCGCACACCCTACCCCGGACTTCCGAGTGACATTTACGGGGCCAACAGGGGCAGTTGGGTCGTTCGCCGCTGCGTATTCAACAGGCGCGTTAGATGAATCTGTCAGCAGTGATGCCCTGGGGAATGTGTTGTCGTTTGCAGCTGCTTCACAAGGGACGGTCTTGCGCTTCTGGGGTGGCATTCACAACGGTGCGAACGCTGGTAACCTGCAACTAAAGTGGGCTCAAAACACACCGGACGCGAACAACACTAAGGTGCTCGCTGGTAGTTACATCAAATACCAGAAGGAATCGTGATGCTAGTCACTCGCCACAGCAACTACGACGCGATAGCCGTTCACGCGAATCAACTCTTCGCGGTCGCGGTCGGTTGGGCCGGGCAGGATGCCGCATCCCATCAGCGCGATCTCCGGGCCGTTGCAGGTGCCGAAGTGCCAGAGCCCGAGGCAGTGCCCGACCTCATGCGTGACGGTGCTCTGCTGCCATTCGGGCGACATTTGCGCGAACCTGGCGTTGTCGATGGCGATCTGACAGGGGGTCACAATCTCGGGACCAGACGAGTACGCAACAATCCGCAAGTCGTGGTCAAAACCTTCAATTACGATCGGGGGCGGGGTGAACCACAACCCCCACAACGCCAGCGCAACCAATACCATGTTCTCCAACATGCACCGATCATAGATCGTTGCTGTCAAGATCACGACCACGAATCAAGATCGAGGAGATCACAGGTTCCGATCAAAGCCCGAGGGCCGGGAGTGCGCTAACACTTCCCGGCCCCCACAACACCCTCGAACGTCAGGAGGTCCGAGGATGCCGCAGGAGAGTAAGGAGTTCAGGACATGGGGGCAAGCATGATGCAGCCATTGTTCATGGCTGATGTCCCCGTCGAGTATGTCTCCCCGATCATCGGCGGCATGACCCTCGGCCTCACCGCGCTGTGGAAGCGCGCCAACGTGCTCCAGGACCGCCAGCAGGCCCAGGACGCGCAGAACCTCGCGCTCATGGTGGACCTGGTAGAACGCGTCGTGGCGTCGTTGGATAAGAACACCGTCGCCATCAGGGAGATGCTCGATGCTCGGTAAGCTGTTCTGTTGGTTCCGGGTAGGGGAGACGACGCCAGACAAGCGGCTGGAAGAGTTGGCGGTAGTGATCGACCGTTCGGTAGCGGACTGGACGAAGGCGGTACAGGCTTTGATGGAGCAGCACGAGCGGCTACACGACGGCGCACCACCGGCCGCGATACGGCGGGTCAAGTGAAAGCCTACTTTGTCACGTGGAAGAAGAAGGGCTATGGCGTCCCGTTCCTGCTCGAACTTGACGACGAGAACACAGCCATCCGCGCGGGGATACAATTGAACGAAGATGGCATGTACGACGTGGCGATTTCGGTCACGGAGTACGAGGAGGACGCTGAGATGAAAGCGAGAATCTGGGCACGGGTACAGGCGAGGATACAAGAGATGCCAAGGGTGTTCGCATGAACGGGTGGATTGCGGCAGCGATGTGGGCAGGCGCGTTTCTCGTGCTGGCGACGCTGTCGCTGTTTGCCATTGGGTACGTTGGGGATCGTGCAATCGACCCATGGCCGGGGTACACAAGATGACCATCGTTCGCGATTCCATCTGGTCACAAGTGAAGCCGCATACGTGGAAGTACCGGCCTCGCACGCAGCCCATTACCGGCATCCTGTGGCATTCGACCCGTGGCGGTCAGTGGTACGACGGGAGCACGGAGCTGGGCGCGTTCATCAACTGGGAACGCAGCCCGAACAACAAGGCGAACCAGACGCTATTCCCGGACTATGGGGGCATGGCGTCGTACGGCATCGGGCCAAACCGCATCGTGGAAGTGATGCCGGACGGTTACATTCCCGCCTGGTCCTCGCACCCCTCGGACGAACATGTCATTTCCGTGGAAGTGGCGCAATCGAACCACGGCCAGCCCATCGAACGGACAACCATCCAGGCGTGCGTGGTGTTCGCGCGGGAGATGGCAAAGCGATACGGGTTCCCGTTGACGCGGGTGTACCCCGTGAACGATTGGACGTGGAGCGGGATGGCAGGGCACGAGGACACCGTGCAGGGCAAGGCTCAGGGGAAGAGCGACCCCGGGGCCGCATTCTGGGAGCCGTTCATGGCGGCGCTGGAAGGAGACGAGATGACCAAAGAGGAAATCGAAGCGCTGGTCAATCAACGGGTTGATGCGGCGCTGGCGGCACAGTTCCGTCCGCTGCTGAACCTTGCCATCAACGGCGGGCCGGGCGCGTTCACGGACGCTGCCGGCAACCCGCTCCCGCTCATCCGCGACGAGGCGTTGCTAGAGTCGTTCGAAAACCACATTGCGACTCATACGCCTACCGGGCCACGGGTGATCAGCATCACCGGGGCGACCATCAAAGGAGACATGGAATGAGGATTCATTTCCGCCTGGTCAACTGGTGGCCGTACGGAACCTATGAAGGCAGCGTGTGCGTGAGCTGGGATCGCGACGGGAACGCCACGACTTCCCAGCTCCCGCAGACGTTCACCTCGTAAAAGGAGACATTGTCATGACCACACTCAAGGGCTACCGAACCGTCCTTATCAACGTCATCACCCTGGCCGTGCTCATCATCGGCGGGCTGAGCGGCCAGATCACCGACCCCACGACGTTGCGGTACATGGCGATCGCGCTCACCGTTGGCAACGTCATTCTGCGCTACCTCACAACCGGGAGCGTCGGGACCAAACTCGGGGGTGGCGCGTGATGCATAAGCACACGATCCGAGAGCCACACAGCTGGCGAGGATTTCTCTATGTTGGAGGGCTAACCTTCCGAATCGAGGTATCCCGCCGTTGGCGGGGCGGACTACACGCAACCTGCGGTTATGGCGGGCAAGAAGACTTTGCGGAGTGGACGCTTGCGCTTCCTCGGCTGTTCTTCTTCCATTTCGCCTTCGATACGCCATTTAATTGGCATCGCATCCGGCCCTTCGACGGGAAGTATGGTGAGAGCGAACGCAAGATTGGGCTCTACCAGGTGGCGGACACGCTCTATCTACTGGTCGGTCATGACTCGATGGGTGGCTGGTATGGCACCCACGGACGCTTCGGGGCATTAGGCCGAGCGTGGCGTGAACTACGGCGAAACCAGCAGATCGTCTTGTTCCGGGGCGAATGGATTCTGGGCACGGCGCGGCACTCGCTCGAAGTCCTAGAGGAGAACATCCCCGTAACGGTCACTGTGGGGCAGTGGGCGGGCGACTCGTACTCGGGGACGGCCAAGCTGGAGCGGCGTACATGGAAGCGCCGATTCAGCACAACGGTTCGCGAGGACTACACGATCGACATGCAGGAGGGCATCCCCTTCCCCGGTAAGGGCGAGAACTCGTGGGACTGCGGCGATGACGCCTACTACGGGTTCGGTGGGGCAACGATCGAAAGCGCCGTCGAACACATCATCGCCGACACCATCAAGGCGCGCGAACGCCATGGCGGCAAGAACTGGCGACCGAGTGAGGCTCAGCCAGTGATGACCGGGGGTGGTGCGTGACCGCTACCGCCGTATCCGCAACCGGAGTCATTGATGACTCACTGGACGTGGTGGAACTACGCATCACCAAAAGAGCGTTGTCCAACCTGATTGAGTGGTGGAACGCTGCTGAGGTTCGCAACGACGTTGGAGGAATCGTCACCTTAGACGCGGAGGTATGGGGCGATCGACAAGTGAAGCTCGTCGGTAGCGTTCATTACCGCACCGGGGGTACGGCCTGAGGGGTAAGGCCGTCCGCGCCCTGGCATGGTTGCCCGCGCTGGCGGTCCTGACGATGGCGGTTGCGGCTCAATGGGAGGGGACGCAACCCACGACGCGGGGCTTGGCTTCGGCAGTCACTTCGCCGAGTTCCTTGCGGGCCGACCAAGCCCCGCCCGTGATTGGAGAAATCGGGCGAAACTCCAAAGTGCCGCCCGAGGATGTACACAACCTCCAACTCTCCGGAATTTCCGGACAGTTCGACTACGCTGCCCTTGCCGCGCTGGACGCCCGCGACCATCCGGGCACGACTGAGGCGATCGTGACGGCGGCCGCTACGGGCCGCGTCCAGGCGCTGGGCGGGTCGCTGAGCGAGGCCGAGATGGACGCGCTGCTCGCGGCGACGGGCTGGCCGGTAGAGTGGCGCGAAGAGGCGAAAGCGATCGCGTGGTGCGAGTCGCGCTATCGACCGGGGGCCGTGGGCGACGGCGGGAACTCGCTCGGGATCTTCCAATTGTGGACCGGCTGGTTCGCGGCCGCGGGCGAGGACCCGGAGCAAGCGTATGACCCCACCGTGAACAGCCGCGTCGCGCTCTACGTGAGGACAACGCGCGGGCGTTGGGGCGGTGGCGGGGGATGGAGTTGTGCCGGGTTGAACGGGATAGAATGATGGCAGGTGGGGCCGGAGTCGTGGGATGGCTCATAGCGCGCTGACTCGGTTCGAATCCGAGGCCCGACCAATCTTCCCCGTTACTTAGTGGCGGGGTGCGAAGCCGCTCCACACGGGGCGGCTTTTGCGTCACCAGTTGATGTGGTCGGCCTTCCCGTCAAGCAGCATCAGGACGCGCTCGATCCCGACGTGACCGACATCGATCTCGATTGTCCCAACAACGAGTGAGCGGACTATTCACTCAGCGTGCGGCTTTCGAGTCGCCATAGAGCCAGAGCCTCGGGAAACCGGGGCTTTCGGCTATACTGACCCCTGACGCGTCACGGGTTGCGAACGGTGCGGTTCATCCGCCGCCTTCGGGCCACGGCCTTGATAGCACCCACGCAGAAGCCGCTCCACACGGGGCGGCTTTTGCGTTCCCCTCCCGGTAATGCACGACGCGCGAATCAGTTGACGGGCGATTACCCGAAAATGTCAGGAAGTTGGCAGTAGACAACCGCGCAGGACGCGTGTAGTATCGCCGTCGTGAGTACCAAAGAACCCACCAACCTGACCGTTGACCGGGCGATCAAGCGTGAAGCGCGCCTTGCCGCCGGTCGTAGACTCATCTCCCTATCGGAGTTCACGGAGCTAGCCTGGCGCGAGATTATCGAGGCAGAAAAGGCCGCAACATCATGAACGGGGAGTTAGTTGACGTAACTGTGGTAGTGGGAACGACACCAGAGAATAGTCACCTTAGCATTTCCTCTTTGCCGCCACGGTTCGCGGCCAACCTTGCAATATCCCCGACCGGATGTTGGGAGTGGCAGGGCAGGCGCGATCCTGCAGGGTACGGGCGCTTTAGCGATGGCAAACGTTACGGGACAAACATCACTCACCGCATCGCATACATGGCCCTTGTGGGTCCAATCCCTAATGGGAAAGAGATTGACCACCTATGCCGCAACCGGGCCTGCGCAAATATCGCGCACCTGGAGCCGGTAACCCACCGGGAGAACCTGCAGCGTGGCGCTCAAGGCGCCAAGACACATTGCGATTGGGGTCACCCCCTGAGCGGTGACAACGTGGTGATGCGCTACCGAAAGAACGGCATTCACACCTACCGACAGTGCCGCGCCTGTTTGCAACGGCGTAATCGTGAACAGATTAAGCGAGGCCGCAAATGAAGCGATTCCATGACCGCTTCTTCCGCTTGTGGCATCCCCGCGATGCGCGTGCCATCCGCCGGCGGCTGCAGGACATGCGCCGATGAGCCCTTGCCCCGGACAGCCAACGGGCCGGGAACAGCCCCGGCCCACCAGCCCAGTGAAACAACCACTCAAAGGATAACACAGATGGACACCACCAACGTAACGACCCCGGAAGTACCTCTCCCCGGTTCGTTGCTGGCTGATGGCGGCGCAGAGGGGGGCGAAGAGTCCCCCCTGCGACCGATGCCGAACTACGCCTACGGGTTCGGCTACGGACGGCAGGCACTGGTTCACGCCATCCGCCGGCTCGAATCGCACCAGTACAAAAACGCGCTCGAAGACCTGCGGAGCGACCTGGCATTCCTCGACCGCATGAAGGCGGGTTGGGACCCGGAGGCGACGAAGTGAATGATGTCACCAGCTGGATGGTCGGACTTATTGCGTTGGCGAAGACGCGCAAGGACGCCGCGGTGGTCTACCAGTACGGATTACGCAACAACGCCGTGGATTGGAAAGCAGTCAACGACGCCATTCTCGACCGTTGGTCGAAGAGCGGCCTCGCCTACATCAAGAAAGAGGCATGGGGATGACCACCGACGTTATCGACCGGACGTGCGCCGAGGTTGAACTGGCGATGGAGATGGTGAAGTACGCCCAGCGGTACGGCTACATGTCGCTGCTGTCGGCGCACCGGATCGCCATGCAGTCCGTGATCCTGGACGAAGTAGACAAGGCAGCGCGGCCATGGGCGGAACATGGGGTGTCGCTGGACGAGCAGGAATTGCGCGAGGATGACTGGCGATGAGCCACACACCTGGACCGTGGAAGATCCACTTTTACGATGACATCACCAAGTGCCCCATGACGGTTGACCACGCCGAGGGTGAACCCAGTTGGGAATACCTGAACTTCCAAATTGCTACGAAACAAGCTGACCGATTCGCTGAAGTAATCGTGGGCGAAGTGCAAGCACGGAACGCCCAAAACGGTGGCTGGCCGACCGTCAACGATTGGGACGAATGCCGAGCCAACGCCCGGCTGATTGCCGCCGCGCCGGAGATGCTGGAGGCGCTGGAAGAGGCCATACCAGTGCTCACCGACGCCATCGAAGATTCGTACTGCGGGATGCATCGAGGGCGGGGATTGTGCGACTGCAAATCGGACATTGTTGCTCGCATCTCAACCATCATCGCCCGCACCAAGGAGACTCCCAATGCCTAGAGACGACTACGAACCCGAGACTAGTCACACACCTGGACCGATGCTACAGGAAGAGAGTGAATACGTCGCGCTGTGGTTGTTCCGGTCTGAAAAACGGGAATTGCAGCGACGAGCCAAACGCGATGAGATGTCCCTTATCCAGTACATCCGCAAAGTCCTCAAGGAGCACATTGGCAATGCCTAGAGACGACTACGAACCCGAGACCTGCAAGTGGTGTAGCGACGTTATCGACGACGATGCGGAGCTGCGGATTTGCGAGACGTGCGCGGCCATGATGTGCGACGAGTGCGGGGAGCCGTGCGAGGAGTGCGAGCATGGCGTCGTGCCGGTGCGGCTGGTGCCCGACTTGCTTCACTACCCGGCAATCGGGCGCATCGTTGTCCTGGGGCCGCGTGTGCCCGCCTGTGCGGTCTGCCACGGACCGTTGGGGGCAAGCAACGGCGACTGCTGCAGCGTGCAGTGCGAAGTTGAGCGCGCCGCGCAATCGGTACTGGCGGGGATGGACTGATGCCCACCATCGGCATGGTGTTGATCGGTGTCGTTGTCTGGCCCGTGCTGGCCTACACCACGGCGCGGCTGTTGCGCTGGATTGGAGTACCGGAGTGATGTGCGTCTGCGGCCATCCGAGAAGCGACCACGTAACGGTGCCAGGTGCGGCGGAAGCGATGTGCGTTGCGAAGGTCGCCGGCAAGCCGGGGTACTGCCCCTGCTTGGACTTCACGGAAGAGGGCACCGAAGAGTGACCAGCCACGCGCACCACTGGAGGATTGCCCCGAACGACGGGCCATACAGCGCCGGGGTGTGTCGCGGTTGTGGCACGACCAGGACGTTTGGCAACAGCAGCGAGGCCATCGAGGAGTTGCGGGCCACACCGCACCAGACGAGCTGGCACCACACAAAGAACCGGGGCGGCATCGCGAACATCCCGACGATGCGCTTCACGACGAAAGGGGACTTCCTGAGATGAATCTGCCGGACGGTCACAGCAAGCGGAAGCCACGCAGCCCGAAGGACATCGATCACCTGTCGTTTTCCAGCGTCTCCACCTACCTACGCTGCCCCCGGCAGTGGGCCTACTCCTACCTCGAACAGTTGCGCCGCCGTCCCGGTGTCGCGCTGATCAAGGGCGGGAGTGTAGACAAGGCCGCTGCCCACAACCTGACGCAGAAGGTCAATAGCCAGACCGACCTGCCGACGAACGATGTCCTCGAAGTTGCCGAAGACGCATTCCGCAAAGCAGTAGACCAGGAAGGCGGGCCGTCAGAGATCGACTGGAACGGCCAGAACCAGGCGCGGGGACTCGATAGCACCATCGCACTAACGGAAATCCACATGCTCCACCACGCACCGCGCATCCAGCCCGCGTGCGTGCAGCTGGAATTGCACCGCGAACTGCCGGCGGGCAGGGACTTCATGGGGTTCATCGATTACGTGACGACCGACAGCATCGTTGGCGACGTGAAGACGGGGAACAAGCGGATGGGGCAGCAGGCTGCTGATAGCGACCTCCAACCGTCTGCCTACGCCTACCTCATCAATGAACCCATCGCGTTCGAGTTCGCCCGGGTCATCGACACCGGCACGCGCCGCTACGAAGAGATCGTGGAGACAGGCCGCGACCGGAAAGCAATCGGTTGGTTCAGCGGTCTCCTGACTGACGTAGAGCGCGGCATCGATGCGGCGGTGTTCCCGCCAAACCCGAATGGCTGGTGGTGCTCACAACGGTTCTGTGGGTTCTGGACCCGCTGCCAGCTTGAGAACAAACCGCCGGAGTTTCCCGAATAGGCTCTAACAGGCTTCGGTCTGGGGCAATACAAAAAGGGTGGCGACCAGCGCCGGAAAGGGTACCCACATGAGTTGGGATCAGTACACGAAGACCGCAGAGGTCAGCACCGGGGGCGAATGGCCGGAACTCGATGACGATCTGTACGACATGATCGTGCAGGACGTGAGCGAGCCGACCGTCGAACCAAACAAGTTCAAGGCCAAGGACGATGACCCGGACACGGTCACCCGGTTCTTCATCACATGGGAACTGACCAGCGGCAACGCCCCCGAAGGAACAACCCTTCGCCAGTACATCAGCCTCCCGCAAGCGTACCTGGAGGACGGCTACCTCAACGAACGCTCGAAGCTGTTCGAGGTCATGACCGCGCTCGGGTTCGACATGTCGGGCCGCTTCAAGGTCGCGCCGGACGAATGGCAAGGCATCGAAGCGCGCGGGATGGTCGAGTGCCCGCGCGACAAGGAAGGCGTGCAAACCGGTTGGCCGAAGATCACGTCGGTCAAGCCCGCCCGCGCGAAGAAGGCATCGAAGCCTGAGCCCGTAGCGGCGGGGACACGCACCACCCGCGCCAAGCGGGACGAAGAGTGGGACGAATAGCCCCATAGCCAACCACCGGGGGAGGGGCAACCTTCCCCCTTCGCTCAGTGCGGGCAAGGCCAACATTCCACCGATTCCACGGGTTGCCTTGTCCGCACTGACTGGAGGACATGCTGTGAAGCCTTACTACGAACGCGACGGGATCACGCTGTACCACGGTGACGCGCTGGAGACGTTGCGGGCGCTGCCGGACGGCGCGGCTCAGATGTGCGTGACCTCGCCGCCGTACTGGGGGCTTCGGGACTACGGCACGGCGACATGGGACGGCGGCGATGCGGAGTGTAAGCACGGCATAGGCGAGCGCGAACCTGGCGACCGCCGCGCATCTACTCTCGGCGGCGGCGTGGCGACGATAGCAGCACAGGACAGTGGCGTGCGTGCGGCCCGCGAGACGTGCGGCAAGTGCGGTGCCAAGCGCATCGACCGCCAACTCGGACTAGAGCCTACCCCGGAGGAATACGTCGCGAACATGGTGGACGTGTTCCGGGAAGTGCGGCGGGTGCTCCGCGACGATGGCACGCTCTGGCTCAATATTGGGGATAGCTACAACGCCTACAACGGCAACCGTGGAACTGAGAGCCGGTATGCCGGAAACCGTACTGCGATGGAGCCCGCTTTCCCCAGCGGCCGCGGTTTGATGACGCCAGAATTGAAGCCCAAGGATCTGGTAGGCATCCCGTGGCGGCTGGCGTTCGCGCTGCAGGCCGACGGCTGGTACTTCCGCTCTGACATCATCTGGGCCAAACCGAACCCGATGCCGGAGAGCGTCACCGACCGGCCAACCAAGGCCCACGAGTACCTGTTCCTGATGGCGAAGCGGGCAACCTACTACTACGACCAGAATGCGATTCTAGAACGTGCTGATTGGGCGTATTTCAGAGAACAAACGATTTTGAAGGATCAACCCGGCACCGTGAAATGGATGACGGGGCGCGGCAATAGCAAGCGCGAACAGGACGGCACTCGTAACA
>ERZ724515.903-NODE-903-length-12209-cov-4.678624_pt1 | contig 12209 bp, 8 predicted proteins | sample MGYA00376048_ERZ724515 | MGnify/ENA primary metagenome ERZ724515 (study PRJEB28724, sample SAMN07190885) | wastewater metagenome | isolation source: influent of sewage treatment plant in Hong Hong | place: Hong Kong | collected 2016-03-17 ... | reverse complement strand
CAGGGGACAGTCGCGGATAAAGCGCATCGAGCGCTTGGATCGTGGATTCATAGAGGTCACCATCGAGCCTCAACACCGCTATTTGATCAATCGGGGCATCAGCCAGCGTGTCTTTGAACCATCCGGGAAGAAAGCGGACCTGGTCGTCCAGCAACCCGTAGCGTTCGAAATTCGCCGCGACCTCTGGTTGCGTAACCGCCAAGACAGGTGCCGCACGATGCAGCCCCATCTGAAACCAAGGCACCTTGTCGGCTTTGTAATTTGCAGTGTCCGGAGGCGGTACGCCTTCGAATGAGTCGGCCAACCAGACCGACCGTGTCTTATCCCCGTACGCGGCCAGAACCGCCCGCATCAGGATAGAAGCGCCGCCTCGCCACACACCACATTCGACGAGGTCGCCGGGGATGTCCTCATTCAAGACGGTCTCGACGCAGTTCTGCAGGCTGGTGAGTCGCTGCATCCCGATCATCGTCTCGGCGTCCGCTGGCCAGTCCTGGCCAAGGTCACGGGCGCGCTGATCAAACGGGAGTTTGCGCACGAGCATCAAATTCCGAGCTTTCAGCAGCGGAATTCCCACTAGCCAGCTCGCACCTGCGCGCATCCCGAGCGGCCAGCCCACCGGCACCAACTGGTCCATGCCGTATCTGGTCAGATCGCGCCGTACTTGGTCCAGATATAGAGTTCGGACATCCTGATCGGTCACGTTCAACACTGCCCCTGTCTCAAATTCCAGTACTTCCCGGCGATGAGTCTAGACGTCACCCCAAATAGACTAGCCTGGGGTTGCTGAGACAGCGAAATCCGTAGCAGCCGGCAACCGGCGATGAGCGACTAGCTTCCAGATTCGTTTCGCGGTTAGCGGTGGTAGGCGGGCTCTCTGATGGATTCTGGCATAACCACGACTAGCCGGACAGCTCCGGTCAACGGAGCTGACCCAAGGGATTCATAAGGTTGCTGCGCGATCGCATCGGAACTGTCCGCAGGTGGTGCGTCGCCGACGGCAGCGCGTTGAGAGGGCGGTGGAGCCCATAGATAAGGCCGGAGTATCGCCAGTCCGAACAGTCAATTGTGACTGCTCAGCCATTTTGCTGATTCCGCAGGACGCCCGGATATGATCGGCCCCGACCGCGAGCGCGGCAAAGCAGGCCGGTCAACACCTAAGCTGGTCACGAAACGGGAGGCCTGGGGCTCTTGTCAACATCGGTGCTCATCACTGGTGGGGCAGGATTCATTGGATCCGCCCTGTCGCGCCGTCTCGTCGAAGCCGGCTACGACGTCGGTGTTATGGACGTCCTTCTCCCCCAGGTGCACGGCGACCGTCGAACGATCGACCTCCCGCCAGCTGTGCGGTTTTTCACCGGCGACGTTACTCACGCACCTGACTGGGACGCGGTTCTTCGATTGTTCCGTCCTTCCCAGATCGTGCATTTGGCCGCAGAAACGGGAACGGGACAGTCACTCTCACACGCGACGCGCCATGGGTCGGTGAACGTGGTGGGCACCACCCAACTTCTTGACGCCCTGACCCGCGCGACACTGGTACCCGAGCAGCTCGTCCTTGCCTCCTCCAGAGCCGTTTACGGCGAGGGCGCCTGGAGGTGCGGCACTGAGACGTTTTATCCCGGGCCCCGCAGCCACGCCCAACTCGCGGCGGGCATTTGGGACCCACCGGGACCCACCGCCGAACCCGTGTTGCCACTTCCCAGTTGTGCAGGCAGCACAGAACCGCGGCCGACCAACATCTACGCCGCGACGAAGCTCGCCCAAGAGCACATGTTGACCGCGTGGGTCGCCGCACACGACGCCAGTCTCAGTGTGTTGCGTCTACAGAACGTCTACGGACCGGGGCAGTCCCTGATCAACCCCTACACCGGTGTAGTGCCCTTCTTCGCCCGCTTGTCCCGCGAGCATCGCCCGTCAGAGGTCTACGAAGACGGTCGGATAGTCCGTGATCTGGTCTACATCAGTGATGTCGTCGATGCCTTGTTCGCGACGGTGGAGAAGCCGGCGAGTGAACCACGCTGTCTCGATATCGGATCAGGCATCGGAACGACGATTCACCAGCTGGCTCAAAAGATTGCGGCCGTCTTCGACGCACCAGAACCTATCATCGTGCCGAAATTTCGTGACGGTGATATACGTGCCGCCAGCTGCACCATAGAGCCGGCAGAGACGCAACTACAGTGGCGGCCGAGATGGGGCCTCGACGACGGTATTCATCAACTTCTCGAGTGGATAGCGCAGCAGCCTGAATCACCGGTTTAGACAGTGGATCACACGCATGTACCGGGCCGAGCCGGGCGGCGTATGCACGCAACCACAAGGGGTGTCCGCGCCGCCAGATCCGCGATCGCACACTTACGGCGCCAGCTTTGCTGTGGCACGGACATCACTCACTCTGGCTTCGAGCCCACCCACTCCTGCTGCTGGTAGAGTCGTCGTTCGCCGACCCGGCAAATTCGGGTCGATCATCCACCGAGGTACTTGATCTTGGCTGACAGCGAACTTAGCGCGCAGGACGCGGAGCGGGTTCTTTGGGACGTAATTGTCGTGGGCACCGGCATGGGCGGCGGAATGCTGGGCTACTCGTTGGCCCGGTCAGGCCGCAAGGTGCTGTTCGTTGAGAAGGGCCGATCAACGTTGCCTGGGGCCCCCGGGGTAATTCACTCCGCGATGCCCGAATTGGCCGAGGCCCTCGCCAGCCGTTCCATCGAGGGCTATTACGATGCCCTCGCCCGAGGCGGACGAACCAACGACGAGATCGAAGACTTCAGCCGGGGAAAGTCGCGGCGATACCAACCATTGCTCGGCAGTGGCACTGGGGGCTCATCATCCATCTACGGCATGATCTGTGAACGGTTCTTCCCGGGCGATTTCACCCCTCGGCAGTACTTCCGCAACCCCGGCGAATCGACCGTGCCCGATGAGTGGCCGATCACCTACGAGGAGATGCGGCCCTGGTATGCCGCCGCCGAGAAGCTGCTCGGTGTGCGCGGCCAGCGCGACCCGCTGCGGCCGCAACTGGCTGAGGAGAGTTTGCCTGCCGCGCCGCCTTTTTCGAGCGCGAATCAGGTGCTGGTCGACTACCTGAACGGCCGCGGACTGCACCCCTACCATGTTCCGATGGCCTGCGATTACGTCGACGGCTGCGCGACGTGTCAGAGCTACCTGTGCGATCGTTCCTGCAAGAACGACTCCGCTCGCAATTGCGTGCTGCCGGCGATCACCGAGCACGGTGCGCATCTACTCACGGAATGCCGAGTGGTGGGCCTGGACGCTGACAGTTCGACTGTCCGGAAAGTGAAATGCGAAAGCCTCGATGGCCCCGTATCCCTCACGGGGAAGGTAGTGGCGCTTGCCGCCGGCGCGCTGATTTCCCCTGTCTTGCTGTTGAATTCGCGCTCCGGCGACTGGCCACGCGGGTTGGCTAACGGTTCCGACTTGGTGGGGCGCAACTTGATGCGCCATTTGGTTGACCTGATCGAGGTCTGGCCAGAACGCGGCTTCAAGACCATGGCCCCGAACAAAGAGATCGGGCTGAACGACTTTTATTTCATGGACGGACAGAAATACGGCACCATTCAGTCGTTCGGTCCGATGCCGCCTGTCGAGCTCCTCACAAACGGCCCCGGCCTTGGGAAGAAGGCGATGCACCTCGTGGATCCGGTGGTACGCCTGGTTTATGAACGGTTCTTCAACGGCGGTCTGGTACTCGCAGCAATGATGGAAGACCTCCCCTACATGGACAACCGTGTTCTACCGTTCGACGGGGCGAGCACCGATGGCCGCCAGCGGCTGCGTATGCACTACCGCATCCAGCCCAATGAGATCGAGCGTCGCGCCGTCTTCATGAAGCAGATAAAGAGCGTCACGAAGCCGTTCCGCAAACTCAACCTGCGGGGGGCCCAAGACAACCGGGCACTGGCCCATGTCTGCGGCACGTGCCGGTTCGGCGCCGATCCCAAAACCAGTGTGCTGGACCCGCAGAACCGCGCCCATGAAGTGGACAATCTGTACGTGGTTGACACCTCGTACTTCCCATCCAGCGCAGGCCTGAATCCCAGTTTGACTGTCGGGGCCAACGCCCTGCGCGTCGCCGCACACATCAACGAGGCGCACTTCCCCACCTGAGCGGCCGGCTATCAGCTACCCGGCCGAAACATCGTCAACTCGGCTCGCGAAGCGCGAGCCCGGCGGCGCGATACATGGAGTCGATGACCGTCATGTTCTCGACCGCGGCCCGCGCCGATGTCCTCACGGGTTTTCCGCGCAGCACCGAGTCGGCGAATGCATCGAGTTGGTAGGCATAGGAAGCCCGCCGATCAAAACGTTCCACGCGCTTGCCGTCCGCCGAGCGGACAGAAAGCCGGTGAAATGCTTGCGGCATAGCAGGATTCACCACACGAAGCTCGCCACGATCACCCGTTATCTTGGCGGTCATCCGTAGAACGTCCCAGGAGAACATCGAGCAGGTAACCCGTCCAGCGACACCGCCTGCGAACCGTAGCTCAGCCGTCATGGCCCGGTCCACCTGTTCGTGCTGAAGTTTCGCGCGGGCCGAGATGACTTCGGGGGTCGAACCGCCGAACGTACGGACCATGTCAACCGCGTAGATTCCGGCATCCATCGCTGCGCCACCGGCAAGAGCGTAGTCGTAGCGGATGTCAGAGAACTTGAGGAGCGGAAAGCACATTGCCGCTTCCACCCGGTTCAGTGTGCCCAACTCCCCCGACGTGATGATCTCCTCAATTCGCAACGTCAACGGGTGATAGCGATAGTGCAGGGCATCCATGACTACTCGGTCCGACTGATCCGCCAGATTCGCAATCTCGCGAGCTTCGGCAGCGTTGGCAGTAAAAGGCTTCTCACAGAGCACGTGCTTCCCAGCGTCAATAGCAGCACGAGTCCACTTACCATGCAGGCTATTTGGTAGGGGATTGTAGATGGCATCGACGTCGGGGTCGGCGATCAGCGCCTCATAACTGCCATGCGCACGAGCAATGCCATGTTCAGCGGCGAAAGACTGAGCGCGGGCAGGATCGCGCGCCGCCACCGCAGCTACGACAACCTCGGCGTTCTCCTTGGCCGGGTTGATGAGCGCCAGCGGAGCGATTCGCGCGGCACCCAGGACGCCTACCTGGATTGGGCCGCCGATTGACACGAACCGGATGCTAACACTGATCAGCACGCTCAGATGGTGCGGATACATTCAACCGTCGCGGGATGTCCGGATGCTTCACTTCTCGGCAGGGCTGGAGCTATGCGTGGTCCGTCGAGGACCTATCCGCACAGTTGCGGGAGCGGGCGGTCCCGATCGCCACCCAGATCGGCGATGGCCCCGAAGTCCTCGCTCTCCTCGCAGGTCGCCGGCGTCGAGGCCTACCGCCAGCAATGAGCTAACTGGATGTCGCCTCTTGCTGAACGGTTACTGGCGGCTGACCGTGCCTCTTCCGAGTGAGACGAGATTTCAACGACATCGCCGGCTTCTCAACGACGAACCAGCTCAGCGCAGCCAGTGGCACGGTGATGGCGCCGGCGACAATTGCGAAGAGCCACGGATTCAAGAAGGTGAGCCCACAGATCGCCAGCAACTGCTGGATCGGCCACCCGTAGATGTAGACGCCGTAAGAGATATCCGTGCGCAATCTCAGACGCTCGCTGCGGATCAGGGCACCTGACACGATAACGGCATATGCCAGCGGAATAGCAGCGATTACACGGTAATTGGGTACGAACAGGGCGGAAACTACGACGAAAACCATGCACACCGCAACGAGCCACCATCGCGCGGGGAGCACGTCCCGGAACTGATGCACGAGCATTCCGGCCAGGAACACCACTGAGAAACGCCCAATCATCTGCGGGATCGTTTGTATTCCCCAGCCGGGGTAGGACACCACCGCAGCCAAGGACAGCGCCAGTACGAACGCCACAGGGACAGCCCATCGTTGCCGCAGGAGTCCGATTACGCCGGCGACTGCAACTCCGATGTAGCAGAACAATTCAAATATCAGGGTCCACAGAGTCCCGTCCCAAACGTGCGGCCATGGGACTTCACTCGGGGTGCCCGCAATGCTCGCATGGAATACGTTCAGTATGGCGTTGTTCAGGACGTATTGGATTGGCGCGGGAGACAGGAGCAGGTCTTTCGCCGAGCCGCCTTGAATCGCTACACCGATCGGGGCGATCACGAACGCGACTACGAGCAGACAGACCCACAGTCCGGGAAATATGCGCAGAAAACGCGCGGCGAAGTACTCCCGGGGCCGCGGGTTGCGCAGCCAGCTCGCGGTAATGAGGAACCCTGAGAGGACAAAGAACCCGTCGACCGGTATCTCATAAAGGGATCCCAGCCCAGGAGATGTATGCCCGCTGAGTGGCCAGGAGTGTTGTAGGACGACCGCACTGGCAAATACCAGCCGCCACACGTTGATTACATTTCGTCGTGGATCGAATACCTGCCCGAGTCTCATACGCCTCTACCTCTCGCCCCTTTTACTCGTCCAGTGTCGCGCGGTCAGGGTACGTTGCGTTTGCTGTCGTGCCCAAGAGACCCGCAAGTATCGCTGCGGCCAGTTCGGCATCAGCTCAATTCCCTGCTCGCCTGTCGGCGCCAAGTCCCTGAGGCGCGGCTTCGGGCCCGACCGCGGCACGTCGCCTGAAACGCGATTTCAGCGCAAGAGCGCGCTTCTCTATCAAGAACCAGCTAAGCGCGGCCACCGGCAGGGTGGCCAGCATCGAAACGCCAAAGAACAAGAATGGACTGAGAAACGCCAGGCCGCCAATGACCAGGAGTTGCTGAATTGGGAACGCATAGATGTACACGCCGTACGACAGATCCGTACGCAGTTGCAACCTTCTGTTGCGGATGAGGCTAGCCGACGTGATGAGCGCATATGCCAAAGGAAGGGCGCCGACTAGCCGGTAATCAGGCAACAAGCTGGACGCCATGACGATCACCACGCTCAAGGCCACAAGGGACCAGCGAGCGGGAATGACATTGCGATATTGATAGATGAGCGCGCCGGCCGAAAACATCATCGCAATACGGGCAACTATGTACAACAGCGAGGTGGCAAGATCATTTTGCTGGCTGACCAGTCCCCCGCCGACGATGATATGCGGCGATAGCAGCGCGCCCACCCATGCGAGTGCAAATATTACGGCGGGAATCCAGCGGCGGCTGACAAGCCCAACGACACCGAGTGCAGCAACGGCGAGATAGCACAGCACCTCCCACATGAGAGTCCACAGGGGGGTGTCCCACTGCCCCGCCACCGGTACGCCCTGCGGCGTCCCTCCGATGTCGAACTGGACCATGGCCACGGCGCTGTTCTTCAACACGAACTCAAGTGGGGCGCCGGAAAGCACCAGTTTCGCAGCTGAACCGCCTTGCATCGCCACACCGATCGGGGCAATGACGAACGCCACCACAAGTAGGCAGACGTAGAAAGCAGGCAGGATGCGAAGGGCTCGGGCGATCAGATATTCACGAAGCCGCGGATTACTGAGCCAGCTCGCTGTGATGAGGAATCCCGAAATCGCAAAGAATCCGTCGACACCTGCGCACAGCATTAGCTGGTAAACCGGCCTTGACCAGATGACGCGCCCCGTGACCCCCCACGAGTGCAGGAGAACCACCGAGGCCGCCAGCACCAGTCGCCATGCGTTGAGCGCATTGTTGCGCGGATCGAATACGTGCCCTAGCTTCATTGCTCCCCGTCTACGTCTCGACTCTGAGGCTAATCGCGTCTCAAGCGATCCACATCCGTCAGACTTCGTATCAAACCAAGAACCTACAGGTTACAGCCTCAGCTTCAGGACAGGTTCACTTCTGCCGACGACAGGCGTGCCGCATCCAGCAAATTCGCGCGGTGACGCAACCACCGCAGTGGGGACGCACGGCGATCGGGCAGGCTGTGGAACCGCGGACTCCATGACACATGCGGGCGCGGCCTAACTCGCCTCGGGATCGGACGCCAGGCCAATTCTCAGCTGCCGTGAGATCTTGTCTTTGCTGCTCACGGACGGTTGGCCTGGGCGCTCGATGCTACGGTGGGATCCCTGGCGGCTTACCCCTTAGCTACTGTTTGCTAGTATTCCCTCCGGACGAGCCGTCTTGACTCGCTGGGCACTCGGCTCTGAACACCCGTTGTGAGCCCGCGCGAGAACACCACATCAACCGCTCTGAAGCAGAACCAAGGAAATCATGACCCGACTCGCAAGCAAACTCCGGATTCGTTGGACACCCCGAAGTCTTACGGCGCTGTTTTTCTGGTGGTTGTGGGCAGGGCGCCCCTCTGTTCTCTGGCGCTTTGTCGTCGACTATTCGCGCCATCTGATGGTCAACGCCGGTCTTTTGCGCGACACAGGAAAACACTTGGCCGATGTGCGCACAGAATTCGAGGCACAGGCGGCGCGCGGGCAGTTCCAGGAGCTGTGGTTCGATATCAATATCGAGCCCTGGTGTCTCACATTTCCGAAACTCTTCAATCGCAAGGACCCTCTCCGCATCCTTGAGATCGGGTCTTGGGAAGGGCGTTCGACCCTCTTCTTCGAAACCTATTTCCCGCACGCACATATAACCGCGGTCGACACCTGGGCCGGCAGTGACGAATGGCATTACAACGCGACCTCGGACTTGCAGGAACTCGAGGTCCGGTTCGATCGCAATGTCGCTATCGGTGGATCGCGGGTGACCAAGCGCAAGGGTTCATCACTCAAGGTCTTGCCGCAGTTGCTCGAGGAAGAACAAAAGTTCGATCTGATCTATGTTGATGGATCGCATTTGGCCGAGGATGCTCTGACCGACTCAATCAACGCTTGGCGTCTGCTGAAAGCAGGCGGTATGGTGATTTTTGACGATGTCATGTGGCCCGCATACTCTCGTACACACGCAAACACGGCATGGGCGATCAATCTGTTTTTGAAGTTCCATGCTCATGAATACAAAGTTCTACATTCTTACTACCAGCTGATCCTGCAGAAAAAGGAAGACTACATCGACCAACCAGCAGAATGGGTGCAGCGGCCCGCCGCGCCTGTATCTCTACCCGAGCCGACGACGAAGGCGTCGCAAACTCCAACGAGCGATCAAGAGCTTATTGGCTAGGGCCGGGGAGCCCACTGGCTGGTGTCAGAAATCCTGAGATCGAAAGTCGGCAGGAAATGTTCAGTAGCGTTGCGCCCCCGCCCGCGGGGAGTGCCAAGGGGGATCTGAAATGAAATTTGCCATCGCGAGCTTTGGTAGTCGCGGCGACATCGAGCCTTCGGTCGCTATCGGCCGTGAACTGCTGCGCCGAGGGCACGAGGTGCGCATGGCCGTTCCACCGGAACAGGTCGAGTTTGTCAAGGCAACTGGGCTGGAGGCGGTCGCCTACGGGCAGGACACGCGCATGGGTCTAGACGCGAATAGGGATTTCTGGGCCTTGTTGTTCCACGACTTCTGGAAAATCCACCAACTGAGAGAGTCGTGGCGCGGGGTTTGGGAGCCCGTTCTCGAAATGTGGGGTCAGATGAACTCGGAGCTCAAATCTGTGGCAGACGGCGCCGACGTGTTGTTAACCGGCCTGAATTTCGAGCAGACCGCTGCCAACGTAGCGGAGTACTACGATATCCCGTTGGCCACACTGCACTTCTTCCCGATCCGGCCCAATGGCCAAATCATCAGGAGCTTGCCAGCGCCGTTGGTTCGAGCCGGCATGACGGCGCTGGGGTTGCTGTCTTGGCGGCTCCTGACGAAGAAACTCGAGGATGCGCAGCGCCGTGACCTCGGACTGCCGAAGTCGGGCCCCTCGTATCGACGAATTGCCGAACGCGGATCGCTGGAAATCCAAGCCTACGATGAGGTCTGCTTCCCCGGACTGGCAGCTGAGTGGGCCGAATGGGATGGCCAACGACCCTTCGTGGGCCCGCTGACCATGGAGTTGACCACCAAGGCCGACGACGAGGTCATGTCCTGGATCGCCGCGGGAACGCCACCGATTTGCTTCGGCTTTGGCAGCTTCCCCGTCGAATCTCCGACCGAGACGGTCGAAATGATCAGCGCGGCCTGCGCGGAGTTGGGTGAGCGGGCGTTGATCTGCTCCGGCGGGACTGACTTCAGCGACGTGCCCCATCTTGACCACGTCAAGGTGGTGGGCGTGGTGAATTACGCGGCAGTTTTTCCTGCCTGCCGCGCGATCGTGCACCACGGCGGCGCAGGCACCACAGCTGCAAGCCTGCGCGCCGGAGTTCCCACGCTGATCCTCTGGACGATGCCCGACCAGCCGATCTGGGGCGCGCAGTTCAAACGGTTGAAGGTGGGTACCTCCCGGCGCTTTTCGACCACTACCCGCAAATCGCTGGTCGCTGACCTGCGCCGGATCCTCGCCCCGGAATACGCCACCCGAGCCCGCGAGCTCGCCAGTCGAATGACCAAACCCGCCGACAGCGTGGCCAAAGCCGCCGACCTGTTGGAGAATTTTGCCCGGACGAAGCAATTTGCCTGATCGAGCGATTGCGCCGTCGGGATTCTTGGCGGCTAAGCAGTCCCCGAAACGAGCACAGCGTTTCCAGATAGAAGGCCTCGCCGGAACGAGGGACGTCAGGTCCGGCGGTCAAGTGGGAATTGCTGGGGCCACTCGCGATGAAGGACTATCGACATCCTCCCCACTATCGCAAGGGCCCGGCCCCAGCCATGGTTTCTGACCAACCCCTGCAGCATTGCCCAGCGTCCGCCCAAGTCATACCGCCAACGGCCGAAGTGCATGTTGGCCGTTTTGCGTCCGAAGTGGTTGATATAGGCCATCTCGGTTACGTACAGACCGTATCCGGCCTTGCGCGCACGTAACGCTAGATCGAGGTCGACTCCCCAGCCGTAGCGCTTGAAGTTTTCCAGGTCCATTCCGCCGGTAGCCTGCCAGCATTCGCGGGACAGCATGAGCGCTGTTCCCTCCACAGCAGGCACTGCCCGATACCGCGGCCGAGGAATATAGTCCGCGGCGTCTGGCCGCTGGCCGGCTACCGCCCATGGCATCCCCATATCCGCCATCGGCCCGACGATTCCCGCGTCCCCGGGTAAGCGGGGGTCGAGCAGGGCTGCCACAAAGCCCTTCGAGATGCGGGTGTCGTTGTTGAGCGTCATCGCGTGGGAGTAGTCCTCCGAGAACGCAGTTCGAAACCCGAGCTCACTGCCGCCGGCCCACCCAAGATTCTCGCCGGGCGTGATGACTCGTTCGTCACCGATTCTGGGATAGTCGCCCTTGTTGTCCACGATCAGGTACTCGGCGCCTTCGCGCTTTAGGTCGCCTACAAGCGCATGAGTGTATTCATGTCCCCCGAACACCGGGACGGTAATCAGCAAAGACACGAACCAAACCGTACACCGGTGATGGCCACCGTGAGCGCCATCCGGGACAGGGCAATGTTGGTGATCGTGCCAGTTTCTCAGCATGGAATCCGGGGACGCCTGCGTCCCGCACCATCACCGGGAGAGAAGCTGAATCGCACTGGCTCTCGTCGAGGCTCTGAGCCAGTGCGCTTCAGAATTCCTCCGCAAGTACCCTCAACTGAGCTACGGCCGGGCTATCCTTGCGCAGTTGGCGAAACAGGACGGAAGCCCATGCGCAACGTGACAGAGCCATGAAGATAGTGTTCCGCAGGGACCCGACAACTGACATGTACTACCGTTATGCGCGGCAAGAAATGCTGCCGTTCATGCCGGCAGACGCGCAACGTGTCCTAGAACTCGGATGCGCGGAGGGGGTGTTCGCCGCCACGGTCAAGGAGCGCACGGGCGCTGAAGTATGGGGCATCGAGTTCAACCCGCAGGCAGCCGAACGTGCTAGAGCGGTCATCGACCGCGTCCTCGTGGGAGATGCCGATACGCAGATTGCCGAGCTGCCTGACAACCACTTCGATGCAGTCGTTTGCAATGACGTACTTGAGCATCTCGTCGATCCGGTTGCCACTCTGAAGCAGCTTCGCACCAAACTTAAGCCTGGGGGTGTCGTCGTTGCCTCGATCCCCAACATCCGTTATGCACCGGCCCTGAGCAAGGTGGTTTTTCGTAAGGACTTCCCGCAGGACGATGAGGGCATCTTCGATCGCACGCATCTGCGCTTCTTCACACACAAAAGCATTGTGCGACTGTTCGAGACGGCGGGATTTACCATGCAGCGCATGAAGGGCATCAACGCCTATTACGGGCCCCTCGCCCTATTGCTGAC
>ERZ724515.892-NODE-892-length-12256-cov-8.093763_pt1 | contig 12256 bp, 12 predicted proteins | sample MGYA00376048_ERZ724515 | MGnify/ENA primary metagenome ERZ724515 (study PRJEB28724, sample SAMN07190885) | wastewater metagenome | isolation source: influent of sewage treatment plant in Hong Hong | place: Hong Kong | collected 2016-03-17 ... | reverse complement strand
GTTTTCAATAATGGAAACTATAAAAAAGATGACCCAAAAGCTTTAGGACTTGTGGGACTCTCTTTGGGAAGAATGGCAGGATTAATCTGTTATTTAAGTCCAAATTTGTTTAATAGTAAATTTGGAAGAGATTATTCTCAAACAGATGGATTATATGAACTTTTTGGAGAGTTTGAAGTTGAAAAATATCTAAAATATAACGCATATAGTTTTCCAAAATTTTTTGACCCACTTTCATATTTATATATTTGTAAAACAATGAATATTTTTGATGCTGGACGAAATAAAGATAGACTTGAAGACTCTTTTGATAAAGTTCAATCAAATCTGCATTTAATCGCTTTTAGTGATGATATGCTATTTTTTCCCCAAGAGATGGAAGAAATCAGGGATATTATGATAAAACTAGGAAAAGAAAATAAAGTTACTTATAAATTAATACAGAGCCAATCAGGACATGATTCATTTTTAGTTGAAGTTGAAAAGTTTGAAAATCATGTAAGAGAAATATTAAAGGATAAATAAATGCAAGATGCAAAAGAGTTAGAACAAATAAATTTTGAAGAGAAAATCATAAAAGCAAAAGAGCTTTTAGAAAAACTATCAAATCCACAAATTACACTAAGTGATTCGATTCAAGTATATAAAACAGGTATAAAAGAGCTAGAAGATGCTCAAAAACTTCTTGATGAAGCAAAACTGATTTTTACTACGGCTAACAAAGAGTAAAATATAACAAATTGAGATATTTTTTTACTCACTAAAAAATATTTGATAAACTTCTTCAATAAATAAGGAGAAGTTTATGAAATCTATCAAACAACTAGAAAACATAGATAAACCAAGAGAAAAACTCATCAAAAAAGGTGCAAATGCACTAAAAGATTATGAACTTTTAGCCGTTCTTTTAGGCAGTGGAGTTCAAGGCAAAGATGTAATAAAACTATCTCACGAAATCATAAAATTATTTGAAGAAGATTTTGAAAATCTAAGCTTAGAAAAGTTGTCTTCAATTCATGGTTTAGGTTTAGCCAAAGCCTCACAGATTCTTAGTTGCATAGAATTATCAAGAAGATACTTAATCAAACAAAATAAAAAAATAAGCTGTTCAAATGATGTATATTTGGAGTTAAAAGAGTATCACAATAAACAACAAGAATATTTTTTGGCTTTATATCTTGATGGGGCAAATCATCTAATCCAAACAAAAGTTATCACAATAGGAATTCTAAATCAAAGCCTAGTTCATCCAAGAGAAGTGTTTTCTTATGCAATCGAAAAAAGATGTGCAAGTATAATCGTAGCTCACAATCATCCAAGCGGAATATTAGAAGCTAGTAATGAAGATATAAATGTAACAAAAAGATTAAAAGAGAGTGGGAAAATACTAGGAATTGAACTACTTGACCATTTGATAATCACAAGTGATGGGTATTTGAGTTTGAAAGAAGAGGGTATTTTGTCAAATTAAAATTTTTTCTTAGCCCTTTGACTACTTAGTTTTAGTAAAATAATATCACTAATAATCAAGGGAACATATACAAATATGGGTGAAGAGAATAAAAGAAGATTAGAACAACAGTTATGGAATATAGCAAATACTCTAAGAGGGAAGATGGATGCCGATGAGTTTCGGGATTATATTCTTGGATTTATTTTTTATAAATATTTATCTGAAAAAATGGAAAGTTATGCAAATGACCTTTTAGAAGAAGATAAACTTATCTATACAAATCTTGATGAAAAAAAAGATGCACAATATCTTGATGCTATCAAAGAAGACTCTATCGAACAACTTGGATATTTTTTAAAACCAAATGAACTTTTTTCAGCAGTAGCTCAAAGAGGAAATGGCGATACAAATAACTTTATACTTGAAGATTTAACTACGATTTTGAGAAATATTGAATCTTCAACTATGGGGCATGAGAGTGAAGATGATTTTGAAGATTTATTTTCAGATATTGATTTAACTTCTAAAAAACTTGGACGAACTGAAGAGCAAAAAAACACTCTTATAGCAAAAGTTTTAGCTCATCTTGATAATATAAACTTTGAACTTAAAAACCACGATAGAGATGTCTTAGGTGATGCTTATGAGTATTTAATTGCACAGTTTGCTTCAAATGCTGGTAAAAAAGCAGGGGAGTTTTATACACCTCAAGCAGTTTCAAAAATACTTGCAAAAATCGTAACTTCTGGAAAAACAAAATTAAAATCAGTTTATGACCCAACTTGTGGTTCAGGTTCTCTTCTTCTTCGTGTAGCAAAAGAGGTTAAAGATGTATCAAACTTTTATGGACAAGAGTTAAACAGAACTACATTTAACCTTGCTCGTATGAATATGATAATGCACGATGTTCACTATAGAAAGTTTGACTTAAAACAAGAAGATACACTAGAACATCCACAACATTTAGATAAAAAATTTGAAGCGATTGTTGCAAATCCACCATTTTCAGCCCAATGGTCAGCAAATCAACTTCATTTAAGTGATGATAGATTTTCTCAATACGGAAAACTAGCACCCTCTTCAAAGGCTGATTTTGCTTTTGTACAACACATGATTCATCATCTTGATGATAATGGAACTATGGCAGTAGTTCTTCCTCACGGTGTACTATTTCGTGGAGGTGCAGAAGGACATATAAGAGAATATTTGATTGAAGATAGAAACTATCTTGATGCTGTTATTGGATTACCTGCAAATATCTTTTATGGAACTTCTATTCCCACTTGTATTTTAGTTTTTAAAAAGTGTCGTGAAGATAGTGCTGATGTTTTATTTATAGATGCTTCAAAATATTTTGAAAAAGTAAAAAATCAAAATGTTTTAAGAGAAGAAGATATTGAAAAAATCATTGATACTTATACAAACAGAAAAGAAGAAGATAAATACTCTTATAAAGCCAGTTTACAAGAGATAAAAGAAAATGACTACAATCTAAATATCCCAAGATATGTAGATACTTTTGAAGAAGATGATGTTATTGATTTGAATAGAGTTTCAGCTGATTTAAAAGCTTTAGAAGATGATATGAAAGCAACAAATGAAACTATTGCATCATTTTGTAGAGAATTAAATATCTCTACACCTTTTTAGGAAATTTTAAAAATGAATATTATAAATAATCAAATTGTAGATGATATTAGAAATCTTTTAATTAACTCAAGAATACAAATTCAACAATCTGTAAATAGTGTAATGGTTCAAACATATTGGCACATAGGAAGAATTATAGTTGAAGATGAACAAAATGGAGAGTTAAGAGCTGAATATGGTAAAAAGCAATTAGAACTTATTTCAAATAGTTTAACACAAGAATTTGGAAAAGGTTTTGATACAACTAATCTTAGAAATATGAGACGATTTTATTTAACTTTTCCAATTCAAGACTCAGTGAGTCTCAAATTGAGTTGGACTCATTATCGAACTTTGATGAGAATTGAAAATCAAAATGCAAGAGATTGGTATATTAAAGAAACCATTGAAAACCACTGGAGTGTTAGAGCGTTAGAAAGACAAATAAGTGTACTTTATTATGAAAGATTATTAAGTAGTTCTGATAAAACTGCACTTGTAAATGAAGCAAATGAAAAGATAAATGAACTTCAAACAACAGATATAAAAAATTATCTTAGAGATCCTTATATATTTGATTTTCTAAATCTTCCAAATGAGTCATTACTTGAAACAAATATTGAACAATCTTTGATAGACAATCTCCAACAATTTTTACTTGAACTTGGTCGTGGTTTTGCTTTTGTATCAAGACAACAAAGATTAGTTGTAGAAGAACAAGATTTTTATATTGATTTAGTATTTTATAATTTCAAATTAAAATGCTTTTTACTGATAGATTTAAAACTTGGTAAACTTACCCATCAAGATGTAGGGCAAATGGACACATATGTAAGGATTTATGATAAATTTCATAAAAGTGAAGATGATAATCCTACAATAGGACTGATTTTATGTAGTGAACCTTCTTTGGCAGTTGCTAAATATTCTGTTTTAAATGAAAGTAAACAACTGTTTTCATCAAAATATTTACCATTTCTACCAACAGTTGAAGAGCTTCAAAAAGAGCTTTTAAGAGAAAGAAATTTACTTTTAAAAGGTACTGAAAATGAGTAAAAATATAAATGTACCTAAATTAAGATTTAGTGAGTTTAGTGGAGAGTGGGAAGAGAAGAAATTAGATGATATTGCAAAATTTTCAAAAGGAAAAGGAATCTCTAAATCGGATATTGTAGAAGATGGAAATTTAGAATGTATTAGATATGGTGAACTATATACCAAATACAAAGAAACAATAATTGATATATATATTCAAAAACTAATTTAGATAAAAAAGATTTAATATTAAGTGAATATGGTGATGTTATAATTCCTGCTTCTGGAGAAACTCAAATTGATATTGCAACAGCTTCTTGTGTTTTAAAAGATAATGTTGCTTTAAGTGGAGATTTAAATATCATTAAAACTAAAGAAAATGGAGTTTTTCTATCTTATTATTTAAATAACAGAAAAAAATTAGATATTGCAAAATTATCTCAAGGAATATCAGTTGTTCACTTGTATAGTTCTCAATTAAAATTATTAAAGTTAAAATTACCATCAAAATCAGAACAAGAAAAAATAGCTTCTTTTCTAACATCAGTTGATACAAGAATAGAACAATTAACAAAAAAAGAAACATTACTTCAAGAATATAAAAAAGGTGTAATGAGTAAAATATTTAATCAAGAGATTAGATTTAAAGATGATGATGGGAGTGAGTTTCCTGAGTGGGAAGATAGTTTATTAGGCGATGTTTTAGATTATATACAACCAACAAAATATTTAGTTAAAGATACAGAATATGATAATTCTTATAATACTCCAGTTTTAACAGCTGGAAAGACTTTTATTTTAGGATATACAAATGAAACAGATGGAATATTTGAAAATAATCTTCCTGTAATTATTTTTGATGATTTTACAACTGCAAATAAATTTGTTGATTTCCCATTTAAAGCTAAATCATCAGCTATGAAAATATTAATTCCTAAAAATAACAATAATATCAAATTTATTTATGAGACTATGCAAATGATTAAATATGAAGTTGGTGGACATGAAAGACATTGGATTTCAAAATTTACATTCTTAAATATTTTTATGCCTTGTATTAAAGAACAAACAAAAATAGCAAATTTCTTATCATCAATAGATAAAAAGATAGAATTAACAACAAAAGAGTTAAATTCTACAAAAGAGTTTAAAAAAGCACTTTTACAACAAATGTTTGTGTAAAAATAAAATAGGAAATATTATGAAAGATTTAACAGTATCTCAAGTTCAAAGACAAAATATTTTAAACAATAAATTTGCATTAGAAGAAGTTGAAAAAAACATAGGTATTCAGACAATTTATTTTGAAGATGATATGTGGCTTACGAAAAAACAAGTTCAAGAATTTTATGAAATCAGTGATTTTACTATTGAAAAATATATTAGAGATAATAATGAAGAATTGACAAAAAATGGGTATAAAATTTTACGGGGGAATGCCCTAAAAATCTATAAAGAAGAGGTTGGTAGCTTTATTGATATAGGTAGCAAAACAACAATTTTAGGAATTTTTAATTTTAGAGCTTTTTTAAATCTTGGAATGTTATTAACAGAAAGTCAAAAAGCAAAAATATTGAGAAGTATGATACTTGATATTGTAATAGATGTTATGAACCAAAAAGCAGGTGGACATACTAAATATATAAATCAAAGAGATGAAGATTTTTTAATTCAAATTATCAAAGAAGAAAACTATAGAAAAAAATTTACTGACGCTTTAGATAAATATGTTGCCATGGGGAATATCAAATATGCAATTTATACAAATAAAGTTTATCAGGCTATTTTTAATGAAAATGCAAATGAGTATCGTAAAATATTAAAATTAGATTCTAAAGAAAATATTAGACATACTATGTATAGCGAAATATTAGCTTTAATTGCAGGATTTGAAAATGGTGTTGCTGATATGATTGAGCAAGAATATTTAAAAAATAATAAGTTCATTATTATATAAAATTGAATATAGTGAAGAATTAAAATTAGAAATTTTTGGAGCACTAGCATCAAAGGAAGTATTTTAGATGAGCAGACAAAATGAAGCGATACTTGAAAATAATCTTATTAAACAACTTATATCTTTAAAGTATGAAAAAATAGATATAAAAGATGATAAAGATTTAGAAACAAATCTTAAATCTCAACTAGAAAAGCATAATAAAACAACCATAAGTGAGAGTGAATTTAAAAGAGTATTAAATCATTTAAATGGTGGAAGTGTATTTGAAAAAGCTAAAAAATTACGAGATAAGTATGTACTGCAAAAAGATGATGGAACTACATCATATATTGAATTTTTAGATAGTGAACATTGGTGTCAAAACCTTTTCCAAGTAACAAATCAAATCAGTATAAATGGAACTTACAAAAACAGATACGATGTAACTCTTTTGATAAATGGTTTTCCATTAGTTCAAATAGAACTTAAAAGAAGAGGACTAGAACTCAAAGAAGCCTTTAATCAAATCAATCGTTATCAAAGACACTCTTATGGCTCAAATAGTGCATTGTTTCATTATGTTCAAATCTTTATTATTAGTAATGGAGTAAATACAAAATATTATGCCAACAATAAAAAACAAAGTTTCAAACAAACATTTTTTTGGGCAAGTAAAGAGAATAAAAATATCACAAACATTGAAGAGTTTACCTCTTTCTTTTTAGAGAGATGTCATATCTCTAAGATGATATGTAAATATATTGTTTTAGCTGAAGTTGATAAGATACTTATGGTTTTACGACCTTATCAGTTTTATGCGGTTGAAGCTATTATAGAACAAGTGAATACTTCAAAAAGAAATGGCTATATTTGGCATACAACAGGAAGTGGTAAAACTCTAACTTCATTTAAAACAGCACAAATACTTATGAAGTTACCAAAAGTAGATAAAGTAGTTTTTGTAGTAGATAGAAAAGACTTGGATTTTCAAACAACAAAAGAGTTTAATTCATTTAGTGATGGAAGTGTAGATGGGACTGATAATACAAAAGCTTTAGTAAAACAGTTTAGTGATGATACAAAGTTAATAGTAACAACAATACAAAAACTAAATACAGCAATAAATAAAAAACAATACTTAGAAAAGATGGAAAAACAAAAAGATAAACATATAGTATTTATCTTTGATGAATGCCATAGAAGTCAGTTTGGTGAAACACATCTAAATATCAATAAATTTTTTACAAATAATCAAATGATAGGATTTACAGGAACACCAATATTCCCTGAAAATGCTATGGGAAATAAACTTGGTAAAAGAACCACAGCAGACCTTTTTGATGATAGACTTCATAGATATGTAATAACAGATGCAATCAATGATGATAATGTATTAAAGTTCTCAGTTGAGTATATAGGAAGATATAAAGAAAAAGAGGGAAGTGCTACAAATATTGATATTGAAGTAGAAGATATAGATAGGGAAGAATTACTACAAAGTGAAGATAGAATCAATAAAATTGTAGATTATATTATCGCTAATCATGGAAGAAAAACTCATAATAAAGATTTTACAGCAATGATGACGGTGAGCAGTGTTGAAATGCTTACAAAATATTATGAAACATTTAGAAGTAAAAAACACAATCTAAAAATAGCAACAATTTTTTCTTATAGTGCAAATGAAGATGACAAAGATGCAAATGGTTTGTATGAATCAGATGGAGCTTTTATTGATGAAGAGCATATCAATAAACATAGTAGGGAAAAACTTGATGAGTATATAGCTGATTATAATAAGATGTTTGGGACAAAATACAGTACAAAAGATAGTAAAACTTTTTATAACTACTACAATGAATTATCAAAAAGAGTAAAAAAAGGTGAAGTGGATTTACTTCTTGTGGTAAATATGTTTTTAACTGGATTTGATAGTAAAAGACTAAATACTTTGTATGTGGATAAAAGCTTAAAATATCATGGACTTATTCAAGCCTTTTCAAGAACAAATAGAATACTTGATGAGAGAAAATCACAAGGAAATATTGTTTGTTTTAGAAATATCAAAAAAGCTACAGATGATGCTATTGCACTTTTTTCAAAAGAAGAAGCAAAAGATATTATACTAATGCAGCCTTATGAAGAGTATGTTATTAAGTTTAACGAAGCTTTTATAAATCTTATAAAAATAGTTCCAAGTGTTAGTAGTGTAGATAGATTAATAAGCGAAGATGACAAATTGGAATTTATCAAAGCATTTAGAGAATTGATGAGGTTAAAAAATATCTTAGAAGGATTTAGTGATTTCAAATGGTCTGATTTATCTATGAGTGAACAGATGTTTGAAGACTATAAGTCAAAATATCTTGATATGTATGAAAAAATAAAAAGTGAAAGAACTCAAGGAAGTGAAAAAGTATCTATTCTTGAAGATGTGGATTTTGAACTTGAACTTATCCATAAAGATGAGATAAATGTAGCTTATATTTTAAAACTATTGGCAAAATACAAAGACTCAACAGAAGATGAGAAACAAAGACAACGGGATAATATCTCAAATATTTTGACAAATAATCCCCAACTAAGAAGTAAAAAAGAGCTTATAGAGAAATTTATCAATGAAAACCTATACGCAATCAATGAAGATGATATTGAAGATGAATTTGATAAGTTTTGGGAAGAGCAAAAAGACCAAGCATACAAAGAGCTATGTAGTGAAGAAAATCTTGATTGTAAAGAAGTGCGAAAAGTTGTAGATAAATATATCTATGAACAAAGAATTCCTCTAAAAGATGAGATAGTAAATACTCTAAAAGTAAAACCAAAACTTTTAGAAAGACAAAAAATCATACCAAGAGTTTTGAATAAAATTATAACTTTTGTAGAAAAATTTTATGATGATATGGGAACACAAAGTAATGTTGCATCAAATAGTGAGTATAACTCTATTCAAAATGAAGAGTTATTAGTTGCCCAACCAAAACCAAAATATACTTGATTATAGTCAAAGAATTTTAAACTTAATCTGATATTATTACAATAACATATAATAAAAATAATCTCTACTTATTTAATAAGGAATAAAAATGAATGAACAATTTAACGAATATTTCAATAGACAAATCAAACTTTGGGGCGAAGAGACTCAAAATTCACTACAAAATAAAAAAGTAGCAATCATTGGAAGTGGTGGTTTAGGATGTACACTTGGAATTGCTTTAGGAGCTTCTGGAATAGGGGAGTTTACTTTTGTAGATTTTGACACAGTTGGAGTTCATAATATTCATAGACAAATTGGTTTCAAAGTTGGTGATGATGGAAAATATAAAGCAGATGTTTTAAAAGAACTTGTAGAATCAAGATGTCAATATACAAAAGTAACTGCTTATAAAGAGAGTTTTGAAGAGTTTGCAAAAAGAGATTTGACTTTTGATTTAATCATTGATGCAACTGATAATCTTCCTACAAGAGCTGCAATAAATGAATATTGTATGAAACATAATCAGCCTTGGATTTATGGTTCAGTTGAAGAGTTTCATGGTCAAGTTTGTTTTTTTGAAAAAGCATCTTATGAAGCAGTTTTTCAAATAAATGATAGAAAACCAAATGGAATAGCTTGTCCAATAGTAATGCACATAGGTTCACTTCAAGCAAATCTTGCAATTAGATATTTAGCAGGACTTAGCGTTAAAAAAGATGTTTTATATTATCTGTCATTTGATAATGAAGGTGTTTTAAACACAAAGAAATTCAATCTTCCTATAAAATAAAAATCTCAATGAATAGTTTTATTCATTGGGTAACTCAGAGATAATTTTTCTCTTTTTTATAAAATAAAAAAAAAAAAAAAATGAATGGTGTATATTTTTTAATAATATAAATTTTAAATTTATTAATTAGTAATTAAATAATTAAGTTATCTATAAGTTCGGGGGGGGGTAACATACAACCTACAAACTTAGTTTGTAAATAATTATTTAGGAGGCATAAATGCTAAAAGTTAGTAAAATTGTGTTAAGTTTATTTGTTATGTCAGGTATTGCCGTTGCAAATCCTACAAAAGATATGAATTCTTTAGATAAAGAGTTTTTATTTGGGAAAAATGATGTAAATACTCTTGCTTTAAATAATAGTGAGATGAAAGACACAAATGGTAAATGGTTTAGTGTGGCTGCGAGAGCAATTAAACATTTATCTAAAGGTGTAGTAGGTGTTGCTACGCATCCAAGTACGGCTAACGGTAAAAACAACAAGAAAAAGAAATAATTCATAAATAATGAATTTCTTAAATCAAAATCTGCAATGGATTCTTTTTATAGTAAATGTAATAGCTAGTATATTTTTACTTATTTCCTTTTTGCAAAAACAAAAATCAACAGATGATAGTTACAAAGGGAAGCTTTACTATTTCACTGCTTATTTTAGTGGTTTTGCACTACTCTTGGGAACATTAAGTCTGATTATAGATTATGAACCAAATAATTGGAGTTGGGGTAGTTATATCGTTATGGCTATTTTAGGTGAGATTTTATATCTAAAAGATAGAAAAATATAGCACTAAATTTTTTAGTGCTATATTAAATTAAATAATAAAGGCTTTAAATGAAAAAATTGTGTTTATTTTTACTTCCTTTAGCTTTATTTGCAAAGCCTTTTAAAGTTGAAGAGATTTTAAGTGATAAAAATGAACTTAAAACAGATTTTAGTATTTCATATATGAATATAACAAAAAAAACGGAACAATTTTCTCCTATTGTATATGAAACAAATCAAGGTGATTTTGTAACAATACCAACATATGAGGGAAGTAGTTCAAATCAAGATTATATAAACTATACACAAGGTTTAAAGTATGGTTTAACAAAAGATTTAGAAATTTTTACAAATATTAGTTTTTATACATCTTCAACACATATTTCAGGAGATAGTTTTGAAACAAAAAATGATAATGGATTTAATAGTTTAAATTTAGGATTTAATTATCTTGTAAAAGAAGAAGATGACAAACCAGCATTTTTAGTTGGTTTAAGTACAGATATTTTAGAAAATACTGTATATAGTGATAATAGTAAAAATAACGAGAAATTTAAAAGTTATTCTTTGTTTGCAACGAGTTATTATACTGTTGATCCATTAGTATTTTCATTGGAAGCTGATTATGGCTTAAATATGAAAAAAGAGTTAAATAATCACTCTATTAATAGCGGGGAAGTTTTTACATTGACCCCTCAGGTTTATTTTGCAATAAATCCTTTTATTAACTTAAATTGGGGATTAAAATATCAATTTAATCAAAAGAATAGAGTTGATAACAAAATTGTATCAAATAGTGGCTCTTCTGTTGGATATTTATTTGGTGGAAGTTATGAGTTTAGTTCTAAAACTGTTTTTGAGTTGAATTATGAAAACAGTGATACAAATGACTATTCAATGAATAATATAACAGCTACATTATCATACAAATTTTGATGAAAAATATATATTCTATTTTAATATTACCAACTCTTTTTTTTGGTAATGTTAATATAGTCAATGAAAAATTCAGTGTTAGTAAACCTGTAAAAAGTTGGCTTGAATTAAAAAATGAAAATATGATTAAACAAGAGTATGACTATAGTTGTGGAAGTGCAACACTAGCTACCATACTAAAATATTATTACGATTTAGAAATAGATGAGAAAACTGTACTTGATGGTGTATTAGAGTTAAGAGGTTTATCGCAAGAAGATAAAAAAGAGTTTGAAAATAGTGAAATGAGTTTGTCATTTTATGATTTAGCAAATTATGCAAATAGCCTAAATTTCAAAGCTGTAGGATTGTCTTTGGATATGGATTCATTAAAAAAGTTGCAAGTTCCTGTTATTCTATTTGTTAAAATTCGTAAAGATGAACATTTTACTATTTATAAATCTATGGATGAAAACTTTGTTTATCTAGCCGACCCAACTTTTGGAAATATAAAAATATCTATAGCAAAATTTGAAGAGATGTTTTATCAAAGAGAGGACTTGACTCATCCTGGAAAAATATTAGCAATAATTCCAAAAAGTGATGATGTTAAAGTGAATAAAAATTTTACAGAAATAAAAATATATACAAATAGTATATATGATAGAATAAGAAATAATATTACTAAGTAACTACTATTAATTTTAAAAGTATAAAGGATTGTCATGAAAATTAAATTTTTTGAATACTCA
>ERZ724515.885-NODE-885-length-12295-cov-33.949673_pt1 | contig 12295 bp, 8 predicted proteins | sample MGYA00376048_ERZ724515 | MGnify/ENA primary metagenome ERZ724515 (study PRJEB28724, sample SAMN07190885) | wastewater metagenome | isolation source: influent of sewage treatment plant in Hong Hong | place: Hong Kong | collected 2016-03-17 ... | reverse complement strand
TTGGTGGTCTTGGCGGCTTTGGGGCCCTGTGTCAAATCCCTGCTGGCTACAAGGAACCGGTACTGGTCTCCGGTACCGACGGGGTGGGCACCAAGCTGCGTCTGGCCATCGACCTGAAGAAGCACGACACCGTGGGGATCGACTTGGTCGCCATGTGCGTCAATGACCTCATCGTGCAGGGCGCCGAGCCCCTCTTCTTCCTCGACTACTATGCCACCGGCAAACTGGACGTGGACACTGCCGCTGCCGTGGTCACCGGCATCGGCGCCGGCTGCGAACAGTCCGGCTGTGCCCTGGTCGGCGGTGAAACTGCCGAAATGCCTGGCATGTATGAAGGGGAAGATTACGACATCGCCGGTTTCTGCGTCGGCGTGGTGGAAAAGAGCGAGATCATCGACGGCAGCAAGGTTGGCGAAGGGGATGCCCTGATCGCCCTGGCCGCCAGCGGTCCCCACTCCAACGGCTTCTCCCTCATTCGCAAGATCCTGGAAGTCTCCAAGGCCGACGTGCAGCAGCCGCTGGGTGACACCACCCTGGCCAACGCCCTGCTGGAGCCGACCCGCATCTATGTGAAGCCCGTGCTCAAGCTCATCAAGGAGTGCGAGATCCACGCCCTGTCCCACATCACTGGCGGCGGCTTCTGGGAGAACATCCCGCGCGTGCTGCCCGCCAATACCCAGGCGGTCATCGACGAGCAGAGCTGGCAGTGGCCGGCGGTGTTCAGCTGGCTGCAACAGGCAGGCAACGTCACCCGCCACGAGATGTATCGCACCTTCAACTGCGGCGTCGGCATGATCATCGCCCTGCCGGCGGATCAGCTGGACAAGGCACTGGCCCTGCTCAAGGCCGAAGGCGAGAACGCCTGGCACATCGGCCACATCGCCAAGGCGGCCGATGGTGAGGAGCAGGTCATCATTCAATGAATGATCGGATCAACGGCCAGATGACCTCCCCTATGAAACGCATCCTCGTCCTCATCTCAGGCAGCGGCAGCAACCTGCAGGCCATCCTCGATGGCTGTGCCGGCGGCAAGATTGCCGGTCAGGTGGTCGGCGTCATCAGCAACAAGGCTGATGCCTATGGCCTGGTGCGTGCCAGGGAAGCCGGGGTGGCAACCGCCATCCTGGCCCAGCAGCAGTTCGCCAGCCGGGAGGAGTATGATGCCGCCCTGCTGGCCCTGATGGCGGATTATCAGCCGGATCTGGTGGTGCTGGCCGGCTTTATGCGGATCCTGAGCGCCGACCTCGTGCGCCACTTCGCGGGGAGGATGATCAACATCCACCCCTCGTTGCTGCCAAAATACCAGGGTCTGCACACCCACCAGCGCGCCATCGAGGCCGGTGATGACGAGCACGGCGCCAGCGTCCACTTCGTCACCGAAGAGCTCGACGGCGGCCCGGTGATCCTCCAGGCACGGGTCCCCATCTTCGAAGGGGACAGTGCAGACGAGGTCGCCGCCCGGGTCCAGGTGCAGGAGCACAGCATCTACCCACTGGTGGTGCAGTGGTTCTGTGAAGGGCGCTTGCAGATGCGAGAAGGGTCTGCCTTCCTCGATGGCAAGCAGCTTGGCCTGGCAGGCTATGCCAGCGAGTAACCGCGAGCAGCAGTAAGACACAACAAGGGAGGCTCAGGCCTCCCTTGTCATTTCTATCGGCCAGCGCAATGGCTGTCATCACGTCCGATGACGCCGCTGCGCGGCTCATCGGCCCTACACCGGATTGTCGATATCTATAAAGGTCACCTCCAACCCGTGTACGGTGGCGAGCCACTCTCCCAGCGCCTTGACGCCGTAGCGCTCGGTGGCGTGATGGCCTGCGGCGTAGAAGTGCATGCCCATCTCGCGGGCGGTGTGGATGGTCTGCTCGGAGGCTTCGCCGGAGATGAAGGCATCGATGCCCTGCTCCGCCGCCTGGCTGATGTAGCTCTGGCCACCGCCGGTGCACCAGGCCACGGAGCGGATGAGCTCGGGACCACTGTCACCACAATGAAGCGGCTCGCGACCGAGACGCTCGGCAATCAGCTTGGCAAAATCGCTGCCGCTCATGGGCTCCTCCAGCTTGCCCACCATGGCCACGCTCTTGCTGTTCCAGGGCTCGAGACCGCGACGCACCTTGATGCCGAGCAGCCTGGCAAGCTGGGCGTTGTTCCCCACCTCGGGGTGCACGTCCAGCGGCAGGTGGTAGGCAAACAGGTTGATGTCGTGGGTCAAGAGGGTCTTGAGACGACGCTGCTTCATGCCGGTGATCTGGGCCGGCTCGCCGCTCCAGAAGTAGCCGTGATGAACCAGGATGGCGTCGGCATCGGCGGCCACGGCGGCATCGATGAGGGCCTGGCTGGCGGTGACGCCGGTCACCACCTTGCGAATGCGCTCGCGCCCCTCCACCTGCAGGCCGTTGGGGCAGTAATCCTTGATGGCATGGGGTTCGAGCAGGTGGTTGAGCAGGCTTTCCAGTTTACGATGAGAGATCATGGGGGTCTCCTAGCTGGGCTCCCCACGCACTGTGCGGGGAGCCGGATTCCGATCGTCAGGGCCCATGATAATCGAGCCGGACCGGCAAGGCCATGCGCCTGTCAGGCCTAGGCGGGCAACTCGATGCCGGCGTCACGCATCTGGGCCAGCTTGTAGCGCAGGGTGCGCGGGCTGATGCCGAGCTTGTCGGCCACCGCTTTGCGACTGCCGTTGCACTCCTGCAGGGTGTCCAGAATGATCTGGTGCTCCTGCAGCTTGAGTTCGCCGCCAAGCCCCTCCCCTGACAGCCGCTCAAGCGGCCGCACCAGGGTCTCGTCCGTCTCTTCCAGGATCAGGTGCTCACAGTCGATGAGGCCGTCTGGGCAGAGGATCAGGGCGCGCTGCACCACGTTGTCGAGCTCGCGCACGTTGCCGGGCCAGGGGTGAGCCATCAGACGCTCTCGGGCGCCCTCTGCAAGCTGCGGCGTCGGCAGCCCCATCTGGCTGGCATGCAGCGCCAGCAGATGCTCCGCCAGGGGAAGAATGTCCCCCGGGCGCTCCCAGAGCGCCGTCCAGCGCAGGGGGAAGACGTTGAGGCGGTAGTAGAGATCTTCGCGGAACAGCCCGTCCTGCACCGCTTTTTTCAGATCCCGGTTGCTGGTGGCAATGACCCGCACATCGAGGGGGATCATTTTGCGGCTGCCGAGCCGCTCCACCTCTTTCTCCTGCAAGACCCGCAGCAGCTTGGCCTGCAGTCCCAGATCCATCTCGGTGATCTCGTCGAGCAGCAGGGTTCCTCCCTGAGCCTGCTCGAACTTGCCAGGGCACCCCTGCACCGCACCGGTGAAAGCGCCCTTCTCGTAGCCAAACAGGGTCGCTTCCAGCATGTTCTCCGGAATGGCGGCGCAGTTGATGGCGACGAAGGCCTGTTCTGCCCGGTTGGAGTGGTCGTGAATGTAGCGAGCCAACACCTCCTTGCCCGTCCCGCTCGGGCCGGTCACCATGACGGTGGCTTCGCTTCTCGCCACCCGGGTCGCCAGCTGGAACAGCTCCGCAGTCCTAGGGTCCCCGTACACCACGGCCCGCTTCTCCACCTTCTGGGCCGGCACATAACGGCTGACCTGGTTGAGCAGCACCTCGGGGGAGAAGGGCTTGGCCAGATAGTCGATCGCCCCCTCGCGCATGGCGCGCACCGCCCCGTCGATGTTGGCGTAGGCAGTCATCAGGAGCACAGGCACCTGGGGATATTGCTGGCGGATGTTGGCGAGCAGGGTCAGGCCATCCATGCCCCCCATCTGGATGTCGGAGATCACCATGTCAAAGCGCTGACGGGACAGGGCAAGCAGGGCCCGCTCGCCGCTGTCCACCTCGCGGCACTCATACCCACCGAGCAGCAGGGTATCCACCAGCGCCTCGCGCAGGCCGTTGTCATCTTCCACCACCAGAATGCGAGCCTGGGTCATGCCACACCTCCTACAACCAACATGGCCTTGTCGAGAATCATCTTCACCGGCGCTCCGGCTTTTGCGCGCCTCATGCCACGCCCCCCAACTGAACCTGTTGCTGATGCAGGGGGAAGGACAGGGTAAAACAGGTGCCCTCGCCAGGGACCGAGGCCACGCTTACCTCTCCCTGATGGGCTCGTACCACCGACTGCACCACCGCAAGACCGAGGCCCGTGCCTTGGGATCGGGTGGTAAAGAAGGGTTCGAAGATCTGGTTGAGCAGGGAGGGGGCCATCCCCTTGCCGTTGTCGATGACCCGCATCTCCACCCGGTTGCCGCTGCGCACAGCGCTCACCAGGAGCGAATCGGCGCCGGCCTGCCGGGCGTTGGCGATGAGGTTGTTGATGGCCCCCGCCAGAGCACTGCTGTTGGCAAGCAGACAGAGATCGGGCTCAGGGGCCTCCAGATGCAAGGCGCAGCCCTGCTGCTGGCAGAAGGCTTCGGCCCCCGCCTGCACTTCCGCCAGCAAGCCCTGCACCGAGAGGGGCGCCACCACCTGGTTGTCGCCATTGCGGGCAAACAGCAGGATGTCGTTGATCTGCTTCTCGAGATCCTGCAGGCGCGCCATCAATTTTTGCTGGAACTGGCTGCGGGATTCAGGCTTGAGGGTGCGGTTGGCCAGGTTGGCCGCATAGAGCATGGCGGCGGAGAGCGGGGTGCGGATCTGGTGCGCCAGGGAAGCCGCCATGTTGCCAAGGGCGGAGAGACGCTTCATGTGGTTGACCCTGTCCTGCAACTGGCGGGTCTCGGTCAAGTCGGTAATGAACACCAGTTGGCCGGGCTGATCCGGCAGCGGCTGGGTCGACAGCTGAACCCGGCGACCGTCTCGCAAGGAGATCTCGTGACCGTCATCCTCACGGGGTTCGAAGCAGCGGGCAATGATCTGGCGCCAGGAGAGGCCTTCCAGTGGCTCTCCCAGCAGCGCCAGGGCGGCAGGGTTTGCACGGGTGATCAGCCCCTCGCCATCGAGCAGCAGCACGCCGGTCGGCAGCGCCGTGAAGATGGCGTAAAGCTGACTCACTTCATGTGACTGGAGGGGGACATCCTGCTGCAAGATTGTCATAAAGCTGACCTCAAACTGGCGATTGAGTCAGCTTATTCAATTTCCATGCCAGCAAAATAGACGTTATTTATCAATGTATTGGGTCAATGCGTCAAAGCATTGACCTCAATTGTCCTTGCTCATGCCGTACTTCTTCATCTTCTCCACCAGGGTGGTGCGGCGCATGCTGAGCAGGTCGGCGGCGCGGGCCACCACCCCGTCCTGGGACTCCAGGGCCTGGCGGATCAGCTCCACCTCGAGGTCGGCCAGCATCTCCTTGAGGTTGACCCCCTCTTGAGGCAACTGCATGGGCAGGGGCATGGCGATGCCGGGATCCAGCTCTGGTGGGGACTGGAACACGGCAGCCAGGGCGTCCCGCTCGTCCATCTCGGTGAGCCGCTCATCTCGTGGCTCGCAGGGCAGCAGGCGATAGCGGCCGGGCAGATCCGCCACATCGACGATCTGGTTCGGATAGAGGATGAGCAGGCGCTCGATGAGGTTGGACAGCTCGCGCACGTTGCCGGGCCAGGCGTACTGCATCAGGGACTCCATGGCGCGCTGGGTCAGACGGATGATCCCCTTGTGCTGTTCGGCATGGCGATTGAGCAGCTCCTGCAGCAGCAGCGGGATGTCGTCGGCCCGATCCCGCAGGGGGGGCGTCTCGATGGGGAACACATTGAGGCGGTAGTAGAGATCTTCGCGAAATGCCAGGGTGCGGATCATGGCTTCCAGATCCCGGTGGGTCGCCGCGATCACCCGCACATCGGCCTGGACGGCCTTGCCGCCCCCGACCCGGTCGAACTGGCGCTCCTGCAGCACCCGCAGCAACTTGACCTGCATCGGCAGCGGCATGTCGCCGATTTCGTCGAGGAAGAGGGTGCCCCCCTGGGCCAGTTCGAAGCGGCCGCGCCGGGCGGCAATGGCACCGGTGAAGGCCCCCTTCTCGTGACCGAACAGCTCGCTCTCGAGCAGCTCCGCCGGAATGGCGCCGCAGTTGATGGGCACGAAGGGGCCCGCGCTTCGGGCGGACAGCTCGTGGATGGCGCGAGCCACCACCTCCTTGCCGGTTCCGGACTCACCGAGGATCAGTACGTTGGCGTCGGTCTCGGCCACCTGGCCGATAAGACGGCGCACCTCCTGGATGCCCCTCCCCTTGCCCACCAGCAGGCGCAGCAGGGTCTGACCCTTGTCGTGGGTCTGATGACGGGGATGCAGGGAGATGAAGGCCTGGCAGAAGTGCAGATGACGGGTGAGGGACTCATAGGTAAAGGGCGCCTCGGCCACCCCGATGAAGTTGCTGCAACCATGGCTCGCCGGCATCAGGGAGAGGAAGGGCAGACGAGGATGGGCGGCAAGCAGCTCACTCAGGGCGCGCTCGCGCAGTTCCCCGGCCAGAATCCCCTGCAAGGGCCCGGCAGTCTCGATGGCCACATCGAGATCGCTCTCAACCACCTCCTGCCAGGGGATCCCCATGAAGGAGAGCACAGTCCCCAGTTGCTGGCGCCGCACATCATCGGCATCAACAAGCAGCACACCCATAGCCATCCTATCCATATTTTCACACCTGACGCCAAACTATTGTTTTTTAAGTGCTTATTAAAACCAATTTCGCACTGTGTCATAAGGGGGACAAAGTGCCAAAATTATGGCGGATTGTCAAAACTTGTCACATCCTCCCGGACCCTGGCGGGACGGGGATCACGCTTCCAGCCAGATTGAGTATCGGATGAAAACCAGCGAAGGGGAAAGAATGACGCCGACAGGGTGCGGCGTCAGAGGAGGGATCAGTGTTTCACGCTCTCCTGGGGAGCGGCATAGCGGCACTCGGGAAACCGGCTGCAGGCGAGGAACAGGCGACCGGCATGGGGACCCTTTCGTGCTTCCCGTGCCACCAGGGGCGCGGCACAGCGGGGGCAATGAGGGATCGTCTCCCGGGGCTCCTCCTCATCCGGATCGAGGAAGGGATTCTCCTCCATCAACACGGGCATTGCCTCTCCGGCCTGGGGGGGCGGCACCTGGGGCTCCCTGGCAGCCCCCGGGTGTGACGTGCCCAGATCGACACCATCGAGCAGCAGCGGGCTGAAGGTCGGTTCGCGGCGCTCGCCGGGCAGCAGGTCATCCACCGGCGCCGTCGTTCTCGCCAGCAGGGGCAGCAGTTGCTCCCGCAACTCGTCGACCTGGTAGTGGCTGCTGGCCGGGATCTGCAACAGCGGCAGGCCGGCGCCATCGCAGGCCGCCTTCAGGAAGAGATCCCGCGACTTGCGCTTCTGGTGGCGGTGCCCCTCGTCATCCAGCTCCACGGCACACAGGAAAGAGAGATCCGCCGGGTGGCAGAGCAGAAAATCGAAGTGCTTCTCCCCTATCTTGCCGAGCGCCTGCTGGCGCTTGCCCTTGCCAAGGTGCGCCTCGGGCGTCAATACATAGGAGGCTCGTACCTTGGCAAAGACACGGGCCTTGTCCCCCACCGCCTGATCCAGCACCCCGAAGAAGGTGCGCTCGGCTGGGCTCATCAAGGTTTCCTGCAGATCATAGGGCTCGGCCTTGCCCTCTTTCTCCCTGCGCCAGACGATCACCAGCAGGAGCAACCCCAGCAACACGGCTCCTGATACGACAAGGCTATTCATACACGCACATCCCGTTTACAAGACAAATTCAGTTCACACCAAAGGAAGGGGCACACTCTACCACGGGGAAAGCGACTCAGGCAGCGCAGAAATCAAGCCCGTCCCGGCATTCGCGTTTTTTCACTGAATTTGCGCAAGGCGGGCTTCATATGGCCTGTCACAGCAGGCACAATGCTAGAGCCCATGGACGTTCTGGCGCGCACCCCGTCGCCGCCAGGCGTCAACGGACCCCACGCAGCCCCATTCAAGGAGAGCAGGATGCAAAAGCAATTGGTCGTCACCGTGATCGGCGCAGACAAACCCGGGATCGTCGAGAGCCTGGCCGATACCATCACCCGGCAGCAGGGTAACTGGCTGGCCAGCTCCATGAGCGAGCTGGCGGGGCAATTTGCCGGCATTTTGCACGTCGCCGTGCCTGACGAGCATTACCGCAGCCTGTGCGAGGCCCTGGTGATGCTGCCTGGCCTCACCGTGAGCTTCGCCGAAGGGCAGCTGAGCCCGCAACCGGCCCATCAGGTGATGCTCAGCGTCACCGGCAACGACAGACCGGGCATCGTCCACGAAGTGGCCAGCATCCTGCGCCAGCTCAACATCAACGTCGCCGACCTCACCACAGGTTGCGAACCTGCGCCCCACTCAGGCGCCCCTCTCTTCTATGCCCACGCCCTGGTGGCCCTGCCGCCGCAGCTCGAACTGGACGATCTCGTCACGGCCCTGGAGTCCCTCTCCGACGACCTCGTCGTCGACATCGATCAGGATCTGAGCGAATAGTGTCGCCTGTCATAAATTTGTCATGGTTTGACGCCATAACTTCCGCGCAGACGCAACCAGAGCAAAGAGGCACCAGATGAGCACCGACAAGCAGTATGAAGAGAAAGAGCTTAGCTGGCTCTCATTCAATGAACGGGTGTTGCAAGAGGCGATGGACAAGACGGTACCCCTCATCGAGCGGGTCCGTTTCCTCGGGATTTTCTCCTCCAATCAGGACGAGTTCTTCAAGGTACGGGTGTCGGACGTCAAGCGCCGCATCCTCATCAACGAAGTCCACGGCGGCGACGACGAGGCCAAGGTGCTGCTGCGCGCCATCCAGCAGAAGGTGATGGCGCTCGGCGAGGCGTTCGACAACACCTACAAGGAGCTGCTGATCGCGCTGGCCCGCCACAACATCTTCCTGGTGAACGAAAGCCAGCTCTCCGAGTCCATCCAGCAGTGGCTGCGGATCTTCTTCCGGGAAAAGGTGCTGCGCCACATCATCCCCATCCTCCTCAACAAGGAGGTCAACCCGGTCAAGTTCCTGAAAGACGAGCACACCTATCTCGCCATCGAGATGAAGAAGAACGGCCAGGTGATCCAGTACGCCCTGGTGGAAGTGCCCACCGACGATCTGCCCCGCTTCTTCCAGCTACCGCCGGAGGGCACCCGTCGCAAGAAGCAGATCATCATCCTGGACAACGTTATCCGCTTCTGTCTGGACGAGATCTTCAAGGGCTTCTTCGACTACGACGAGATTGCCGCCTACGCGGTCAAGCTGACCCGGGATGCCGAATATGACCTCTCCGACCAGCTGGACCTCAGCCTGGTGGACAAGATGAGTGACGGCTTGAAACAGCGCCTCACTGCCATGCCGGTGCGCTTCGTCTACGAGCGGGAGATGCCGGCGGCCATGATAAGCTTCTTGAAGCTCAAGCTGCAGATCAGCTCCTACGACGCCATCATGCCCGGTGGGCGCTATCACAACTTCAAGGATTTCATCGGCTTCCCCAATGTGGGCCGGGATTATCTGGAAAACCCCAAGCTGCCGGCACTGGACTGCCGCGACTTTGACGGCTTCGTCAACGCCTTCGACGCCATCGCCAAGCAGGACATCCTGCTCTACTACCCGTACCACAAGTTCCACCACTTCACCGAGCTGGTGCGCCAGGCGGCCTTCGACCCGGCGGTCAGCGCCATTCGCATCAACATCTACCGGGTGGCCAAGAAGTCGCGGATCATCCACTCCCTCATCGACGCCGCCAACAACGGCAAGAAGGTGACCGTGGTGGTGGAGTTGCGCGCCCGCTTCGACGAGGCGGCCAACATCGACTGGGCCAACATCCTGACCGACGCAGGCGTCAAGGTGGTGTTCGGGGTGCCCAGCCTCAAGATCCACTCCAAGCTCTGCCTCATCACCCGCCACGAGAACGGCGAGGCGGTGCGCTACGCCCATATCGGGACCGGCAACTTCAACGAGAAGACCGCCAAGATCTACACCGACTTCTCCCTGCTGACCCGCCATCCGGACATCACCGCCGAGGTGGAAAGCGTGTTCGAGTACATCGAGTACCCCTATCGGCGCTACAAGTTCAACCACCTGCTGGTCTCCCCCATCAACAGCCGCCGCCAGCTCTATCGCCTCATCGATAACGAGCTGGCCAACGCCAAGGCGGGGCAACCCAGCGGCATCACCCTCAAGATCAACAATCTGGTGGACAGAGACCTCATCAACCGGCTCTATGCCGCCGGCCAGGCCGGGGTGCCCATCCAGATGATCATCCGGGGCATGTGCGCCCTGCGCCCGGGGGTGCCGGGTCTGAGCGACAACATTCGGGTCATCAGCATCATCGACCGTTTCCTCGAACATCCGCGGGTGATGGTGTTCCACAACAAGGGCAATCCCCAGCTCTATATCTCCAGTGCCGACTGGATGAGCCGCAACATCGACGGTCGCATCGAGGTGGGCACCCCCATCTATGACGAGCGGCTCAAGCAGCGCATCCTCGACATTCTCGAGCTACAACTGAGTGATACCTGCAAGGCGCGGGTGATCGATGCCGACCAGAAGAACGAGTACGTGAAGCGGGGCAACCGCCGCAAGGTCCGTTCCCAGGTGGCGATTTACGACTACCTCAAACGCATAGAGTCAAACCATGGACAATAGTCTGTACGCCGCTGTCGACCTGGGCTCGAACAGCTTCCACATGGTCATCGCCCGCCTCACCGAGGGGCGGATGCAGATCATCGATCGCATCAAGGAGCGAGTGCGCCTCGCCGAAGGGATGGACGGTCAGCGCCGCATGTCCCCGGAGGCCATGGCGCGCGGGCTGGACTGCCTCGCCCTGTTCGCCGAGCGGCTCACCAACATCAAGCCGGATCAGATCCGCATCGCCGGCACCTACACATTGCGCCGCGCCAGCAACGCCCGCGACTTCGTGCGCGAGGCAGCCAAGGTGCTCAACCACCCCATCGAGATCATCAGCGGCCAGGAAGAGGCCCGCCTCATCTATCAGGGGGTCGCCCATACCCAGCACATCGAGGGCCAGGTGCTGGTGGTGGACATCGGCGGCGGCAGCACCGAGCTCATCATCGGCGAAGGGTTTGAGCACAAGGCGCTCACCAGCCGCAAGATGGGCTGCGTTAGCTTCACCCAGAGCTTCTTTGGCAACGGCAAGCTCGGCGAGAAGGCCTTCAACGCCGCCGTGTTGGAAGCCCAGCATCAGCTCGCCCCCATCATCAACCAGTACCGCAAGCTGGGCTGGCAGAGCTGCCTCGGCAGCTCGGGCTCCATCCGCACCGTGCGCGACGTGTTGCAGGGGGAAGAGTGGACCGATGGTGCCATCACCCTGGCGGGACTGGAGCGGCTGAAAGAAGAGATGCTCAAGCACAAGCGGGTCGATCAGCTCAAACTGGCGGGCCTCACCGAGGAGCGTCAGGGGGTCTTTGCCGCCGCGGTGGCCATCCTGCTCGGGCTATTCACCTCCCTGCCCATCGAGCGGATGGAGTACTCCGACGGCGCCCTGCGCGAAGGGTTGCTCTACGAGTTCGAGGAGCGCCTGCAGCATCACGACATTCGCGAACGTACCGCGCTTGCACTCAGCACTCACTATCGCATCGACAAGCGCCAGGCCACCCGGGTAGAGAGCAGCGTCCTCTCCCTGTTCGACGCCCTGAGCGGCCCCTGGGAGATGCCGGAAGAGCCCTATCGCGCCATCCTCGGCTGGGCGGCGCGGCTGCACGAGATCGGCCTTGCCATCAACTACAGCGGCATCCACAAACACTCCGCCTATATCTTGCAAAACACCGATCTGCCCGGCTTCAACCAGGACGATCAGGCCCTGCTGGCGGCCCTGGTGCGCTTTCACCGCAAGGGGCTCAAGCTCTCCGAGCTGCCGGCCCTGCCCAACCACGACGAGCAGACGGTGCTGCGCTGCATCCGCATCCTGCGCCTCGCGGTAGCGGCCCACCACAGGCGTCAGGACAACCTGCTGCCCGAGTGGAACGTGCAGGCCGCCGGGGATCAGCTGGTGGTCACCCTGCCCCTGGACTGGTGTGACGAGAACAAGTTGCTGATGCAGAACCTGGAAAAGGAGCACCGCTACTGCCACGAGCAGGGCTGGCCCCTGCTGTTCCAGCTCGGGTGATCCGCCCCTCTGTGCAAAAAGGCAGCCGATGGCTGCCTTTTTTGTCTCTTGTGCTTTCCTACTGCAGATCCGGCAGGATCAGCTTGGCTATCTCGAAGTAGATGATGAGGCCGGCACCGTCCACCAGGGTAGCGATGAAGGGGGCGGAGACCACCGCCGGGTCGATGCGAAAGCGACGCAGCACCATGGGGATCACCGAGGCGACAGTGGCGCTCCAGAGCACGTTGACATCCTCCCCCACCTTAGCGCTTCGCGTCACAGGAGGGGGATTCCCATTA
>ERZ724515.881-NODE-881-length-12322-cov-5.103937_pt1 | contig 12322 bp, 11 predicted proteins | sample MGYA00376048_ERZ724515 | MGnify/ENA primary metagenome ERZ724515 (study PRJEB28724, sample SAMN07190885) | wastewater metagenome | isolation source: influent of sewage treatment plant in Hong Hong | place: Hong Kong | collected 2016-03-17 ... | reverse complement strand
CAGCTGTGGCCGCGACCGCCCCAGCGACTACCGGCGGCGCCGGCGCTGTTGTGGCACCGGGTCGCGCCGTCCGGCTGGACCGCGCCCGCGGGCGGCTGGACTTCCGCCCGGACCCGATGCAGCTGTTCCTCTTCAGCGCGCTCACCCACAACGCCCACCGCATCCACTACGACCTGCCCTACGCCATGGGTGTCGAGGGGTTCCCCGGTCTCGTGGTGCACGGGCCGCTGCTGGCGCTGCTGATGCTGGAGCTCGGGCGGCGCACCGACGAGACGCCGTTCCTCGGGTCGTTCGAGTACCGCTTGCGCCGGCCCGCGTTCGGAGGGCAACACCTGGTCGTCGCCAGGTCGTCCGAGGAGGTCACGGTCAGTCGCCACGGTGACCCGACCCCCCTGGCCACCTCCCGCATCACGGCGAAGGAGGCGTCCCGTGCCTGATCCCGGACGCTGCGTGACCGGCCACCGCATCACTCATCTCTACGTCCCCGCCGACCAGCCGGCCCTGATCGACAAGGCGCTCAGCCGCGTCTCAGGCTCACTCATCTTCGACCTCGAGGACTCCGTCGCCCCCGACCGCAGGCCGGAGGCCAGGCAGAACCTGCGCGCCACCCTGGAACATCCGCACGCGCAGCACGTCTGGGTCCGGGTCAACGCCGGAGCGGAGGGCCGTCTCGACGTCGACGCGCTGGGCGACTGCCGCCACATCGACGGAGTCTGGTTCGCGAAGGCCGACGACCCCGCCGAGATCGCCACCCTCACCGCGGAGCTGCCGGTGACCGTGCGCGTCGGCCTCGTCATCGAATCCGCCAAAGCCCTCTTCGCTCTGCCGGCCCTCGCTGCCCTCGGTCGGGTCTCGGTGCTCCAGCTGGGCGAGGCGGACCTCTCCGCTGATCTGCGCGCCGCACCGCACGAGGATCGGCTGCTCGACCCGATCAGGGCAGCGGTGGTCACGTGCAGCGCGGCGTTCCAGCTCGACAGACCGGTCGCGCCGGTCGAGATCCGCGCCGCCGACGTGGACGGCTTCCAGAAGAGCTCCCAGGCGTTTCGGCGCATGGGCTTCGGTGCCCGAGCCTGCATCACCCCGGCGCAGGTCGAGGCCGCCACCGAGGTCTTCCGGCCCTCCGCCGAGGAGGTGGAGGCCGCTCGGGTCGCGGTCCACGCCTTCGACCGGGCAGCACTCGAGGGCTCGGGGGTCTACCGCGGCCCAGACGGCGCCATGGTCGACGCCGCCACCGTCCGGTCGGCCCGCCAGCTCCTCGCTGACTGGGACACCGCCGACACAGTGCGCCCGATGACCCCCCGCGACGAGGAAGCCGAGTCGCGATGAACCCGCCTCGGACCCACCGGCCCGGTCGCGGACCCCACACCAGCCCGTCCCGCAAACCATCTCGCTCAAAGGAACTGTCATGTCCACCACGCAGTGGGTCTTGAACCTCGCCCTGCTCGCCTGGGTGCTCGGCCGCAACGTCGGCACGAAGGCGCTCACACCCGCGTTCTTCGCGGTGCCCGCGCTCCTCGTCGCCACCGTGGCCGTGCTCTACCTACGCCACATCCCGACAGCCGGTGACGATGACGTCCTTGTCTTGGTCGGCGCCGGCACCGGGGCGGTCCTCGGTGTCGTGGCTGCCGGATTGACCCGGGTGCACCGCCGCGCAGACACGCTCGCGGTGACCGCCGGTATCGCCTTCGCGGCCTTGTGGATCGCGGTCATCGCGGGGCGCGTCGCGTTCGCCGAGTGGGCGTCGCACAGCGGCGCCATGACCATCGGCCGGTTCTCGATGCGCCACCACATCACTGGCGCCGACGCCTGGACGGCCGCCTTCGTCCTGATGGCCCTGGCGATGGTGGTGACTCGGTACGCGACCACCGCCGCGGCGGTCACGGTGTGGCACCACCGCGCGGTACCCGCCGCCGAGGTCGTGCGATGAGTCCGGGCCCGGGTTCGGTCGCGGACTCTCAGTTGGTCGCGGCGCCCGGTCGGCCCGAGGACCAGGGGTGGCCGCAGCTGGCGTATCTGGTCCTCGCGGTCTTCGCCGGCCCGTGGACGATCTGGCTCTCCCGGATCGCCCAGGACCATGGCCTGATCGGGTGGCACCTGCCTCAAGGACTCGCGTTGTGGAGCATCAGCCCAGCACTGGCGCTGACAGTCCTCAGTGTCGGCGGGCGGTCTGGATTGCGAGACCTCGGCGACCGGCTGCTCCGGTGGCGAGCGCCCACCTGGATCTACCTGGTCGCGCTCGGCCTGCCTGTGGTGATCGCTGTCGGCAGCGCTGCGCTGGTGTCGGGCACCGGCGGCGACGTGCCGGTGGGGCGGCTGATGTCGCTGCCGGCGGCGCTGATCTACCTCGGCTACGGCACCGGCCTGTTCCTGCTCACCGAGGAGGCCGCCTGGCGCGGGGCACTCCTGCCTCGCGTCCAGGACCGGCTCGGGCCCGCGGGCGCCTCGCTGATCATCGGCGCCGTCTGGGCCGCGTGGCACCTGCCGCTGGTGGCCAACCCGGCCGAGCACGACCGAGGACTGCCCGTGATGCCGTTCCTGATCCTCATCGTCGCCACCAGCGTCCTGATCACCGGCCTGGTCAACGCCGCCGCGGGCAGCGTCGTCGTGGCCGCCGTCTTCCACGCGTCTTTCGACGCTAGCTACTCCTACGTCGGCGTGGTCGGGCCCGGACACGCCATGCTGAACGTCGCCGCCGTCCTCACCACGGTCACCGCAGCCGCGCTGCTGCTCGTCACCGATGGTCGGCTGCTCCTCACCCGGGAGGCGAGGCGGTGACCGGGCAGTCGGTGGCCCATCGCTCAGTCCGAGAGGACGTTGCGCTTCTCCAGAATCGTCAGCACGTAGGCGCCCTCCACCCGCATGTGCTCCCGGTTCGCGGCGTCAAGGGCCTCGGCGTCGCCGGCGATGAGCGCGTCCAGGATCTTCGCGTGTCCGTTGTTGGCCTCGGGGCTGGCAGTCTGCAGCTCGTACAGCTCGCGGGGGAGGTTGTGCGACATCTGCCGCAGGATCGACTTGATGCGCATGCTGCCCCCGATCCGGGTCAACAAGGCGTGGAACTCCCAGTTGAGGCGGATCGTCTGCTGCGGGTCGTCCGCGCTGCGCATCTGCTCGTGCCACGCGCGCATCTGGGTGACGTCGTCCTCGGAGACCGAGTCCAGCGCGCGGGCGGCCGCCATGCCCTGGATCATCCCGTAGATGTCGTAGTGGTCCTCGATGTCGCTGCGACTGATCGGCTGCACGTAGGTGCCCCGGTGCGGCTCAGAGGTGACCAGCCCGTCGGTCTCCAAGGCGATGAGCGCCTCGCGGACCGGGAGCCTGCTGACCCCCAGGTCGGCCGCCAAGTCGTCCTGCGGCACCCGCTGACCCGCCTTGAGCGCACCGTTGAAGATCAGCCGCCGAATGTGGTCGGCCACCGCTGCACTCATCGCCGACCGCGGCACGCGGCCCAGCCCGCCGGCGCCCAGCCCGAACTGCTCGCTCGTCATCACATACCCCCTTTTGATCAGGAATCTTATATCCGACAACCGGAGCGGGGGATCTCGACTCACGGAAGGAACAACGAATGAAGCACACCGACACTCCCGAACAGACTCAGCCGGAGAGCGGCGGAACCGGACCACGACACCCCGGCAGCCCCACCGGCGATGTCGTGGTCGCGCGTTCTCGGGGCGCCGACCACTTCAGCCGGTTGATGGGCCGTCGTCCCGAACAGGCCCTGGCGGCCGTGCGGGCCGCCTCGCCCCAGATGTACGACTGGCTGGTCGGCGGCCCCTTTGCCGGACCCCTGGCCGGGTCCGAACTCAGCATGGCGCAGCGTGAGCTCGCCACGGTGGCCGTCCTGGTCGCGCTGGGCGACACCGAACGGCAGCTCGCCGCCCACGTCGCCGCAGCGCTCCGCCACGGCGTCACCCCGACGGAGCTGCGGGCCATCCCGGTGCATGTCTCGGTCTACGCCGGGCACCCCCGGGCACTCAACGCGCTCACCGTGATCGACCGGGTCCTGGCCGACGCGCACACGCAGGCCCCGCCCGCGTTGCGCCAGGTGCCGCTTCGCGACCACACCACCACGGTGGCGCAGGCCGGGGTCGCCGGCCCGCCGGTCGTGCTCGTCCACGCGCTCGGGCTGGACTGGCGGATGTGGGAGCCGGTGATCACCCGACTGGCAGAAGGGCGCACGGTGTACGCCTACGACCTACGGGGCCATGGCTCGGCCACCGAGGCCCCCCACCCGTCCAGCATGAGCGACCTGGCCGCCGACCTGTTCGAGGTAATGGATTCCCTCGCGCTCGACCGCGCGCACGTCGTGGGTCTCTCCTACGGCGGCGGGGTCGCTCAGACCGCGGCGACACTCGCGCCCGAGCGGTTCGAGTCCCTGACCCTGATGGCCACGACCAACGTCGCGTTCGAGGCGTTCGAGGGCCGGGCCCGGTCGATCGAGCAGGACGGCATGGCCGCCCAGATCGCGCCGTCGCTGGTGCGGTGGTTCACCTCCAACGCGCTCGCCGTCAACGACTGGGGCGTGCGCTACGCCCGCGACTGCGTTCTCCGTGGCGACCCCGGACACGCCGCCGCGGCGTGGCGGGCGTTCTCCACCATCGACGTCGAAGGCAAGTTCGCGGGCTTTGCTCCTCCCACGTTCGTGTTGGCGGGCGAGCTCGATGCCTCGACCACGCCGGAGGTCATGTCGCGGATCGCACGCGACATCCCCGGCGCTCGCTATGCCGAGATGCCGGGAACTCCGCACATGCCGACGCTCGAACAGCCCGACCTCGTCGTGGCCGCTCTGGACGAGTTCCTGCCGGTGATGGCTGGTGCTGCCGAGCGCAGTTGACCCGCCGCTGGCTGCACAACGACCGATAGCGCCGGGTCTCGGCCGCCAGCATGGGCGTTGGGAGTGTCACCATGGCGGCGCCTCCGGAGCGGACGGAACACGATCACCGTCACGCAATGCAGAGGGTCCCGCACCGTTCACGGTGCGGGACCCTCATCCACGTGGCAGGTGAAGGATTCGAACCTTCGAAGGCAAAGCCGACGGATTTACAGTCCGCTCCCATTGGCCGCTCGGGCAACCTGCCGGGGAGTCGCGCCGCGGCCGTTTGGCCCGGCGACAACAAGGCGAAAGAATAGCGCAGCCCGCGTGGCAGACGAAAACCAGACCAGAGGAGTGAAGATGGCCGACTCGTCGTTCGACATCGTCAGCAAGATCGACCGCCAGGAGGTCGACAACGCGCTGGGACAGACGGCGCGCGAGATCGCCACCCGCTTCGACTTCAAGGGCACCGGCGCGACGATCGAGTGGCAGGGCGAGCACGCCATCGAGATCTCGGCGTCGGCAGACGACCGGGCCACGGCCGTCCTCGACGTCTTCAAGACCAAGCTCGTCAAGCGCGACGTGAGCCTGAAGGTGCTGGACGCCTCCGAGCCCCGTCAGTCCGGGCAGCAGAGCAAGATCGCGATCGCGCTCAAGGAGGGCATCTCCTCCGAGGACGCCAAGAAGGTGTCCAAGCTCATCCGCGACGAGGGCCCCAAGGGCGTCAAGGCCCAGATCCAGGGCGACGAGCTGCGCGTCTCGTCCAAGAAGCGCGACGACCTCCAGGCCGTGATCGCCCTGGTCAAGGCACAGGACTACGACTTCGCGGTGCAGTTCACCAACTACCGCTGATCCGAGACGCGGCAGCGGATCGGATCGGATCGGATCGATGGTGGTCGAGCAGCGCGCGCGACCGAGGAACGAGGTCGCGACCGCGCGTGTCGAGACCCAGTGAGCCGATGCAGGGCAGTGGCCACAGACGCCTCCGCCTACACGGTCACGGGGTCTCGACAAGCTCGACCACCGATTCCTCAGCCGGCGACGGCCGCCATGCTGGGCGTCGTGATCGCCCCGGTCGCCGGGGTGACGAAGACCCGCGAGCCCTCCTCGAGCTGGAGCTGGCGCGCGTGGGTCCGGGTGAGGACCACGTGCACCTCCTCGCCGTCGTCGGTCAGGACGGTGACGCGCACCTCGAAGCCCACGCGCAGCAGGCGCGAGACGCTCCCCTCGGACGCGCCGGCCAGCTGCGGCGTGCGCGAGACGTGCACGTCGTGCGGGCGCAGGGTGACGCCGTTGAGGACCGTGGTCTCGCCGAGGAACCCCATGACGAACGGGTTGGCCGGCTCGTCGTAGAGCTGGTCGGGGGTGCCGACCTGCTCGACGCGACCCTCGTTGATCACCACGATCTCGTCGGCGACCTCCATGGCCTCCTCCTGGTCGTGGGTCACGAACACCGTCGTCACGTGCACCTCGTCGTGCAGGCGCCGGAGCCACTCGCGCAGCTCCTTGCGGACCTTGGCGTCGAGGGCGCCGAACGGCTCGTCGAGCAGCAGCACGGCCGGCTCGACGGCGAGCGCCCGGGCCAGCGCCATGCGCTGCCGCTGGCCGCCGGAGAGCTGGGACGGCAGCCGGTGGGCGAACTGCGAGAGGTGCACGAGCTTGAGCAGCTCGTCGACCTTCGCCGCGATCTCGTCCTTGGGCCGCTTGCGGATCTCCAGGCCGAACGCGACGTTCTTGGCCACCGTCATGTGCTTGAAGACGGCGTAGTGCTGGAACACGAAGCCGACGTTGCGCTTCTGGGGCGGCAGCGTGGTGGCCTCGATGCCCTCGATCGTCACCGATCCCTCGTCGGCCGCGTCCAGCCCCGCGATGATCCGCAGCAGCGTCGACTTGCCTCCGCCCGACGGTCCGAGCAGTGCGGTGAGCTGACCGGTCGGCAGCGAGACGTTGACGTCGTCCAGCGCGACGAAGTCACCGAACCGCTTGCTGACTCCCTTGACCTCGATACTCATCGTTCCTTGCCTTCCTTGGGGCGGAGCAGCGCGACGACGACCAGGCACAGCACGGCCGCGAAGACCAGCAGGAACGACACGGAGTACGCCGTCTGCTGCTCGAAGTTCTGGTACTTCTGCTGGACGAGGACGGTGGCGACCTGGGTCTCGCCGCCGACGTTGCCGGCGACGACCTTGATCGCCCCGAACTCACCGAGGGCGCGGGCGAGGCTGAGCACCACGCCGTACACCGTCGCCCACTTGATGCCGGGGAGGGTGATCCGCCAGAAGGTCTGCCACGCGTTGGCCCCGAGGCTGCGCGCCGCCTGCTCCTGGTCGTCGCCGAGCTCCTCGAGCACCGGCACGATCTCGCGGACCACCAGCGGCAGGATGACGAAGCAGGTCGCCATCACCATGCCGGGTCGCGCGAACACGATCTGGATGCCGTGGTCCTCCAGCCACGGTCCGAACCAGCCGAACCGGCCGTTGTAGACCAGGACCAGGGCCAGGCCGACCACGACCGGTGAGACCGACAGCGGCAGGTCGATGAGCGCGGACAGGGCGCGCTTGCCGATGAACGTGTAGCGCACCATCAACAGGGAGATGCCCACGCCGAAGACCGTCGTGATGACCACCGAGATGATCGAGACCTCCACGGTCAGCCGCAGCGCGTGCACGACGTCGGGGTCCGACAGCGCCTCCTGCAGCCCGGTCAGCCCGTTGGCGAAGGTGTTCTTCACGACGTACGACGTCGGCCAGACCACCAGCATCACCAGGTAGCCGACCACGAGCACCCGCAGCACCCACTTCACGACCGGTGAGCCGGTGCCCACCGCGCTGCTCCTGCTAGCCACGGCGAGCCACCCGCCTCTGGATGATGTCGAGGACGACGATCGCGAACAGGGCGACGGCCAGCATCAGCGTCGCGACCGCGGCGGCCGCCTCGGTGTTGCCGCCCTCGAGGAACGAGAACAGCCGGACCGAGACCACCTCGGTGCGGTTGGCGAGGTTGCCGCTGATGAGCACCAGGGCGCCGTACTCGCTGATGCCCCGCGCGAACGACAGCGCCGCGCCGGCGCAGATCGCGGGCACGAGCGACGGCAGGATGATCCGCCGGAACGTCGTGAGGCGGCTCGCGCCGAGGGACGCGGCGGCGTCCTCGACGTCGGTGTCGAGCTCCTCGAGCACCGGTTGGACGGTGCGCACGACGAAGGGGAGCGTCACGAACGCCATCGCGAGGAACACCGCCCAGCGGGTGTTGTTGACCTGCACGCCGATCGGGCTGTCCGGCCCGTAGAGCGAGAGCAGGACGAGGCCCGCGACGATCGTCGGCAGTGCGAACGGGATGTCGATGACCAGGTCGAGGACCGCCATGCCGGGGAACCGGTCACGGACCAGGACCCAGGCGATGATCGTGCCCATCACCATGTTGAGGAGCGTGACGCCCAGCGAGGAGAGCACGGTCAGCTGCAGCGCGGACCTGGTCTGCGGGTTGGAGAGGACGTCGACGTACGTGCTCCAGCCGCCACCGGACGCCTTGACGATGATGGCGGAGAGCGGGATCAGGACCAGCAGGCTGAACCAGATCATGGCCACGCCCAGGCCGAGGCCGGACGCGGCAGTCAGGTTGGTACGGGACGAAGCCGACCGGCGCTTGCGCGCCGATCGGCTGTCGACCGCAACGGATGCGGTGGACACGGCCTACTGCCCCGCTTCGGCCTGGATCTTCGTCAGGATGCCGTCGTTCTCGTCGAAGTACTTCGTGTTGGCCTCGTCCCAACCGTTGAAGTCGTCATCGATCGTGAGCAGCGTCTTCGGCTCCGGGAACGGGTTGCTCGGGTCGTTGGCACCCTCGACGGTCAGGTCGCCGACGTCCACGAGCGGGCGGTAGCCGGTCTCGGCGTAGAGCTTCTGGCCGTCCTCGCTCTTCTGGAAGTCCATGAAGTCCTGCGCCTTGTCCGAGGCGTCCTCGGTCAGCGCGCACGGGTTGTCGATGCGCAGCGTGGTGTCCGGGACGACGTAGTCGAAGTCCTGGCCGCTCTGGCGGGCGAGGATCGCCTCGTTCTCGTAGGAGAGCAGGACGTCGCCGGTGCCGCTCGTGAACGCGGTCGTCGCGTCACGACCACTGTCCGGGAGCGCGGCCACGTTGTCGAAGAGCTTCGTCATGTAGTCCTGCGCGGCCGCGTCGTCGCCGCCGTCGGCGATGACCGAGCCGTACGCCGCCAGCAGGTTCCACTTCGCGGACCCGGACGAGGCCGGGTTCGGGGTGACGATGCCGACGCCGGGCTGCACCAGGTCGTCCCAGCTCTCGATGCCCTTCGGGTTGCCCTTCGGGACCACGAAGACGACGACCGACTGCGTGCAGATGCCGTTGGTGTCGTTGTCCTTCCAGTCCTTCGCGACGATGCCCTCGTCGACCAGGCGCGTCACGTCGGGCTCGAGCGACAGGTGCACCTCGTCGGCGTCCTGCCCGGCCACGACCGCGCGGCTCTGGTCACCCGAGGCGCCGTACGAGCCCTTGACGGTGACGCCGTCGCCGGCGTCAGTGTCGTTGAACGCGTTGATGACCCCTTCGTTGGCCTGCTCGAGCACCGAGTAGCCGACCACGTTGAGCGTGTCCCCACTGTCCGCGGACGAGTCGCCGGAGCACCCCGCCAAGGCCAGCACCCCGGTGACCGAGACGGCCGCCGCAACCTTGAACGTCCTGTTCATCGTCTTCCTCTTCTGTCTCCGCGCCACCTCGGATGGAAAGCACGTTTCTTCGTTATGACGACCAGACTACTCGACTTAGGTCGATTGGTCCGAATTGTGCACGCATTCCAGGCGTGTCGCGCCTCACAGGACCGGCAGGAGAGACGGCTCCGGTCCGACGGGGGGCCGGACTATCGTGGGGAGACCGTGCCCGGGACCCGATCGCGCAGAACTGGAACGTGTTCCAGTTCTGCGCGTGCCACGAGTACGATCCGGCTACGGCTGAACATGACGAGGGAGTGCGCGCGCAGTGTCCAAGCAGGTCAAGCAGCTCGACCGGGTGATCATCCGGTTCGCGGGTGACTCCGGTGACGGGATGCAGCTGACGGGCGACCGGTTCACCCAGCAGTCGGCGGTCTTCGGCAACGACCTGGTGACGCTGCCCAACTTCCCCGCTGAGATCCGCGCCCCCCAGGGCACCCTGCCGGGCGTGTCGTCGTTCCAGGTCCACCTGGCCGACCACGACGTGCTCACCCCGGGCGATGCGCCGGACGTGCTGGTCGCCATGAACCCGGCGGCACTGAAGGCCAACCTGGGCGACCTTCCTCGCGGCGCGACGATCATCGTCGACACCCACGACTTCACCGCCCGCAACCTCTCCAAGGCCGGCTACGACGCCAACCCGCTGGACGCCCTGGGCGACGCGAACGACCCCCTGGGCGAATACGCCGTGCACCCGGTCGACCTGACCGGGATGACCGTCGAGGCGGTCAAGCAGTTCGGTCTGTCGCGCAAGGACGCCGCACGCGCGAAGAACATGTTCGCGCTCGGCCTGCTGTCGTGGATGTACGGCCGCCCGACCGACCCCACGGTGGCGTTCCTGGAGAAGCGGTTCGCCAAGGTCGCCGACATCCGCGACGCCAACGTCGCGGCGTTCAAGGCGGGCTGGAACTTCGGGGAGACCACCGAGTCGTTCGCGGTGTCCTACGAGATCAAGCCGGCCCCGATGGCGCCGGGCACCTACCGCAACATCACCGGCAACCTGGCCCTGGCCTACGGCCTGGTCGCCGCCGGCGTCCGGTCGGGACTGCCGGTGTTCCTGGGCTCCTACCCGATCACCCCGGCCTCGGACATCCTCCACGAGCTGTCCAAGCACAAGGCGTTCGGCGTGACCACGCTCCAGGCCGAGGACGAGATCGCGGGCATCGGCGCGGCGATCGGCGCCTCGTTCGGGGGCGCCCTGGGCGTGACCACCACGTCGGGTCCGGGCATCGCGCTGAAGTCCGAGGCCATCGGCCTGGCGGTGATGACCGAGCTCCCGCTGGTCGTCGTCGACGTCCAGCGCGGCGGCCCCTCCACCGGCCTGCCGACCAAGACCGAGCAGGCCGACCTGTTGCAGGCGATGTTCGGGCGCAACGGCGAGGCGCCGGTCCCGATCGTGGCGCCGCAGTCGCCCGGTGACTGCTTCGACGCCGCCCTGGAGGCCGCCCGGATCGCGGTCACCTACCGCACCCCGGTGATGCTGCTCTCCGACGGCTACCTGGCCAACGGCTCGGAGCCGTGGCGGATCCCCGAGGTCGACGACCTGGCCGTCATCGACCCCAAGTTCGCCCAGGCCCCAGCTGCGGACGACGACGGGACCACGCCGACGTTCCACCCCTACACCCGCGACCCCGAGACCCTCGCCCGCCCGTGGGCCCCACCGGGCGTGGCCGGCCTCGAGCACCGCATCGGGGGCCTGGAGAAGGCCGACATCACCGGCAACATCTCCTACGACCCGGCCAACCACGACTTCATGACCCGCACCCGGCAGGCGAAGGTCGACCGGATCGCCGATTCCCTGCCGCCGCTGGAGGTCGACGACCCGTCGGGGCAGGCCCGGGTCGTGGTGCTGGGCTGGGGGTCGACGTACGGTCCCATCGGCGCCGGGGTGCGCCGGGTCCGCAAGGCCGGGTACCACGTCGCGCAGGTCCACCTGCGCCACCTCAACCCGTTCCCGAAGGACCTCGGCGACATCCTGTCGCGCTACGACAAGGTGCTGGTCCCCGAGATGAACCTCGGTCAGCTCTCGCTGCTGGTCCGCGCCAAGTACCTCGTCGACGCCGTCGGCTACAACCAGGTCCGCGGCCTGCCGCTCAAGGCCGCCGAGCTCGCCGAGGCGATCGGCGAGCTCGTCGCCCAGGCCGAGGGCGTCGAGGTCGACCTCACCGCCGCCACGACCGAGCCGTCCTCACAGGAGGTCAAGTGAGCACCACGTCGACCAGCACCGAGCTCCCGTTCCCAGGCCTGCGTTCCGGGGTGGAGCTGGTCCCGACGACCGACGAGCCGCAGACCGGCAAGGACTTCACCTCCGACCAGGAGGTCCGCTGGTGCCCGGGCTGCGGTGACTACGCCGTCCTCAAGGCGGTGCAGGGCTTCCTGCCCGACCTGGGGCTGCGCCGGGAGAACATCGTGTTCGTCTCCGGGATCGGCTGCTCCAGCCGCTTCCCCTACTACCTCGACACCTACGGCATGCACTCGATCCACGGCCGCGCGCCGTCGATCGCGACCGGCCTGGCCACCTCGCGCGAGGACCTGTCGGTCTGGGTCGTGACCGGCGACGGCGACGCGCTGTCGATCGGCGGCAACCACCTGATCCACGCGCTGCGCCGCAACGTCAACATGACGATCCTGCTGTTCAACAACCGGATCTACGGTCTGACCAAGGGGCAGTACTCCCCCACCAGCGAGGCCGGGAAGATCACCAAGTCCACCCCGATGGGCTCGGTCGACCACCCCTTCAACCCCGTCTCCCTCGCGCTGGGCGCGGAGGGGTCGTTCGTGGCCCGCA
>ERZ724515.880-NODE-880-length-12328-cov-26.814878_pt1 | contig 12328 bp, 8 predicted proteins | sample MGYA00376048_ERZ724515 | MGnify/ENA primary metagenome ERZ724515 (study PRJEB28724, sample SAMN07190885) | wastewater metagenome | isolation source: influent of sewage treatment plant in Hong Hong | place: Hong Kong | collected 2016-03-17 ... | reverse complement strand
GTACCAAGAATGATATTCGTTAATAAAATGGATAGAACAGGTGCAGATTTTTATAATGTTTTAAATCAAGTAAATGATAGATTAAAATCAAATGCTGTTCCTATTCAATTACCAATAGGTTCTGAAGAAAACTTCAAAGGTGTTGTAGATTTAGTTCAAATGAAAGCTATTGTTTGGGATGAAGATGCAGCAATGGGGTCAAACTACCATGTTGAAGAAATTCCAGCTGATATGATGGAAATTGCACAAGAATATAGAGAAAAAATGATTGAATCAGCTGCTGAATCAATTGAAGAGTTAATGGAAAAATACCTTGAAGGTGAAGAATTAACTGAAGAAGAAATAACAGCAGGTATTAAAGCTGGTTGTTTAAATATGACTATTACTCCAATGACTTGTGGAACAGCTTTTAAAAATAAAGGTGTTCAAACTTTACTAGATGCTGTTGCTATGTATTTACCAGCTCCAACAGAAGTTGAAGATATTAAAGGTGAAACTCAAGATGGTGAGCCAGTTATTGTTCCTTCAACTGATGCTGGTGAAGTTGCAGCATTAGCATTTAAAATTATGACTGACCCATTTGTTGGACAGTTAACATTTACAAGAGTTTATAGAGGGGTTTTAGAATCTGGAACTTATGTATATAACTCTACAAAAATGAAAAAAGAGAGAATCGGAAGATTACTTAAAATGCATGCTAACAATAGAGAAGAGATTAAAGAGCTTTATGCTGGAGAAATCGGTGCTGTTGTTGGTTTAAAATATACAATTACTGGAGATACATTAGCTTCTGAAAAAGATCCTGTTATCTTAGAAAGAATGGAATTCCCAGAACCAGTTATTTCTGTTGCAGTTGAGCCAAAAACTAAAGCTGACCAAGAAAAAATGGGTATTGCATTAGGAAAATTAGCAGAAGAAGATCCATCATTCAGAGTAAATACTGATGAAGAAACTGGACAAACTATTATTTCAGGAATGGGTGAATTACACCTTGAAATTCTTGTAGATAGAATGAAAAGAGAATTTAAAGTTGAAGCTGAAGTTGGTGCTCCTCAAGTTGCTTATAGAGAAACAATTAAAAATGCTGTTAAACAAGAGTATAAATATGCAAAACAATCTGGTGGTAAAGGTCAATACGGTCACGTATATTTAGACATTAAACCATTAGTTGGTAGCGAAGAAAACTTCAAATTTAACAATGACATTAAGGGTGGGGTAATTCCAAAAGAATATATTCCTGCAGTTGAAAAAGGTTGTTTTGAAGCAATGCAAGGTGGTATTTTAGCTGGTTATCCAATGGTTAACATCGAAGTTTCTGTTTATGACGGTTCTTACCACGACGTTGACTCATCTGAAATGGCGTTTAAATTAGCTGCTTCAATGGGATTCAAACAAGGTTGTAGAAGTGCAGCTGCAGGTGCAGTTTTACTTGAGCCAATCATGAAAGTTGAAATTGAAACTCCTGAAGATTATATGGGAGATGTTATTGGTGACTGTAATAAAAGAAGAGGACAAGTTCAATCTATGGATGACAGAGCAGGTATCAAACTTGTTACTGCAATGATTCCATTATCTGAAATGTTCGGATACTCTACAGACTTAAGATCTATGTCTCAAGGTAGAGCTACATACTCAATGATTTTTGATAACTATTCAGAAGTTCCAAAAAATGTTTCTGAAGAAATTATTAAAAAGAGAAATGGTTAATTTTTAACTATTTTTTATTAGAAAGGATATGCTTTGCATATCCTTTTTTTTTGCGTTAAATTTATCTAAGTTATTATGAATAATCAGCTAGAATGGTTTATATGAATTTATTAAAAAGAGATGGATTATCTTGAAAATTGAAAAAAATAGTGAACTATTAAACAGTATCAAAAGTGCAGGTATAATTTTAAGACCTTCAAGTCCTGAATTAAAAGAGACTTATTTAAATATAAAAGCGCTATTTGAAAAAGCTAATATTGAAATGTATTTAGAAGATAATTCAGCAAATATGATTAATTTAAAAGGTTATCCTTTAGATGAGTTGTGCAATAAAGTCGATTTTTTAATTTCTGTTGGTGGAGATGGAACACTGCTTTCGGTTGTAAGAAAATCTTTTAAATATGATAAGGCAGTTTTAGGAATAAATCTTGGAACTTTAGGGTTTTTAACTGATATTAGTATGGAGCAATTACCAGATTTTATTGAAGATTTAAAAAAAGATATTTATAAAATAGATAATAGAATGATGGTCGAAGGAAGTGTAAATTTAAATAAATTTGTGGCTTTTAATGATATTGTGATTTCAAGAAAATCAATTTCATCAATGATAAAGATTGAAGGAAAAATTAATGGAAAACACTTTAACTCATATTTTGGCGATGGAGTGATTATTTCAACACCAACAGGTTCAACTGCTTATAATTTATCCGTGGGAGGACCCATTGTTTATCCATTAACTGAAGCTTTTATTGTAACTCCTGTTGCACCTCATTCTTTGACTCAAAGACCACTTGTAATGCCTGCTGATTTTGAAATAGAATTTAAAATTATTGATAATCAAGGAGCTGTAGTTATTGTAGATGGTCAAGATATTTATGAAGTTGAACAAAATCAATCAATAAAAATTAATATTGCAAATAAAAAAGCAAAAATGATACATAGAATACAAAGAGATTATTTTGAAGTGTTAAATGAAAAATTAAGATGGGGAAATTAGTTTGATAACAAGGGTTTATTTAAAAGATTGTTTATCTTTTGAAGAGGTAGATTTAGAATTTAGAAATGGATTAAACATTTTTACAGGACCAAGTGGTGCTGGAAAATCGATTTTAATGCAAGCGATTTTATCTTTATTTGCTTTAACAGATGTAAAAGCAAATTTAGGCGAAGTGTTATTAAATAATTCAAAAATCAATGATGAAGCTTATGATTTGTCTTTTGATGATGATATTATTATTAAAAGTATCAAAAAAGATAAAGTAAGATACTTTTTAAATAATCAATCGGTTTCTAAAAAAAATCTAAATGATTTTTCTTTTAAATTAATAAAACATTTAAATTTAAAAGATACTTCAGAGTTTGATAGTTTAAAACTTATTGATTTTTTAGATAGGTTGACTTTAAAAAATAATAATAAGTTTGAAGCTATTAAAATTAATTTTAATAGCTTATATAGAAAATTAATTGAAGTGAAAAAGGAACTTGAGAAAATCTATTCAGATGAGAATAGACTAGAAGATTTAAAAGAGTTTGCAAAATTTGAAATTAATAAAATAGAGCAAATAAATCCCAGTATAGATGAATATGAAGAATTAAATATTTTAAAAAAAAGATTATCAAAAAAAGAGAAAATTGAGCTTGCAATAAAAAAAGCATCAGGAATAATAGAGTTTAATCATAATGTTACACAAGCTTTAGAATTAATGGAAGTAGATACAAGTTTTTTTGATGAAGCTATGAACGAATTAACTAATATTTTTGAGAATTTTAATGATTCTTTACATGAATTAGAAGATATTAATATTGAAAATATTTTAGATAGAATTGAAAAATTATCAGCTTTACAAAAAAGATTTGGTTCTATCGAGGAGTGTTTAAAATATAAAGAAGAAAAGAAAATAGAATTAGAATCATATGAAAATATTTCTTTTCAGAAAGAAAAACTCGAAAAACAATCTGAATCGCTAACTAATCAAATAAATGATATTGTAAAAAAAATATCGATATTTAGAAAAGAAACAGCTTTAATTCTTGAAAGAAAAATAAATGAGTATCTAAGATTTTTATATTTAAGCAATGCAAAAATATCTTTTAATGAGAAAAATCTCGATTCTTCAGGGATTGATGAAATTATTTTTGAATTAAATGGAGTATCTTTAGAAACAATAAGTTCAGGAGAATATAATAGATTAAGGTTAGCTCTTTTAACTTCAATGAGTGAATTTGATATTGTAGATAATGGAATTCTATTTTTGGATGAAATAGATGCAAACTTAAGTGGAAAAGAGAGTGAGGCAATTTCAAAGGTGCTAAAGCAGTTAAGTCAGTCATATCAAATATTTGCGATTTCTCATCAGCCACAATTAACATCAAGTGCAAATCAACATTTTCTAGTAGATAAAAATAATAAAAAATCATTTGTGAGATTATTAAATAAAGAAGAAAGAATAATAGAAATAGCGAGAATGATAAGTGGTGAGAAAGTTACGTTAGAAGCGTTAGAATTTGCAAAAAATCTATTAAAATAATTATAGCTTGACAAATTAATAGTACAAAGAGTATCATATAAATAATAAAAAATATGGAGAATTAAATGTTAGGAAACATGTCTATAAAAGCAAAGGTTTTAATCTTATCTTTGTTAACTATTATAGTAATATCGGTTGCGGTAGCAATCAATTCTATATATTCTATAAAAAAATTTTCAGATGCGAGTATTGAAAATTTCAAAAATGATGCTTATGCAAAAAAAGAGGAAGAGCTTAAAAATTATGTATCTTTAGCTATGAAAACTGTAGAGGCTTACCATAGCAGAACTTCTATTGATAAAATAAAAATTGAAGTGCAAGAAGATTTAAAATTACAAACAAATTTTTTATTTTCAATTTTGGAATCAGAATATGAGAAGTTAAAAGGTGTACTTTCAGAAGAAGCATTAAAACAAAGATTAAAGACAATTGTTGATGCAACTAGATATGGAAAATCTGGATATTTTTGGATAAATGATACAGATGCTGTTATTGTGATTCATCCTATTAATACGGCCTTAAATGGTAAGAATATGTATGATTATAAAGACAAAGGTGGAAAACAAATATTTAAAGAATTTGCAGCTGTTGCTAAGGCTCAAGGAGAAGGTTTTGTTGATTATGTTTGGCCAAAACCAGGATTTGAAGCTCCTCAGCTAAAAGTTTCATACGTAAAATTATTTAAACCATATAATTGGGTTGTTGGAACTGGTGAATATGTTGAAGATGTTAGTTCAAAAATACAAGAAGAAGCTTTAAAAACTATTGGGGAAATGAGATATGCAAATAATGATTATTTTTGGATAAATAATTCTGTTCCTAAAATGGTTATGCACCCAATTAAGCCATCTTTGAATGGAGAAGACTTAACTAATAATAAAGATGCTAAAGGTAAACAACATTTTGTTGAAATGGTTAGTGTTGTTAATAAAAATAAATCAGGTGGATTAGTAAAATATTGGTGGGATAGACCAGATAAAAAAGGGGACCCTAGAGAAAAATTCTCTTATGTTCAAAGATTTGAACCTTGGGATTGGATTATTGGAACAGGTGCTTATGTTGATGATATTGAAGATGAAATAGCACTAATGAAAGAAAACACAAACAAAGAGATTAGTAATATTATTATTAGTATATTAATATTCTCTTTGATATCAATTATTGTTGTTTATATGATTTATAGTTATTTTATTAGACAAACAATAATTAATCCTCTCAAAAATTTAAATGAAGCAATAATTGGTATTTCTGAAGGTAATTCAAAAGCTGATATTATTGATAAAAAATCAAATGATGAAATAGGTACGTTAGTGGACAGTTTTAATGGATATATTGCCAAATTAAAAGCTGGGTATGAAGAAGATGCAAAAGTTATAGAAAATGTTGATGAGGTAATAGAAAAAGTAATTAATGGGTTCTATGTGTATAAAGTAGAAAAAACATCTTCAAATCCACAAATTCAGAAATTAAGAGATTCTTTGAATTCCATGATAGATCGAACTAATGAAAATTTAGTAGGATTAAATAATATTTTAATTGAATATGGTAGTTCTAATTTTAGTGTTAGCGAATCTAAGATTCAAACATCAAAAGTGAGTGGAATTATATCTTCATTAGCTGCGAGTACACAACTTATTGGAGTTACAGTTTCAGAATTTTTATCTATGATTGTTACAAGTGGTAGAAAATTAAATGATGATACAAGTGTTTTATCAGATGCCGCAAGTAAACTTTCATCATCTGCAAATGAACAAGCAGCATCATTAGAAGAGACGGCAGCTGCAGTTGAAGAGATTACTTCAATTGTAAAATCTAGTGTTCAAAAAGTTCATCAAATGTCAACTTTAGCTTCAGAATTACAAATATCTTCAAAAGAGGGCGAAGTGTTAGCTTCTAGAACGACTCAAGCTATGGAAGATATTGATTCTCAAGTTAAGTCGATTAATGATGCAATTACGGTAATTGATCAAATTGCATTTCAAACAAATATTCTTTCATTAAATGCAGCAGTTGAAGCAGCAACTGCTGGAGAAGCTGGACGTGGATTTGCCGTTGTTGCCCAAGAAGTGAGAAATCTTGCAAGTAGAAGTGCAGAAGCAGCAAGGGAAATTAAAAATATTGTTCAACTAGCAACGTCAAAAGCTAATGAAGGTAAATCAATTGCGAACGAAATGATAGGTGGATATTCTACTTTAAATTCTAAAATTAATGAGACAATTATTTTAATTGAAGATGTTTCTCAAGGAAGCAAAGAAGAAGAAAGAGGAATTATTCAAATTAATGATACTATCAATGCCCTTGATCAAGCTACACAGGTTAATGCAAATTCTGCAAGTGTGATTAGTAATTTGGCAACTGAAGTAGCAATGCTTTCTGAAAACTTATTAAAGATTGCAGATAGAGCTAAGTTTAAAGAAATAGGTAAAAAAGAGATTCAAGATATTGATTTGGTATTTAAAATTTCTAAATTAAAAAATGACCATATTAGATTTAAATTAAATAATTTTGATAAGGTTGGAAGTACAAAAGTTGCATGGACAGTTACTAAATCAGCAGAGTGTGATTTAGGGAAATGGATGGTAGAACAAGAAAATAGTGGGAAATCATTTGTAAAAACTGAAAATTGGAAACAGTTAAAAATAAATCATGATTTAGTTCATAGTAGTGTTCAAGAATATATAAATGAAGATTGTAAAGATGTCTTTGATAGTGCTCTTTTAAATAATTTATCTCAAACATTAGATACTGCAACGATGGAGGTATTTAAATCGTTAGATCAAATAAAAAGAGATAATGAAATTGAAGTAAATGAGTCAAAAGTAGCAACTCCTTCTATTAAAAAAATAGAAGTTAGTCATGTTCAAACTAATATCTCAAAACCTACAAGTAAGGTTACTTCTTCCTCTTCTGTTTCAAAACCAACTATTGTTACCGCATCATCAAAAGATGATGATGAATGGGAAAGCTTTTAAGCTTTCTCATAAAACTTCGTTAAATAAGATTAAATCTATCCTCTTTTATATTTATTTAAAAATAGGTATAATGCCAAATTTTAAAAAATAAAAAATTATATTAAGAAATATTCAAAGGAATTTTATGAGCAATAAAAAAGTAGAGTTATTATCACCTGCTGGAAATTTAGAAAAATTAAAAATAGCTATTAAATATGGTGCGGATGCTGTATATGCAGGGGTTAGTCACTTTAGTTTAAGAATTAGAGCTGGAAAAGAGTTTACATTTGAGACATTTAAAGAAGGAATTGATTATGCTCATGCAAGGGGCAAAAAAGTATATGCAACTATAAATGGATTTCCTTTTAATTCTCAGATTGAATTGTTAAAAAAACATATTGAAAAAATGGCAGAATTAGAACCTGATGGATTTATCGTTGCAGCACCTGGTGTAGTTAAACTATGTCGTGAAATTGCACCTCAAATTGATATTCATCTTTCAACTCAAGCAAATGTTCTAAACTATCTTGATGCACAAGTTTATTGGGATATGGGAGTAAAAAGAATAGTAGTAGCTAGAGAAATTTCTCTGAAAGATGTAATTGAAATCAAAAAACATTTACCAGATATGGAGATTGAAATTTTTGTTCATGGTTCTATGTGTTTTGCATATTCAGGAAGATGTCTTGTGAGTGCTGTTCAAATGGGAAGAGTTCCAAATAGAGGAAGCTGTGCAAATGATTGTAGATTTGAATATACTTTATATGCTGCAAATGAAGATCATAGTACTCTATTTAGATTAGAAGAAGAACCTGGTGTTGGAACATATATATTTAATTCAAAAGATATGAATTTGGCTTCACACATAAAAGAGATTCTGGATTCAGGAGCTGTTGATTCACTTAAAATTGAAGGACGAACAAAGTCACCTTATTATGCAGCTGTGACTGCAAAAGCTTATAGAAATGCAATTGATGATTATTATGATGGTAAATTTGAGGCTAGTAAATATCAAAAAGAACTTTATACAACAAAAAATAGAGGTTTTACAGATGCATATTTGATTCATAGACCATTTGAAAAAACAGATTCACAAAACCATGATTATGCTTTAAGTAAAGGTTCTTATGAAGTTACAGGATTAGTAACAGATGATGAAGAACACTTTTTATGCAAATATAAAGTTTATCCAAATGAAGATATTGAAGTATTTACTCCAATGGGCGAAGAGTTAGTTGAGTGTGAAAATGAAATTGGAAAAATATTTAAAAAAGATGGAATTTATTATATTAATTTCAAAAAAATATTAACTGAAACAAATAAAGAGTTAGAGTCAGTTCATAGTGGAAATGTTAATAAAATAAAGCTTCCTGGACATCTTCCTTATTTAACAATGTTTAGAATTGAAAATGTTGATGAAACAATAGTAGAATAAGTTTTATAAAATAGATGATATTTTTTAGAGTTACTCAAAATATAAACATCAAAACAACAGATGGTACAATGGTTAATTATTTTAAATTTAAATTACCATCTGATGTTGAAAATGAAACAGTTTATATTACTACATATGATGATTTTACAGATATTAAGGAGATTTTTTCAAAAGTTGATAAAGATAAATATCTTGCAAAAGTTTTAAATGAAGAAAATATTAAAAAAATTCCTAATTTCCCATTAGAATTAGGAATACATAATGATTTTGAATATAAAGAAAGAGAAGAATTTAAAAAGCTGGATTTTTTTGATTTAAAAAAAATAGATATTTATAAGCAATTGAAAAATAATCAAAAAGAAGAAATTTCTATAGCCTTTATTGGAGGTGTTGGGAAAAGTATTAGTCAGATTGTATCTTCTTGTACAGCGATTAGAATTTTATATGAAAGATTAAAGCAAATATATAAAAAAATAAAATTTGATATTTACATTAATGCTTCAAATAATAGTTATTATTCAAGAGATAAGCAAATTTATCTTATGCAAGATTCTATAAATAATGTTTTTCCATTGAGTATAAATTCAAAAAAATTTTGTGAATATGACTATTATTTCGATAATAGTTTAGATATGAATTCTCTTCTATCAGATTTAAATACTGTAGATGCCTGGCTTTTTAGATTTGGTATTGATTATAAAAAGATATCAGAAGATAAGAAATATAATTTACTAAATTTAAATAAATATAAACCTCAAGATTCTTTGTTTTCCAAAATAACTCAAGCAAAAAGAAGGGGAAAATTACTCTTATTCCATCCTTATTCTGCTAATGTAAATAAATCTATACCTCAAAATATTGCAATAGAATTATTAAAAGAATTGTTGCTTAAATTAGAAGATTATATTGTAGTTTCAACTCTTCTTCTTGATTCTAAAATTAAAGATGATAATTATATTGATTTATCAAAAGAATCTAAAACTATAGAAGATTTTAGCTATATCATTTCTTTAGTGGATAAAATAATTACGGCTGACACTTCAACATATCATATTAGCGATGCTTTTATGATACCAACAATTGTGATATTTACAGATTCTAATTTTGGAAATAAAGTAAAATATTATAGATATATAAAACCTATTTTTATAAAAGATGAATCTAAAAATTTATCAAAATTCATTTATGAAAATGATAATTTAACTTTCAACAAATTTGAATCATGGAAAAGATTAAGAGCAAATAAAATTATAAAACTATTAGATAGTTTTTGATACAATCTCGAACTTTTAAAAATAAAAAAGGAAAAAATAATGAATTTTATATCAATAATTATGGGTAGTAAATCAGATTATGAAATAATGAAAAACTGTGCTGATACATTTGAAAAATTTAATGTAAAGTACGAGATGATAATCTCTTCAGCTCACAGAAGTCCTGAAAGAACAAAAGATTATGTAAAAGAAGCAGAAGAAAAAGGTGCTGTTGTATTTATTGCAGCTGCAGGAATGGCGGCTCATTTAGCTGGTGCATTAGCTGCAACTACAACAAAACCAATTATTGGAGTTCCAATGAAAGGTGGAGCAATGGATGGTATGGATGCTATGCTTTCAACTGTTCAAATGCCTGCTGGTATGCCAGTTGCTACAGTTGCACTAGGAAAATCAGGAGCAATTAATGCTGCTTATTTAGCAATGCAAATTTTAGCAATTACAGATAAAGAACTTTCAATTAAATTAAAAGAAGATAGAATTGTTAAAGCAAAAGCTGTTGAAAGTGATTCAAAAGAAATTGAAGTAATTTTATAATGAAACCTGTTGCACTATTTACTTTACCAAATTGTAAATGGTGCAAAGAGGCTAGTACTTACTTAAAAACTAAAAAGATAAAATATAATCTCATAGATTTATCAAAAAATAAAGAAGCATTAAAAGATTGTCAAAAGCACAAATGTACAGGAGCTCCTGTTGTTCTAATAGGTAATGTATGGATTTGTGGTTTTGATAAAGACAAAATTAATAAAGAGTTAGGAATTAAATAGATGGTTACATTTTCACAAATTCTATTAAAATTACAAGAATTTTGGGCAAAACAAGGTTGTAATATTGTTCAGCCTTATGATATTCCAGCTGGTGCTGGAACTTTTCATCCAGCGACACTTTTAAGAAGTTTAGATTCAACTCCTTGGAGTACAGCTTATGTTGCACCAAGTAGAAGACCAACTGATGGAAGATATGGAGAAAATCCAAATAGATTAGGTGCTTATTATCAATTTCAAGTATTAATAAAACCAAGTCCAGATAATATTCAAGATTTATATTTACAATCTTTAGAGTTTTTAGGTTTAGATATTTCAAGACATGATATTAGATTTGTAGAAGACAACTGGGAATCTCCAACTTTAGGTGCTTGGGGACTTGGATGGGAAGTTTGGCTTGATGGTATGGAAGTTACACAATTTACATATTTTCAACAAGTAGGAGGACTCCCTTGTGATCCTGTTGCTGTTGAAATAACTTATGGAACAGAAAGACTTGCTATGTATTTACAAGGTGTAGATTCTGTTTATGATATTGTATGGAATGAAAACTCTTTTGCTAAAACAACTTATGGCGATGTTCATAAAGAGGGTGAATTTGAATTTTCTACATATAATTTTGAAGTAGCAAATACTGAAATGTTATTTAAACATTTTGATGATGCTTTTGCTGAGTGTAAATCTTGTTTAGCTTCAGCTCTTCCACTTCCTGCGTATGATCAATGTATGATAGCCTCTCATGCTTTTAATACACTTGATGCACGAAAAGCAATTTCTGTAACTGAGCGACAAAATTATATTTTAAAAGTACGAGAATTAGCTCAAGGATGTTCAATTTTATATAAAGAACAAGAACCCTCTAGATTAGCAAGAATAGGAAGTCCTGCTTCTTTAAAAGCATTAGAAGAGCTAAAAGTAAAACATCCTGAATTATTTGTTTAAGAGAAAAAATTGAAATTACAAGAAATCTATGATGTTTTAAATGAAATATCACCATTTGAACTTCAAGAAAAATGGGATAATTCAGGTTTACTTGTAGGTTCTTTTGAAGATGAAATAAGTAATGTTTATATTAGTATGGATTTAGATGAAGAACTACTATTAAATGTAGAAAAAAACTCTTTAATAATTACACACCATCCTTTGATTTTTTTGGGATTAAAAAGAGTAAATTTTGATACATATAGCACAAAATTATTAAAAAAGTTGATTAAAAAAGATATTTCTTTAATTTCAATGCATACAAATATTGATAAAACTCATTTAAATAGATATGTTACAGAAGAGATTCTTGGCTTTAAAATAGAAAATTCAGAGGAGTTTATCTCTTATTGTGATGTAAATATGAAATTTGATGAATTGGTAAAATATGTATCTTCAAAATTAGACTTAAAAACTACAAATACAGTTAGATGTAATAATTTTATAAAAAAAATAGCAATTGTTACAGGTTCAGGAATGTCTTTAATTGATGAAATTAAGGCTGATTGTTTTTTAACAGGTGATATAAAATATCATGATGCGATGGAAGCAAAAGCTAGGGGTTTATCCCTTATTGATATAAGACACTATGAGAGTGAAAGATACTTTAACACCTTGTTAGAGGGACTTCTCTCAGAATATTTGAAAAAAAATAAATTAAAAGCTATAATAACAGCTTCAAAAAATC
>ERZ724515.876-NODE-876-length-12348-cov-6.537379_pt1 | contig 12348 bp, 14 predicted proteins | sample MGYA00376048_ERZ724515 | MGnify/ENA primary metagenome ERZ724515 (study PRJEB28724, sample SAMN07190885) | wastewater metagenome | isolation source: influent of sewage treatment plant in Hong Hong | place: Hong Kong | collected 2016-03-17 ... | reverse complement strand
GGACTTTTGCGCGAGCCGGAACGCGTCCTCGTGAATCGGAATATCGGCGGCCCGGACGATCGCGCCCACGCCGCTCATGTCGAGGATGTTCTGCAAGTCTCGCAGGAGGCCGTCCGAAACGTCGGCCATCGCTGAAGGCGGGCCGTTCGACCGCGCCCGATCGTCCCTGCCCGGAGCACGCGCTTGCGAAGTTTTAACCCTGCCCTGTGCATTTTGTCAGGGTCTCGCACGGCCGCTGACCGCGTTCGTGACGCCCGGTCCGGCGGTGACTGCCGCGAATCCGGGAGTACGGGTCAGTTTGGCGGTCGCCTCGGCGGCGAACACGGCGGTCGCTTCGTGCCGCACGTCGACCAGGCGGATGGGCCCGCCCCGCTCTGCAGCGCGCGGGTCAGCCGCAGCGTCCACCGCGGCCTTGCCGCCCACCGCGGCGTCGAACAGGGGGAAGATGTGGGCGCCGGACAGCGTGAACATCGTCTCCACGCCGTAGGCGCGCGCTGCGGCGATCGCGTGCCAGCCGCCGTGACCGCTGGTCATCAGAACAGTCCGACGAAGACGCCCCAGACGAGGCCGACGATCAACAGAATCGCGACGATGGCCACGACCGGGCCCTTGGTGTTCATCATGATGGGTTCCTCACAGGGTGTCGGACAGTGCTTTGATCGGCATGTTCAGTTCGTCGAGCAGGTCGAGATCGGAGTCCACTGCCCGACCGAGTGTGGTCAGGTAGTTCCCCACGATCACCGCGTTGATCCCGCCGAGTAGTCCATCGCGGGTCCCCGGGTCGCCGAGGGTGAGCTCACGGCCGCCGGCGTACCGCAGGATCGTGCGCGGCAGGGCGAGTCGGAACGCGCCGATGGTGCGCAAGGCGTCAGCGGCGGACATCACGTCCATGTCCGCGAAGGGGGTACCCGGCCGCGGGTTGAGGAAGTTCAGCGGGACCTCATGCGGATCCAGGGCGGCGAGTTGGGCAGCGAACTCGGCGCGCTGCTCGACGCTCTCACCCATCCCGACGATCCCGCCGCAGCAGACCTCCATGCCGGAGTCGGCGATCATCCGCAGGGTGTCCCAGCGCTCGTCCCAGGTGTGGGTCGTCACGACGTTCGGGAAGTACGACCGCGCGGTCTCGAGGTTGTGGTTGTAGCGGTGGATCCCCATCGACTTCAGATCCTCGACCTGCTCTGCGGTGAGGATGCCCAGGCTCGCGGCCACGTTGATGTCCACAGCCGCACGGATGGCCTCGACCGCTTCGCGCATCTGCTTCATGAGCCGCTCGTCGGGCCCGCGGACCGCAGCGACGATGCAGAACTCCGTGGCGCCGGTCGCAGCGGTCTGCTTGGCGGCGTCCACGAGGCCGGGGATGTCGAGCCAGGCCGCGCGCACGGGGGAGGGGAACAGGCCGGACTGGGAACAGAAGTGACAGTCTTCGGGGCAGCCGCCGGTCTTCAGCGAGACGATGCCCTCGACCTCCACCTCCGGTCCGCACCACTTCATCCGCACCCTGTGCGCGAGGTCGAGCAGGTCCGGGATGCGGTCGTCAGGCAACCGAAGGATCTCGAGGATCTCGGGCTCGCTCAGGCCCTCACCTGTTTCCAGAACGCGCTCGGCCCGCATCAGGACGTCCGCGGTGGCATCGACGGTCACAGCAACTCCTCCACTCGTTCCACAAACCTATCCGCATCGAACTCGCCCCCGAAGCGCGGGGACAGCCCGGCGCGCGCGACGTTCTCGAACTGCTTGGGCGCCAGGAAGGACATCCCATCGGGCAGGACACCGGCCAACGGCGCTCCGGCGAGCAGTTGCAGATCGTGCAGGTTGGTCACGCTGGCCAGGTCCGGACTCTCCGGCCACGCGCCGATGATCAGCCCTGCGCACTCGATGCCGCGCCGGTGCATGGCTTCGAGGGTCAGCGCGGTGTGGTTCAGGGTGCCCAGGCCGGCCGCCGTCACCAGGATGGCCGGAGCCTGCACTTCGACCAGCAGGTCGGCGAACGTGATCACCGGATCATCGGAGAAGCGCACCAGCAGTCCGCCGGCGCCCTCCATCAGGACGAGGTCCGCGTCGGCCTCCTCGATACCTTCAACGACCTCGGCCGGGCTGACCGTGGGGATGCCGCTGCGGCGTGCCGCCGCCGCGGGGGCCAGTGGCTCCGGGTAGCGCGCGAGTTCCATCGTCTCCACGTGCGGCACGAGGCGCTTGACCTCGTCGACGTCCCCCGGTGCGTTGAGCGGCAGGCCCGTCTGCGCGGGCTTGAGAACCGTGACGACGTCGGGGCACAGAGCCGCCACGGCCGCCGTCACGATCGTCTTGCCGACACCTGTGGAGGTGCCGGTCACTCCCAATACGCTCATGTCGCCTCCCGTGCCGCGCGTAACGCCTTCTCGACGAGGTTCAGGTCATCATCTGTGAGATCCGCATGCCCGGTCATGCGCAGGCGGGCGATCCCGTCGGGCACCGACGGAGGCCGGAAACACCCGACGTCGACACCTTCGCGTGCGCAGACCTGCTGGGCCCGGACCGCCTGGGCCGGCGTCCCCACCGGGATGGATGCGACTGCCGCGTCGTGCGGGTTCGGCTGCCAGCCGGCGTGCTCGGCGATGTCCGCAAGGTTGTCCGTGGCTGCGCGGGCCAGTGCGGGGAGATCCGGGCGGGAAAGGACTGTTGTCGTGGCCGCCAACGCCGAACCCACTGCCGCCGGGGCCAGGCCCGTGTCGAAGATGAACGTGCGTGCGGAGTTGATCAGGTGCTCGATGACGGGTTCGCTGGCGGCCACACCTCCACCCTGCGAGCCGAGCGCCTTCGACAGGGTGAATGTTCGCACCAGATGCTCGTGGTCGATCCCCGCCGCCGCGCAGGCCCCCTCGCCGGTGTCGCCGAGAACCCCCAGGCTGTGGGCCTCGTCGACGACCAGCACGGCGTCGTGCGCTTCTGCCACCTCTGCGAGTTGCTCCAAGGGCGCGAGGTCGCCATCGACGCTGAAGAGCGCGTCGGTGACGATCACGGCGCGCTTGCCGGGGTTGTCACGGATGGCGCGCTGGACGGCCGAAACGTCCTTGTTCGGGAAGACCGTGGTCTTCGCCCGGGACAACCGGCAGGCATCGATGATCGACGCGTGGTTGTACGCGTCGGACAGCAGCAGGGTGTCCTCGTCGGTGAGCGCGGTGATCGCGGCGAGGTTCGCGAGGTAGCCCGAGGAGAAGGTGAGAGTGCGCTCGGCCCGCAGCAGGATCGACAGGGCCGATTCGAGCTCGGCATGCAACGCCGTGTGGCCGCTCACCAAGCGGGACCCTGTTGCGCCGGCGCCCCACGTGCGCAGTGCCGTCACGCCGGCCTCCACCACATCGGGATCGGTGGCCAGGCTGAGGTAGTCGTTGGAGGCGATGTCGATGCTCTGAGAGTCGGCATGACGTGGGCGCAGGGTGCGGTGCAACCCCTGCGCCTGCCGGTGCTCGGCGCGCTGTGCCAGCCAGGTCACGCGTACACCACATCCATGCCGTGCCGGACTGCAGCCACCAGTTGCTCCAGGTCGGGCTGTGTGATGCCCAGCGGTGGCATGAGGATCACGACGTCACCGAGCGGTCGGGTGATCACGCCGAGTTCCCGGGCGGCCACGCAGATCCGGAACCCCGTCCGCTCCCCGTGCGGCACGACCTCGATGCCGGTCATCGTCCCGATCCGGCGGACCTCCGCGACCCGTTCGTCGGCCTCGAACGGCTTGAGCAGATCCCCGAGTTCACGGCCGATCCAGGCCGCATGCTCGACGGTGCCGCGCTCGTCCATGAGTTCCAGGTTGGCCAGTGCGGCCGCGGCACACAGGGGGTTGGCGGTGTACGAGTGGCCGTGGAAGAACGTGCGGGAAGCATCGCCCAGGAAACTCTCGTAGATCTCCTCGGTGGTGAGCACCGCGGACAGCGGCAGCACGCCCCCGGTCAAGCCCTTCCCGCAGGTCAGCAGATCGGGAGCGATGTCGGCCTGTTCCACTGCCCACATGGTGCCGGTGCGCCCGATCCCCGTGGCCACCTCGTCGGTCAGCAGGTAGGCGCCGTACTCGGTGCTGAGCGCGCGGACACCGCGCAGGAACGACACATCGTGGGTGAGCATTCCGGCTGCGGCCTGGACCAGCGGTTCCACGACGATCGCGCAGACGCGGTCACCGACCTCGTCGAGCAGAGCGCGCAGTTCCGTGAGGACCTCGGCGGCCCGGTCGGCCGGGGTCTGGTCCGGCCGCCGCACGCCGGGGGAGGAGATCATGCGGGTGTCCAGCAGGATGGGCTTGTAGGTGTGGTGGAAGATGTCGATGCCGCCCACGGACACCGCGCCGAGTGTGTCGCCGTGGTACCCCTGCGCGACGTGCACGTACAGCGGGCGCTCCTGCCCCTGCTGCATCTTGGCCTGATACGCCATCTTGATCCCGGCCTCCACCGCCGAGGACCCGTCGCCTGCGAAGAACACCCGGGTCAGCGGTTGCGGACTGCGTGCAACGAGGGCTTCGGCGAGCCTGATGCCGGGCTCATGGGTGAAGCCCAGGAAGGTGGAGTGGTCGAGGGTCGCGGCCTGCCGTGCGATCGCGTCGTTGATCCGTGGCTCGTTGTGCCCGTGCACCGTCACCCACAACGAGGAGAACCCGTCGATGTAGTCGCGGCCGGTGTCGTCGTAGAGGCGCACCCCGTCGGCACGGGTGATGACCAACGGGTCGTCGTCGGGCCACCAGGCGTGCTGCGTGAAGGGGTGCCAGACGTGGCGCCGGTCAGCGTCCAGGAGGGCATCGTCCACCCCTCAAGTGTGCCTTGTGATCCGACGTCGGCCACGGGCAGACCCTTGGCGGTGGACAGCGGCGCCGATGCGAGTGTTGCGCTGTTGCGGGCCCTCGGCGACGAGTGTTGCGCTGTTGCGGGATCGACGGCCCGGAAACCAGCAACAACGCGACACTCGCGCTGGCAATCGCGCAACAACGCAACACTCGAGCGGGCCGAGGCCCAACTACAGTCGGAGCCATGGTGGACCTCGACCGGCTGGCCAGGGAGCGCACGGATCTGAGCAGCGAACAGATCGCGCACCTGCACCTGCTGACGGCCGACTGGACGCTCTTGTCGGACCTGTCCTTCTCCGACCTCGTGATGTGGCTGCCGACCTGGAACGACGCGGGGTTCGTGGCGGCCGCTCAGGTACGACCGAGTACGGGGCCGACGGTGTACCCGGAGGACATCGTCGGGTTGTTCGCGGCGAAGGGGCGTCTGCGCGAGGTGGAGCGCGCGTTCCACTCCCAGCGTGTGGTGCACAACCGCATGAGCCCTGACTCGCTGCTGCCGGTGGGGACGGAGGCCATCCCCGTCCATCACGGGAACCGGGTGGTGGCGGTGATCGCGCGGCGCAGCGGACTCTCGCCGAGGGAGGCGGGGGAGTTGGAGCGCACCTACCGCCTGATCGCCGACCTGCTGTTCCGAATGACCGCCGATGGGCAGTTCCCGCACCAGGGCATGCAGGACTCTTCCACGCCTCCCCGCGTGGGCGACGGGATGCTGCAGGTCAACGCCCAGGGTGTCGTGACGTTCGCCTCGCCGAACGCCCGCAGCGCTTTCCGCCGCATGGGCGTCATGTCCGACCTGACCGGCCGACTGCTCGAGCACGAGGTCCGCAGGCTGGCCGCCAGAACTGGCCCGGTCGATGAGGCGATCGGCGTGATCTCCTCGGGCCGGGGGGCGGGCAGCGTGGACGTGGAGGTGGGGGAGGTCACCGTATCGATGCGTTCCATCCCGCTGATCACGGCGCGCGTGCGCAGCGGTGCGCTTCTGCTCGTCCGCGACGTCACCGATCTGCGCCGGGGTGAGCGGGCCCTGCTCACCAAGGACAACACCATCCGGGAGATCCATCACCGGGTGAAGAACAACCTGCAGACGGTGGCGGCACTGCTTCGGATGCAGGGCAGAAGGCTGGAGGATCCGTCCGCCCGCGCGGCGCTCGACGAGTCGGTCCGCCGGGTCAGTGCCATCGCGCTGGTCCACGAGACCCTGTCGCAGACCGACGCCGACTCCGTGGAGTTCGACCGTGTCGCCGATCGTCTGGTGGCGATGGTGGCCGACCTCGGGGACGGGGTGAGTGTGGTGTGCGACGGGCAGATCGGGACGCTGCCAGGATCGATCGCCAGCTCACTGGCACTGGTCGTCGCCGAGTTGCTGCAGAACGCCTATGAGCACGGATTGCAGGCCGACGGCGGGCAGATCACACTTGCCGCCGAACGGCGGGGGCGGAGGCTACGGGTCAGCGTCATCGACGACGGTGCCGGCCTGCCGCCGGGGTTCGATCCGGAGTCCCATGCCCGGCTCGGACTGCAGATCGTGCAGACCTTGGTGCGCGACGATCTCAAGGGGTCGCTGAGTTGGGAGCCGGGGGCGCAGGGACGGGGGACCATCGCGACGATCGACCTGGTGATCCCCGGTCGCTGAGCACGCAAGAGACCGGCCGGCATCCGCCGACCGGTCTCCTACAGAAGTGTCAGTGCTGGTAACCGAGGGCCAGCCCGCTACGGGCGCTACGGCGACGCAGTTGCCGGCGCTCGGCTTCGGACAGACCGCCCCAGATGCCGGCCTCCTGGCCGGACTCCAGCGCCCAGCTCAAGCAGTCGGTGGTGACTGCACATGAGCGGCAGACGGACTTGGCGTCCTCGATCTGCATCAACGCAGGTCCTGTGTCCCCGAGGGGGAAGAACAGTTCGGGATCCTCGTCACGGCAGGCAGCCTCCGCGCGCCAGTCCATGCGTTACCTCCTAGGTCTGATGGCTGTTCCCCCCTGGAAAGCCATAAGCGGGCCCTATCAGACACCGTGACCCGTGGGAACGGGGGGTGGTGCTTGATGGCGGTTTACTGTGGCGTATCTTGCGCTCCAGCGATTTCAGATTCACACAACGTGAACCAATGCACAAGCCTTGTGGCGTATAAGTCTGGTCACGCCGGTGTGTTCTGCGTCACATTGCCGGTCCTGAGGCCCGAAAAGTGCCGCTGAACGGGCGATTTCGGCCCGAAATGTAACGATCAGGGCACGTAAACGCGAAGGGCGCGCGGCACAGACCGGAATGTGACGTCGGTGACGTCGCCGACCACTTCGCCATCGACCTGCATAGGCATGGGCCGGGTGGCGGTGATCCGGAACTCCTGCATGTCGTGCCAGGCGATGATCGGCTTGGGTGACCCCCGGTCCCGGCTGAACACCATCCGCGCCCCGTGGCGCAGAGCCGTCGGCACCTTCAGCGACTTCGTGCCCCACAGATCCAAGCCGTCGTCGAAGGACGCTTTCGGAGACGGGTTGATGGGGTGGGCGCCGAAGTAGGTCCACGGTGAGGTGTTCTGGATGATGACCAGGAAGACGCCTTCGACCGGATCCTCTCCCGGCGCATGCAGGATCAGTGCCGGTTCCTTGCGGTCGGAGCCGCCGAAGAACTGGCGCAGGGTCGTCGCGAGGTAGCGAGTGGGAGAGGCGCTCTTGCCGGCGGCCCGGGCTTGTTCCATCCGCGCCATGATCTCGGCATCGAGGCCGATGCCCGCCGTGAATGTGAAGTAGGTGTCGTCGAACTGCCCGAGGTTGATCGTGCGGGTCTTGCCCTCCCGCATGGCCCGCAACAACAGGCCGGTGGACTCCACGGCGTCCTGGGGGAAACCCAGCGCCCGCGCGAAGACGTTGGCGCTACCGCCGGGGACCGTGCCGAGGACCGGCAACTCCTGTCCCGGGCCCTCGGTCAGCATGCCGTTGACGACCTCGTGCACTGTCCCGTCCCCGCCGAGGGTCAGGATGCAGTCCATCCCTTCGGAGCGTGCTTGCAGACCGAGTTCGCGGGCGTGGCCGCGGTGTGTGGTGGTGACGACTTCGAGGTGGAACTTGTCGGCCAGCGCGCTGATCAGGACATCGCGTGTCACGTCGGTGGTGGTGGTCGCTTTGGGGTTGACCACGAGTAGGCCTCGCACCGCCCCACCGTAGCGACAGATAGATTCGCCTCGTGGAGCAGGGACTGACGCCGGCACGGCAGGCGGCTGTGGTGGCGGCGATCGAGGCGGTGGCCATCGGCGTCTTCGCGATCGCGCTGGGGATCGCCTCCTTCAACACCCGGGGGACCAACACCGGAGCGTCCCCGGTGGCTGAGGTGGTGATCTATCTGCTGTTCGCGGCGGGTGTCGGCCTCATCGCCCGCGGGCTGTGGCGGCGCAACCGACTGGCGCGCACACCCATGGTGCTGGCCCAGGTCTTCGGGCTGATCTCCGCCTGGTTGTTCTGGGAGGGAGACGGTGTCGCCCGGATCGCTGGTGTCGTCATCGCGGTGGTCTGCGTGCTCGGGATCGTGCTGACGGTCCGGCCGGCGACCGGCGCGGATCTGGTGGACTGAGGTCCCGCCCCCTCAGGCGTCCACGCCCATCGCCCCGCGCAGGGTGCCGAGGGCTTTGACCAGCAGTCGTGAGACGTGCATCTGGGACACACCGACCTCGGCGGCGATCTCGGACTGGGTCTTGTTGTGGAAGAAGCGCAGCAACACGATCTGTCGTTCCCGCGGGGGCAGGGCTGCCAGCAGGGGCCGCAACGTCTCGCGGTACTCGACGTTCTCCAACGCCTCGTCGTCGCTACCGAGGGTGTCGACGAGTGCCGGGGCCTCCCCGTCGGGGTCGCTACCCGACCCGTCGAGAGACAGCGTGCTGTAGGACTGGGCGGCGTCGAGACCCTCGAGCACCTCCTCCTCGCTCACGTCGAGATGCGCCGCGAGCTCCTTGACGGTCGGTGAACGTCCCAGGTCCTGTGACAGGTCCGCGGTGGCGCGGGTGATCGCCAATCGCAACTCCTGCAGTCGCCGCGGCACCCGCACCGACCAGCCCTTGTCCCGGAAGTGCCGCTTGATCTCACCGAGCACTGTCGGCGTCGCGTAGGTGGAGAACTCGACTCCCCGGTCGGGGTCGAACCGATCCACCGACTTGATCAGGCCGATGGTGCCGACCTGCACCAGATCGTCGTGGGGCTCACCGCGGTCGCGGAAACGACGTGCCAGATGGTGCACGAGTGGCAGGTGCATCGTCACCAACTCGTCGCGGATCGCGGCCCGGGCGGGATCGTCCTCGTCGAGTGTGGCCAGCCGTGCCAGCAGTTCGTGTTCGCGTTCGCGGTCGGCGTCGCTCCAGCCGCCGCCGCGACGTGGGGGTTGGGTCACGAGGCCACCGATTCGATCCCGTGTGCACGCAGCCGGATGCTCAACAGGCCGTCCTCCGACACGCGCGTCTCGACGGTGTCGACCAACGCTGTCAGTACCGTCCAGGCGAAGGTGTTGGTCCGGATGGGCGTGCCGGTCGAACTCACCGACAGCAGTTCCACCTCCACCGTCTGGCCTGTGACGCGCAACGTGACTGTGAGGTCGGTGTCGGCGGGTGCAGCAGCGATGGCCAGCGCGCAGGCCTCGTCGACGGCGAGTTTGAGGTCGTCGAGCGCGTCGACGGTGAAGTCGGCCTGGGCGCATACCGCGGATGCTGCGGTTCGGACCAGCGAGACGAACGAGGTCTGCGCCGGCACGGTGAGGACGACGTCGGAGGACTGCATAGCCGCGAGGGTAATCGCAATGTGGCGGTGTTGCGCTGCGGACTCAGAGGCTCGGGGTCGGCGTCGGTTCCTGTGTCGAGTACAGCGGCGTCGGTTCCGGGATGTTCTTCCGCGTGAGGATCCGCGGGTCGGTGATCGCGCCCTCCGTGATGCCCCAGTCGTCGAGGATCTGCTGGTAGGTCCCGTCCTCCATGAGGCTCTTCAGCGCGTCCTGCATCAATTCCGCCAACTGCTTGCGCTCCGCGGCGATGGCGATCCCATAGGGCGCCACGTCGAAGGGTTTGCCGTTGACGACCAGGGCGCCGCCGGAGTCGCGCACAGCACTTTCGATCACGGGGGAGTCGGCCAGTGTGCCGTACGCCTTGCCGTCGATCACGGCTTGTGTGGCCGGTGCCTGGGACTGGAACGCCAGGATCCGGATCGGGTCTTTCTTGTTCTCCACACAGTTGGCCGAGCGCTCCACCAATTGCGAGTACTGCACGCTTCCGTCGAGCACGGTGATCTTGCGGCCGCAGAGGTTGCGCGGGCCGAAGCGCTTCTTGGCCGGTGGCCGTACCGCGAGTTGCGAGCCCGAGCGGTAGTAGGTGAGCATGTTGGCGTTCTGCAGGTCGTTGTCGTCCACGGACAGCGCGGAGATCGCGGTCTCGAAGCGGCCGGCGGCCACCCCTGGGACCAACAATGCGTACGCGTCTTCCACGAATTGCGCCTGCAGGCCCAAACGGTCCGCGATGGCACGCATCAGGTCGAGGTCGGCGCCGACCGCCTCTCCCCGGTCGAGGAACTCCATGGGCGGGAAGCTCGGGTCGATGCCGATGGTGAGGAATCCGTCTTCGCGGATCTTGTCGGGAACCTTCGCGGCAAGGCCGCTGACCGGGCCGGCGTTGCTCGGGCTGGCCGCCGGTTGCGCCGTCGTGGTCTGGCAGCCGGACAGCAGGCCACCGGCCACCGCCGCCACACAGGCAGCGGCCAGACCGGCACGTACGCGCAGACTCATCAACGATCCCTCTCACACAACTGCCCCCATTGTGCTTCACGCACCTATGGAAAGATGACACCGCATGCCCGACACCAAGGATGATTCGTGGACCTAGAGAACGACCCAGCATTTCCGCTCCATCGACGCGGCAAGATCGAGGTGCGTCCCACCGTGCGCATCCGCGACGGCGCCGGACTCGCTCTGGCCTACACGCCGGGCGTTGCCCGGGTGTCCGAAGCCATCGCCGAGCGCAAGGAGTTGGTCTACGACTACACGTGGAAGTCGAACACCGTACTCGTGGTGTCCGACGGGACCGCCGTGCTCGGGCTCGGCGACATCGGCCCGGAAGCGGCCCTGCCGGTCATGGAGGGCAAGGCGCTGCTGTTCAAGGAGTTCGGTGGCGTGGACGCCGTCCCGATCTGCCTGGACACCACTGACACCGCGGAGATCATCGAGACGATCGTGCGGATCGCGCCGGCCTTCGGAGGGGTCAACCTCGAGGACATCTCCGCACCGCGCTGCTTCGAGATCGAGGACGGTCTGCAGGAGCGACTGGACATCCCGATCTTCCACGACGACCAGCACGGCACCGCCATCGTGGTGATCGCCGCCCTGGAATCCGCGGTGCGCCTGACCGGCCGGGAGATGAGCGGTCTGCGGGTCGTGGTCTCTGGTGCCGGCGCGGCCGGTGTGGCGGTGACCAACATGCTGCTCGCGGCGGGCGTCAAGGACGTGTGCGTGGCCGACTCGCAGGGCTTGCTGTGCCCGGGCCGGGAGAGCCTGACCGGGGTGAAGTCGGATCTGGTGGCCCGCACGAACCCGCGCGGGATCTGCGGATCCATCGAGGACGGGCTCGAGGACGCCGATGTGTTCATCGGGGTCTCGGCCGGTCAGGTGCCGGAGTCCGCGATCGCCGGAATGGCCGACGACGCGATCATCTTCGCGCTGGCGAACCCGACCCCCGAGGTGGATCCAGCCGTCGCGGGCAAGTACGCCGCAGTGGTGGCCACGGGGCGCAGCGACTTCCCCAACCAGATCAACAACGTGCTCGCGTTCCCCGGTGTGTTCCGGGGCGCGTTCGACGTGCGGGCCTCCCGCATCACCAGTGGCATGCAGATGGCCGCCGCCGACGCGATCGCCGATCTGGTCGGGGACTCCCTGGCCGCCGACCACATCATCCCGTCGGTCTTCGACCGGCGGGTCGCCCCGCACGTCGCCGAGGCTGTCGCCACGGCGGCGCGCCGGGACGGTGTGGCGCGGCTCTAGCGTGCGTCAGCCGACGGGCACCTCGGGCAGGGTCGCGAGACCGACCGCGAGGCGCTCGTCGGTGACTTCTTCGTCGCTCATGCGGCCGTTGAGGTAATCGTCGTAGGCCGCGAGGTCGAAGTGTCCGTGGCCGCACAGCGCGGTCAGGATCACGGTCTCCTCGCCGGTCTCTCGTGCCTGCTTGGCCTGCCGGATGGCCAGGGCCAGTGCGTGGGTGGGCTCCGGCGCCGGCACGATGCCCTCGGTGCGCGCGAACTGCACGGCCGCCGAGAAGCACTCGGTCTGCGGGACCGCCTCAGCGCTCATGAGCCCCTGCTCGTACACGTGGCTGATCAGCGGCGCCATGCCGTGGTAGCGCAGGCCGCCGGCGTGGATCGGGTCGGGAACGAAGTCGTGACCCAGGGTGTGCATCTTCATCAGCGGCGTCATCCCTGCGGTGTCGCCGAAGTCGTAGGCGTAGACCCCCCGGGTCAACGACGGGCAACTGGCCGGCTCGGCGGCGATGATCTCCGGGGAGATCTTGCCCGCCAGCTTCTCGCGCAGGA
>ERZ724515.865-NODE-865-length-12397-cov-15.097148_pt1 | contig 12397 bp, 15 predicted proteins | sample MGYA00376048_ERZ724515 | MGnify/ENA primary metagenome ERZ724515 (study PRJEB28724, sample SAMN07190885) | wastewater metagenome | isolation source: influent of sewage treatment plant in Hong Hong | place: Hong Kong | collected 2016-03-17 ... | reverse complement strand
ATCAACGATATTCGTGGATTCTATCAAGGAGATGTACGATTCTCTGAGCAGTTTTGATGTGAGACCTGTTTCTGATACTGAAAGTATCTAGAAACAGGACGGTAGCCGCTATGGCGGTCTACCTACTCCCCTCACTAGTTCTAAGGTTGAAAAAATGTCGTTTTCAACCTTAGAACGTCGTAATCTCGAACTATTTAAGGTGTGGGAATCGCTGCTCTGCGACTTTCCTAGCTACCTTATTAGGATTTCAAGCTAAAAATATCGTTTTGCTTGAAATCCGTCGTGATTTAGTAAGTTTGTCAGGTTGTTTAAGGTGAAAAACGGTTGCCGCTATGGCGGTCTACCTACTCCCCTCACTAGTTCTAAGGTTGAAAAAATGTCGTTTTCAACCTTAGAACGTCGTAATCTCGAACTATTTAAGGTGTGGGAATCGCTGCTCTGCGACTTTCCTAGCTACCTTATTAGGATTTCAAGCTAAAAATATCGTTTTGCTTGAAATCCGTCGTGATTTAGTAAGTTTGTCAGGTTGTTTAAGGTGAAAATCGGTAGCTGCTCTGGCGGTCTACCTACTCACCTCACTAGGTTTAGAGTTGAAAAAATATCGTTTTCAACATTAGAACGTCGTAACTCCGCTGGAGTAGGTGAACGGAAATCGCGATTAAGCGACTTTCCTAGCTACCTTACTAGGATTTCAAGCAAAAAATATCGTTTTGCTTGAAATCTGTCGTAATCCGATAAAGTTAGTAGATTGTTGTTTGAGAGAAACGGTAGCCGCTCTAGCGGTATACCTACTCCCTCACTAGATTTCTGGATGAAAAAATGTCGTTTTCAATCTTATAACGTCGTAATTCCGCACGAGTAAAGTGAAGGAAAATCGCTATTCTGCGATTTTCCTAGCTCAGTTAGAAATGAGAGGCAATGAGATGCAGATTGATCCTATACGTTTAGAAGAGGTTTCCGCTTTGCAGGAGCTGGCTACACAGACTTTTGCCGAGACCTTCGCTCACGATAATGACCCTAAGAAACTGGAGGCTTTCTTTGAGGAAGCGTATTCACTCGAAGTCTTGACTAGTGAGTTATCGGATTCCAACTGCCAGCACTATTTTCTAAGAGTAGATCATCAGATAGCTGGTTATCTTAAGCTTAACCAGGGTCCTGCTCAGACAGAACATGAGCTGGAAAATGCCTTTGAAATCCAGCGTATCTATCTCTTAAAGGCCTATCAAGGTCAAGGGTTGGGTAAGAAACTTTTTGAGTTTGCTTTGGAAAAAGCAGAGCAGTCAAGCTGTGATTGGGTCTGGCTGGGAGTTTGGGAACATAATTACAAGGCTCAGAAATTCTATTCCAAATACGGATTTAAAAAATTTGGCCAGCATGAATTTGCGGTCGGTGATAAGATAGATGTGGATTGGCTACTAAAACGGCCTTTGCACCAGAAAGGATAATATGTTAGTAAGTTACAAATGGTTAAAAGAACTCGTTGACTTTGATGCGACAAGCCAAGACTTGTCTGAAAAAATGTCAACAACAGGGATTGAGGTAGAAGGGGTTGAGCAAAAGAGTGCTGGCCTGTCTAAGTTGGTTGTTGGTCAGGTTGTATCTTGTGAGCCAATTCCAGATACCCACCTCAACATCTGCCAGGTCAATGTCGGTGAAGAAGTTACGCAAATCGTTTGCGGTGCTCCAAATGTCAAGCCAGGCATCAAGGTGATCGTCGCTCTGCCAGGTGCGCGTATCGCTGGAAACTACAAGATTAAGAAAGGCAAAATCCGTGGAGTTGAATCCTTGGGTATGCTCTGCTCATTGAGCGAAATCGGCGTGTCCGACTCTGTGGTACCAAAAGTATATGCGGACGGAATCTACCACCTGCCTGAAGATGCAGTCGTGGGTGAGCCAGTCTTTTCATATCTGGACCTCGACGACGAGATTATCGAGCTGTCCATCACACCAAACCGTGCCGACGCTCTCTCTATGCGTGGTGTGGCTCACGAAGTGGCTGCTATCTATGATAGCAAGGTCAACTTCAAGCCTGTAGCCTTGGAGGAAAGTGATAAGAAGGCCAGCGATGTGATTGAAGTGGCCATTGAGTCAGAAAAGGTGGCTGCCTACACGGCGCGTGTCATTGAAAATGTGATTATCGCACCGAGTCCACAGTGGTTGCAAAACCTGCTCATGAACGCAGGTATCCGCCCGCTCAACAACGTGGTGGACATCACCAACTATATCTTACTTTACTTCGGTCAGCCAATGCACGCCTTTGACTTTGACAAGTTTGATGGCAAGAAAATCGTGGCTCGTCAGGCAAAAGAGGGTGAGAACTTGGTAACTCTTGACGGCGAAGAGCGTGACTTGATTGCTGATGACATCGTCATTTCCGTTGGGGACAAGGCGGTTGCCCTTGGTGGTGTCATGGGTGGTGCCAACACAGAGATTGACAACAACTCTAAGACGGTTGTGCTGGAAGCAGCCCTCTTTGACGGCAAGTCAATCCGCAAGACCTCAGGTCGCCTCAATCTTCGTTCTGAATCCTCTTCTCGCTTTGAAAAAGGAATCAACGTGGCGACTTTGACGGAGGCTATGGACACAGCGGCTGCTATGATTGCGGAACTGGCCGGCGGTCAGGTCTTGTCTGGCATCGTTTCTGCGGGCAGCGTGGACACTTCGGATGTCCCAGTCACAGCGACCATTGATTACGTCAACCGCTCGCTCGGGACCAATCTGGACTATGCCCAAATCGCAGATATTTTCCGTCGTTTAGGTATGGAAACAACTGGCGATGCAAGTCAGTTTACAGTCGCAGTACCGCGTCGTCGTTGGGACATTCGCATTCCTGCAGACTTAGTTGAAGAAATCGCTCGTATTTATGGCTACAATAATCTGCCAACTACTCTTCCGAAAGAGGACGGAACAGCAGGTGAGCTAACCCTGACCCAGAACATCCGTCGCCAAGTTCGTAGCCTGGCAGAAGGTGCAGGACTGACAGAAATTATTTCCTATGCCTTGACAACGCCTGAAAAGGCTGTGGAGTTTGCGGCACGCCCAACCACAGTCACCGAACTCATGTGGCCAATGACCGTTGACCGCTCTGCCCTTCGTCAGAACATGGTGTCTGGTATGTTAGACACAGTTGCCTACAACGTGGCTCGTAAGAACAAGAACTTGGCTCTTTACGAAATCGGTAAAATCTTTGAACAGTCTGGCAATCCAAAAGAAGACCTGCCACAAGAAATCAATAAATTTGCCCTTGTCTTGACAGGTTTGGTAGCTGAGAAAGACTTCCAGACACCTGCTGTACCCGTTGATTTCTTCCATGCTAAAGGTATCTTGGAAGCTATCTTTGGTCACTACAAGTTGGCAGTTGACTTTATGGCAACCAGTGAGATTGCGGCCTTGCACCCAGGTCGTACAGCTGAAATCCATTTGAATGGGGCTGTGATTGGCTTTGTCGGTCAGGTACACCCTCAAACGGCTAAGGATTACGGTATTCCTGAAACTTATGTAGCTGAAATCAATCTGGATGCGATTGAAGAAGCTCTCCAGCCTGCTCAGCCATTTACCGAAATCTCCAAATTCCCAGCGGTTAGCCGTGATATCGCCCTACTTTTGAGCAGTGATGTCAAGCATCAGGATGTCCTGAATGCCATTGCGGCTGCGGGCGTGAAACGCTTGACCAAGGTGACCCTCTTTGACGTCTATGCTGGCGGCAATATCGAGGCTGGTAAAAAGTCTATGGCTTATAACCTGACCTTCCAGAATCCTGAGGATAGCTTGACGGATGAGGAAGTGGCTAAGTACATGGAGAAAATTAGTAAGGCTTTGGTTGAGCTTGGTGCTGAAATTCGTTAAACTTTAGTCTTTCATTTTATCTTTTATTACTTCGACGTATGAGGAAACTCTGTTTCCTTATCTCCAACTTCAAATAATTTCAGATTATTTGAACTCGCTTTGACGTACTCGACAGCTGTGACTTGCTATCGTAAGTAATATTTTCAGACTTGCACAGACGGTTGGTCTGTGCAAGCTATCTGCAGCTTTTGATGCGAACTTTATTCGATCTATTTCCCACCTCCAAAGGTTTCCTAAACCTTTGGAGGTGTACAAAAGCAAATTGAAAGACTATACTACTAAATCCTAGTCTGAGGGCTAGGATTTTTGGGAGGGTGGTATAAATGTTCAAGAGATTCAAGAAAAATTTTTCCGAGAAGGCAAGCTTATCGCTTTTCCTAAAAAATTAAAAAGTAGGCAGGACTTGTTTGCCTATTTACAAGAAGAATTAGCTAAAAAAGGCTCAACATTCACTGAAAAAGAGGTTAATGCCTTTCTAGCTGAGATTTATGATGACTTTGCTATATTGAGACGCTACTTGGTGGATTATGGCTACCTATCGCGTGATCAGTATGGTTTGGAATACAGAATAGAAGAAAAGAGATGATTGCGGTCATCTCTTTTGTCTTAAAAAATAAAGGGTTCAATCTTCAACTCTATCTGGTTGCCATACTTGGCTAGTAAATCGTCTGCCAGGGGATGATAGAGTACTCGTAGTTGTTCAATCTTGTCAGGGAATTGCTTGCCGATGTAGTCAAACTTGCATTCGATGGTTAAGAAAAGTTGGTGGAAGAGTTCGTTAATCTCATTCAATCGGGCAGTCATTTCTTCATCTTCTTTGAGAAAATCAGGGATTTCTGAGCGATTGTTGACAAAACCATCGCTAAGTTTTACGGGGAAAGAGCCGTATTCTAGGACAAATTCGTACATGGGATTCTCCTTGCCTTACTATTGATAGGACTATTGTAGCATAGATTAGAATGTGACAAAAGAATTTCACCTTCCTTCAGTTTAAGTTTTGTTTAATGCTATTTTCAGTTTCATTTAAAGCTTGGTCGGTAAACTATATTTTGTAAACAAGACAGGAACCTATCAAAATTCAAGATTTAGGATAGAAGAGGTAAAGCAATGAAAACAAGAATCGTACAAAAGCAATTTAAACGTAAAGAAACCAAATATATTGTTAATATGGATGTATTTGTAGAATTTGAGAAAGAACTTCGTCAACATATGACCGAAGATGAATTTGCTACATCAACGATTACGAATATTTACTTTGACAATGAAGATTTTGATATGATTCAAGATTCTCTTGCTAAGAAAAATGGACGTGAAAAAATTCGTATGCGTGTGTATGATGAAATTCCATCAGAAACAAGTCAAGCCTTTTTGGAAATCAAGAAAAAGGAAAATAAAATTGGCTATAAATACCGTCTAACATCTAATCCAGTATCTGTTACAAATTACATTAAAAATGGTGTTATTGATGCTACTATCAAAGATGAAAAAGTAATATCAGTACTGGAACAGTTGAAAAAACGTTATGGTGTCATCAAACCTAAAATGTATATTTATTATGATCGCGTATCATATAAGGGTATTAAGGACAAAAAAGTTCGCTTAACCATTGATAAAAACCTCCTATATCGTGATTATAATGTCAATGTAATGGTAGGGAAATTTGGTAAAGCCTTGCTAGATCCTAAAAAGGTCATCATGGAAATCAAAGTTCCAGAGGAACGTCCAGATTGGTTGGTTGCCTTGTTGGAAAAATACAATATCGAAAAACAATCGTTTTCAAAATATGGCAATGCTTATAAGCTAGCCCACGACATCGTAGAAGAGGAAGTCATTCATCATGCAGCTGTTTAATAGTATCTTTTCAACAGCCAATAGTAGTATTACCCTAGTCCAGATGGTCCTGGTTTTCGGAGTCAGTCTATCCATGGGGGTACTCTTAGCGGCTGTTTACAAATATAAATCGAATTATACAAAGGAATTCGTTATCACTCTAAGTCTCATGCCGGCCTTGATTGCTGTTATCATTTCTTTGGTAAACGGGAACTTAGGTGCAGGTGTTGCGGTAGCGGGGACCTTTAGTCTAATTAAATTCCGCTCGGCAGCAGGTTCATCAAAAGAAATGCTTGCAGTCTTGCTGGCGATGGCTATTGGTCTTGCAACAGGAATGGGCTTCCTTGGTTTAGCCGTATTTACAACAGTCATCTTATCAGCTTGTATCTTGATTTTTGAAAACATCAGTTTTGTTCAAGTCAATCAAAATCGTCGCCATCTCTTAGTGACAGTCCCTATGAATTTCAATTATGATCAGTTTTTTGAAAATCAATTTGGTAAGTCTTGTAAGCAGTCTGATTTATTATCCCTTAAATACAAAAAGAAAAAAGAAGCACTTGTTTTAGAATATCAAGTCCTTCTTGATAAGAAAATTACAGATAAGCGTTTGGTAGATACAGTCTTATCAGCGGGTCCGCTGGATGTTGTATTAAATAAACAAATGCCTAGGAAGAAATTCCTATAATACAGAAAACCTTGGTTTGTGTGTCTACCAAGGCTTTTTTCTATTTTGAAATAGACTGATGGGATAGCCTACTCACCATAAAAATCGACACTATAATCGACGAGTGTGTCTCCATCATATTGAAAACTAGCAGAGAAAAAGGGGCGATTTTCCAGAAGCCACTGTTGAAAATGACGGTCGCCTTCCCAAGTCGGCTTTGATAAAACCTGATCGTAGGGAACCCATTCCAAATCACCTTCATTACACTCAATAATTGTTCCTTCAAAGCCTGTTATTTTAAAGACATAGGTGTACCAATCACAATTAGGGGTGAAATCTGGAAAGGTGATAATTCCTTTTAAGGCATGCTTTGTGACAGTTAGGCCTGTCTCCTCAAAGACTTCACGAATGGCGCAGGCTTGAGGGGTTTCACCTGGTTCAAGTTTGCCACCCACCCCAATCCACTTCCCTTCATGGACGTCATTTTCTTTCTTATTTCGATGAAGGAGGAGAAATTCCTTTCCATTATCAATGTAACAAATTGTCGCTAATTGGACTGGTTTCTTAGTCATAGAGGGCTCCTTGTAAATGAATGATTCCATTATACCACAAAGGAGAATGGAGAGAAATCTTTGGGAGGTTTTCTGATTGGGTACAGTCTTGAAATTGAGAAGATGAAAGGTCTTTTCTGAAAATCTAATTTAGGGTATAATAAAGAATCAAATGATTTAGGATGTATTATGTCAAAACAAGAACAAATCGAACAAACTATTTACCAATTATTGGAATTATTGGGTGAAGATCCAAACCGTGAAGGTCTACTTGATACACCGAAACGGGTAGCTAAGATGTACTTGGAAATGTTTAATGGGCTAAAAGAGGATCCAAAAGACCAGTTTACAGCCGTTTTTTCAGAAGGTCATGAAGAGGTTGTTTTGGTGAAGGATATTCCTTTCCACTCCATGTGTGAGCACCACTTGGTGCCTTTTTATGGGATTGCTCATGTAGCCTATATTCCTAGCAAGGGCCGTGTAACTGGCCTGAGTAAGTTAGCGCGTGCAGTGGAGGTGGCAAGCCGGCGACCTCAATTGCAGGAACGCTTAACTCATCAAGTGGCTCATGCTCTTCAAGATGCCCTTGAGCCAGAAGGTGTATTTGTCATGGTTGAAGCGGAACATATGTGCATGAGTATGCGTGGAATACGCAAGCCTGGTAGTAAGACAGTGACCACAGTTGCTCTTGGAAAATATAAAGAAGATGCTGTTTTGCGCCGAGAACTCTTGTCCATGATTCACAATAAATAGGAGGTTCTATGTCTATTGAACAATTAGGCCATCAAATATCAATTATGGGAATACTCAATGTGACACCGGATTCTTTTTCAGATGGTGGTAACTATAATGAAATCGAGTCTGCTCTAGCTCAAGTTGAAAAGTTGTTGTTGGAAGGAGCTACTGTCATCGATGTTGGAGGGGAGTCCACGCGACCTGGTGCAACATTTGTGTCTGAAGATGATGAGATCGCACGAGTGGTTCCGATTATCCGTGCAATAAAAGAAAATTACGATTGTTTGATCAGCATTGACACCTATAAAACGAGCACGGCCCGTGCAGCCTTAGAAGCGGGTGCGGATATCTTGAATGATGTTTGGGCTGGCCTTTATGATGGAGATATGTTGGCTTTAGCCGCAGAGTATAAAGTACCAATCATTCTCATGCACAATCAAAAAGAAGAAGTCTATGACGATATTGTAGGAGAAGTAAAAAACTTTCTGGTGGAGCGTGCGCAAGCAGCCTTAGAGGCTGGAGTTGCAGCACATAACATTTGGTTGGATCCTGGATTTGGTTTTTCAAAAAATGTCCAACATAATCTGGACCTCCTACACGGATTGAACCAAATTACCAGTCTTGGTTTCCCAGTATTGTTTGGTATTTCTCGCAAAAGGGTGGTTGATTACCTAATAGGTGGAAATAGTTTACCTGTTGACCGTGATCAAGCAACAGCAGCCCTGTCTGCATGGGCAGTGCAAAAGGGATGCAAAATGGTCCGTGTTCATAATGTGGCAGCCAACAGAGATATTGTAAAAGTTTGGGCTCAGTTAACTGCAGGAGGACAGAATGGATAAGATTTCGCTGGAAAAATGTCGATTTTATGGCTATCATGGAGCTTTTAAGGAAGAACAGGTCCTTGGTCAAATTTTCACTGTAGACTGTGATTTGTTTGTTGACCTAACTGCGGCCTCAAAAACTGACAATTTAGAAGATACAGTTCACTATGGTATGATTTTTGAAACGATTAAGGCAGTCGTGGAGGGAAAGCCATATCTTCTTATTGAAAAGGTAGCAGGTGTCATTTGCCAAGAAATTTTTAGTCAGTTTCCAAAAGTGGAAAAGATTCGTTTGGCCATTTACAAGGAAAATCCACCAATTGCTGGCCATTACGATGCTGTTGGAATTGAATTGGAGCGTGAGCGACCATGAAAAATCAGGCCTATCTGAGCATTGGGAGTAATATGGGGGACAGACTGGCTTATTTGCAAGCCGCTTTGGAGCAATTAGACAACCATCCAGACTGCCAACTTGGTTTGGTTTCCCCCATTTATAAAACTCCAGCTTGGGGAAAGACAGATCAAGCAGATTTCCTAAATTTGGTTTGTTTGGTATATACCAATTTACCGGCAGAAGATTTTCTCATTGTTTGTCAGGAAATCGAACTGGCCCTAGACAGAGTAAGAATTGAAAAATGGGGTCAACGAACCATTGATTTGGATATCGTGTTCTGGAATAAGGAAATGATTCACGAGGAGAATTTAATCGTTCCTCATCCCTATGCCCATGAGCGTGGCTTTGTACTTAAGCCACTTTCTGATATAGCGATAGATTATTGCCACCCTGGTTTAAACAAGACAGTTGGAGAAATGTTAAGAGATCTAGGGGAACAAAATGAGATAAGGAGATACGTTTTAGGAGATTTATGACAATCTTAGCGACTTTAGGAGTGTTATTGGCTATTATTGCCATTATTTATTGGACATCAAAGAACTTACATGTGATTATTGCTGCCCCCGCTTGCTAGTTTAATCATTATCTTGACAAACCAAATGAATGTTTTGGAAGTCATGTTGGGGAAAGAGCAGTCTTATATGGCTGGGTTAGCTGGTTTTTTAATCAATAATTTTGCCATTTTTATGTTGGGGTCTATTTTAGCCCAATATATGGAAGCAAGTGGAGCTACGCAGACGATTGCTAATAGCATTTTAAAAGTGATGGGCAAAGATAGTCCTTATAAAGGTTTGTTGGCTATTACATTGATTGCTTCTATTTTAACCTATGGTGGCATGAGTATCTTTGTAGTGATTTTTACTTTACTCCCTTTGTCTCGCCCCCTTTTTAAGGAATTAAATATTAACTGGGCGCTTTTCCCGCTACCGGTCTTTTTGGGAGCAGGGACCTACACAATGACTACTTTACCAGGTGCCCCCTCTATTCAAAATGTTATTCCAACAAAGGTATTAGGAACCAGTTTGACAGCGACACCAGTTATCAGTTTGGCAGCTAGTTTAACACTATTAGTATTCGGAATGCTCTATATGGCCTACTGTTTAAAGAAAAATCTAGCAGATGGAGAAACTTATACAGAGGAAGAGGATGATACTTCAGTAGCATTAGCTGATTAGGCACCCAATCTGTTTCTATCAGTTTTGCCTTTATGGAGTTTGATTGGAACGATTTTCCTTATGAACCAAACTCCCAATGTCTTAGCAATTGGATTACTTATCTCTATCATCCTATCAGCCTTGATTTTCTATCCATACTTACCAAACCAAAAAGAGATTTTAAATACTGCAACCATAGCATCTGTTGTACCAGCATTTGCGACTTCTAGCACTGTAGCTTTTGGGACAGTGTTAACCCTGTCTGCTGGATTTGCTGTTATTCAAGAATGGATTCAACAAATTCCTGGCTCCCCATTGATTAGTTTGTCTTTCTCGACAGCATTGGTTAGTGGTATTATTGGCTCTTCATCAGGGGCTGTTGGTATCGCCTCCAGTCATTTTTTGCCTACTTATATGGAAAATGGGTATCAATCCAGAATTGCTTCATCGTGTGGTAGTTGTTGCGTCAGCTATCTTGACAGTAGTGCCTCAGTCTGGTGTGATGATTACCTTCCATAATCTATCAAGACTAAGTATGAAACGTGGGCTTAAGTATTCGTTTATTCTGGTGACAGTAGGTCATATTTTAGCTTTGTTGGTTATCTTGCTATTGGCCCCTATTTTTTATTAAAAAATAGAATCCTTAAAAGAAGGGAAGTATTGATTATGGAAAAATTTTGTCAATCTTGTTCTATGCCGCTTGAATTGCATGGTCAAGATGTCCGTGGAAGTGAAAAAGATGGGAGTCAATCACAGATTTATTGCTCCTATTGCTATGTAAATGGTGCATTTGTTGAACCTGATATTACATTTGAACAAATGGTAAATAAGGGGAAAACAGCAATTGCCAACGGGCAAGGTAATGTCTTTGTTAAATTCTTTATGAAGGCAAGTTATCCTATGATGTTGAAAAAAACGCAACGTTGGAAAGCATAATTTTTTGCTCCTTGTGTATTTCAAGGAGTTTTTCTATTTCATTTTCCAACGTTTTCGAGAATCGTGGTATACTATTATTTAATTAAAGTTAGTGATTTTAATTGAGTATAGTCGAATGAATTAGCTTTCAGACAAGGAACTACGGTGCAGACAGTACTAGAGTACGGCAAGCCGAAAGTGACGATGCATCTAAGCTAATTCAAATGACTATATTAGCATTTAAAGGAGGTTCTTATGTCTTTACTCTTATCACCAGTTGAAATGGCAGGTTTGTCATTAAAGAATCGTGTGGTTATGCCACCTATGTGCATGTACGAGGTTAAAAATGAGGATGGCTTACCCACGGCTTTTCATCATGTTCATTATGGGGCGCGTGCGATTGGTGGGGTTGGACTTATTATCCAAGAGGCTACTGCGGTAGAACCAGATGGGCGCTTGTCCAATCGTGATTTGGGAATATGGTCTGATCGCCAAGGTAGGGCCTTAGCGGACTTAGTAATGGAGTTGAAATCATTTGGAAGTAAAGTTGGAATTCAGCTTAGCCATGGTGGGCGAAAAGCTGCTGATGCTTTACAGCCAATCGGCCCAAGTGCTGTAGGGTACAGTAAAGAATATCAAGTACCAAAAGAAATGACCTTAGACGATATTCAACGTGTTCAGTCAGCTTTTGTATCTGCTGCTCGAAGAGCTCAAGATGCTGGTTACGATATGATTGAAATACATGGTGCACATGGTTACCTGGTAAATGAGTTTTTGGAGCCGTTAACTAACCTACGTTCTGATGAATATGGCGGAACTTTAGAAAAACGTTTCCGGTTTTTGAAGGAGATAATTGAAGGAGTTAAAACGGTATTTTGTGGACCAATTTGGGTGCGTTTATCAGCAACAGCTTATGATGAAACAGGAACACAAAATACTCTTCAAGATTACCAACAAATTGCCAAATGGCTAGAGGAACTTGGGGTGGCTTGTTTAGATATTTCTACGGGTGGTTTGATGGATGTGAAGCCCAATATTCCTATTTATGGAGGCTATCAAGCTACATTTTCAGCACAAATCAAACAAGCAGTCTCCATTCCAGTAACAGCAGTTGGTTTGTTACATAATCCGGAGTTAGGTGAGTATCTATTGCAAACAGGCCAAGCTGATTTCATTCAAGTGGGACGCGGTTTAATACGAAATGTCAATTGGTTGGCTGATGCAGCAGAGACGCTGCACGATCATAATTTTCAGGTCTATAACAACTCCTACAAACGAGGACAGGTGAGGTAATTTCCTAGTATATTACGAGACAAATTGTCTATGTCTCCAAGCTAAAAAGCATTATTATGGATTCAACTATTACTAAATAAACAATTATCAGCTATCTAACTTTGTGGATGGCTTTTTTGATCCTCCCTCTTCTTCTCAGTGGTTCTGTTGCAAAGTTTTCCAAAAAATCTATTTTAGTGTAAAATTGAGAAAAA
>ERZ724515.863-NODE-863-length-12400-cov-3.794087_pt1 | contig 12400 bp, 21 predicted proteins | sample MGYA00376048_ERZ724515 | MGnify/ENA primary metagenome ERZ724515 (study PRJEB28724, sample SAMN07190885) | wastewater metagenome | isolation source: influent of sewage treatment plant in Hong Hong | place: Hong Kong | collected 2016-03-17 ... | reverse complement strand
CGTTGATGTTGAAGCAGAACAGGAATTGCTTTCTGGTCCTAAACAGGAACCAGGGCGCTCGTTGTCAATCAATCGTATAAGTGTTGATGAGGATGAGAATGAAACTGTGATCCGCGTGAAGAACTCACCAACCATTATTGATATGACAGATAAGCAATAACGCATTTCTAGCGATAGAAACGGCTTATTTTTTCTATTTTTTTCGTTTTTTTCAGTAAACAGCATAAAACAGAACAAAGGCTCTGCCAACAAAACAGCAGAGCCTTTGCCCATTTAGCGCTAGAAATTACAGAGGAATGCTATCGTCCTCTTCGACAGGTGCACTATTCCCATCGCTACCAAACTCATTGTTGGGGTTGACGCCCTGCTCATGGCGAGATCCACCATTCTCTCCCTTAGAATCAGCAAGAGAGAATGATAAGCCAGTCACCTCAAAGGATGAGCCAGTAGTTCCATCTTTGCGCTCAAAGACTTTGGGACCATGCGTTTGATCATCGTAGTTAATACTACCGACAACCAACAAGCGCGATCCTTTACGACAATAGTTGGCAATCGTTTCTGCTTGATTGCGCCACCAAGCAACACGCCACCAGGTAGATTCTTTTGCGCTTTCGCCGTTGGGCGATTTGAAATAACGAGTAGAGGCGATACTGATATTAGTTACTGCGGTTCCATCTTGCAGATACCGCATATCAGGATCTTTGCCAAGATACCCCATCACCGTAACGCTAAACTCATCATTGATCGACTCGCTTACGGTTTCGCCCAAGATGCGGACAGTCCAAGGCACTAACACGAATACAGGAAGTCCTTTGGTGCCAACAACAGGATTCCCATATTCATTTACCTCAAGATATCCGCGAGCGAATACCAGATCGCGCTCTTCCATCTTGCCAACATACTGCTCATAGCCCTCTTTCTGCTTAAGCAGCACATTGACGTATGAGGTTACTGGACCAGCATTGGTCTGGATTGTTTTTGTGCATTTGATTTTGGCATAGCAGATACCATCTGCAGGCTCATAAATCTTCTGCACTGTTCCCGTTAGGAATACGTCTGAGTACATTTTTAATCTCCTTTTTCTTGAATGTTGAATTTAACGATCTCACGAATTACATCTGTTACAGTTGTTTCTATCCCTGCTAGTCTAAGTTTCCATTTCACCTCCATGTCCTGAATAAATTTAACAGCCCTCTTTTCAGAATCGAAAAGATAGTTAGTTGGTATCATCCCTGGTTGGCAAATTTGAATCTCGAAACCTGTTTTTCCCCGATAGGTTTCACGACCAATAAATTCAATGGAGCATGGTTGAATAAGTGCGTTTAGTCCTTCAAGCATGTCTTTAATAGTCACAGTCATTAATACCTCACTACTCTTGTTGGTTCATAAGTAATTATAACAGGAATGTTCAGGCATTCACCTAGAGCTTGAGCGAAATTTCTAGCGCTAGTGTGATCAGATATAACGCGCATGGTATGATAAAACTCAATTCCTGAGCAGCATAAATCTACTTCCCAAAAATCATTAAGTGCATTTTGCCACATTTCAATATGAGCACATTCTTTCATTTGAATGCTGCCAGTTTGCCAAGATGAGATATACCATATTCAATCGGACAATAAAAATCACTATCTCTTTCATCCTCTTCATACTTATGATAAACCTCAAAAGCATATGCTTCTGCGTTTTTAATGCACTCAAATACTGGGCTTTTGCCAAAGTAGCTGGCTACCGTTGATTTGTAATCCTCGGTACCTGGTTCATAATAGAAAACATTCTCAATGGCTTGAACAACTTCTGTAACTCGATAACCATCAGGAAATTGCGCAATATAAATACCAGTATCAGCGCTCATTTTGACCCTCCGTTCTTTTAGGAAGATAAACTTCTTTATGCGTCCTGTTCTGCAGGTAAACATCTACTGCCTGAACAAAATCCGCTATGATCATAATACGCTTATCCCTCTCCTCTCCATAAGTTTCATCCCGCATCATATCCGTCTGGATCACTAGACAAGAATCCATTAACCGATAAATAGTAAATATATCAGCATAACCATTCTTCCTGTAATTTCTTTCTATAAGCGCTTGGTTAACTGCTAAATTAGCCCTTAATGCACTATTAAACAACCTTACATATAATAAGCTCATAAGATAAGATATCTCATAACTATCCCTTAAATCACCTATAAGCTCTGCCCTAAATAACAACCTAATCATCCTCAGTAAGTGCAAAATAGCAGTAAACACATGAGGCAGCTTCGATTCATTGTCTATAGGAGATTCTTTGTTCACGGGACTTAGGCTCCTTTAACCGACCGTAGTCCTTTATGGACAAAAAGGGCTACGTATACATAGTTCTCTGTGAAGATGACAGGGAATCTTACACGATACATTGTTAACATTCCCAAGTTTTCAATTCTGAATGGGTGTTTTAGAATCCACCACGCGGTATTTTGCGTATCAAATATTTTGTTAAGAGATATCCACAAAGAATAGTTACGCCATTGGTAATTTTTTCTAGACATCAATCTCTCCTATTGGTAGTTTGCTGGTAATGATTATTTCCCACCAGTTGCGCAGTCCATAATAGTTCATCTTCTCGATATCATCAAAGCCCATGATGTAATATTTGCCCTCGTTGATCACTTTCAAGATACGCTTTTCAAGGTCAAATATCATTCTTACTGGACTCATGCGCAGGGTTTCGTATGGTGCTGTTCTAATGCTCTGAATCAACACCCTGGTAATGTCTTGACTCATCAGCCCTCCACTTGCTCTAGTGCATCAGATTCCATCGCTAGAAATTGATCCAGATAATCATAGGTAAGGGTATAGTCCATATTCTTGGTAACGATGTAAACGCTGTATTTGTTATATGTGATGCTCTCGATGCTCTCGATCTTATATTTCTTGCAGTAATCAAGGACCAATTGACAATAAGCATCAGCCATATACAAAACATCACGGTGACAAATCATAGGGATTCTCCTGTCAAGGTAACGGTGATCATCATTTCTTCGTTCTTGGAATAGGACCTAACCTCTTTGTCTGCAAATATGAGCGTACCGTGACAGAACTCAATGGTTAAAGCCCCTGTCCTGGATATAAGGAAAAACCCATGCACGTTAATGAGCCTTTCCCCTGTCCTTGAGAACACAATAATATCCCTCTTGCCTAAATCCATGAATGCCCGATCTAGTCCACGCCGTTCTGGTTCTGGGTACATAGTTCCTCCTTTGTGTTGCCAAAATGTGAGCTTGCGCGACAACCCCCCGCTTAGTTTTTCGGGGAGCACTTGCACGCTCCACAAACACCTAACGCGGGAAAACACCCTGCGCGTACTATCAACCAACGCAGGTCTTACAAAGAGTGTGGAGCAGATTGCTCCACTCCACACCGAGTATTACTAGAAGCGGCGCTGTGTCACGAGAGCGCAACCGCGAGTCGCCAACATGGTAAGCATATTGACGGAATCCAGATTGCGGACGTGAGTGATCACGCGATCCGCTTCTTCTTCCTTGGTGACAATGTACCGACCAGAGGGCACATCATCTGGTTTGGTGGGATTACCATCAACCAGAATGGTCGCACTTGCCTGCAGGTTCAGTACAGGAGCCACCTTTGCGATCCGCTGTGCTTGTGCAACCAACTTGTTCTGAGGAACGAACTCCCTTTTCGCCTCAAAGTAAGCGTTTGCGATCTCGCCAGCGGACTTGATCTCACCGTTCTCATCAACGATGCGCTTCTGGAGCTCAAGGGCTGCCGTGTTAGCATAGTTGTAGACCTTACCAGCAGCCATTGATGGCTCGGTGAAGATCACCAACTTGGTTCCACGGAAGAGGAGCTCGAGTACCTCATGCTTCTTTGCCATGTTGATCTTGTGACCAGGATCTTTGGCAGGAAGAGCAGAGGCGAAGCCGCCAAGACGCATGTTGCACATGGTCCAGGGACCCACGAGCTCAAGCACCTTCTCATCGTTGCGCGGCAAGGTCACGTTGATGGATTTGCCACCAACGTTCACGATCAGGAATTTCTGACCTTCCTGTACCGCATTGAGAACCTGAGAATCGCCAAGATAGAACGAGCGCGTTCCATCATACAGGCTGTAGCTTTGCGTCCTCACGTGCAGGGCGGGACCACCAGACACAACGATCTCACCCAAAAATTCCTGGATGGCGTTGATCGCGGAAGTGGCATCAAACAGCCCGACATTGATGTACTTGCCGTTGTAATTCTTCGGGGTGAAGATCAAAGCCTTCATAGCCCCTGGAATGTCCTGTGACTCGGCAAATTTCACCATGTTCTTGGACTCAACAACGGCAGTCTCGTTCACGATCTCGGTCTTGCTTTCTTTCTTAGCCATTTGTGTAATCTCCTTTTGTCGTACAGAAAAATAGTTTTGCGCCACAGTCTTACTCATCTGTGATGCCACCGATAGAGATCCTCAGCGGATTTCTCTATGACAGGTTCAAGCACCTGTCTAGCCTCTGCAATTATCTCTTGCGTCTCTTCGGTAACTTCTCCTTGGAGCGCTTGAGTAATGCCCATCTCCCACTCGAGATCTACCGTGACCCACTTTCGGCAGTCCTCGAGCGTGATACCTGCGCGTCCCGCCATTACGAGACGCGATAACCCTGGCTGAACTTCTCAGCCATTTGACCCCACGTGCTCACCAAAGTTGAGGCAATCTGGCTCTCTTTTGGCGTCCCCGCATGAACAACCTGCACCATCACAACATGGCTTCCAGTCGGATCAGGAAGTTTTCCACCAGCCTTGATCAGGCGCCGAGCGTTGAGCTCAGCGTTGCGGATCAACAAGGAGAAATCGACCTTCTCCTCATGGACCGCGAAGAACTCACGATCCAGGCGAGAGCAAGCCTGAATCGTCTCGTCCACCTCAGCCTCAGTTGTGCAGTACGCCAAGCGCGTAACCAAACGCTTGACAACATTCTGCCGTGATTTGCTCACGGTGTTGTCATGGCGCTGTTTCGCGGTCAAGTCCAAGCGGTTCTGGACGAGATTCTCTACAGGGCGCATATTGCGCACGACACGGGAATTGCGGGCATCTGTTGCTGCTGACATGGTATTTGCTCCTTTTGAATGTTATTGCTAGTCGAAAGTTCCACAAAGCCAGAGATATCGCTCTCTGGTAGCGCACTATTTAGTTGTTTGCCCCCACTTCCTCATTGTTCATAATCCTACCTTTCTAGCGCTAAATTATTAGCACTTCACTGCCCTAGATCGCACCTGGGGCAGGACAAGCGCTAACAACTATCCGCAATAATGTCTCCAGCGCACAAAGTCTGCTGGAGTTCCAGTCCTTCCAGATCGCCATGAGTGGCGATACCAGTTGTAAACGTACAACGGCATCCACCAAGGCTTTTTGGTTGATTGGCATGTAAACTCACACAGCGCTTTCAGAACCTTGTATTTCATCATTTGCTCCTTATGTAGTATGTATGTATATACATTAGCCTGTCATTAGGCAATGCTTATGCTAATAAGCATCGGCATAACTACTACTATATACAGTGATAGTAGTAGCTATGCGCGTTGATTACTAGCCCCAACTGAGTGACTTGATAAGAGGAATTGCTTCCTCTTTCCAGCCAACAACAGCAACAAAGGCTTTGATGTGGTCTGGGTTGCTGGTAGTACCAGCAACATCGTAGAGTCCCAAGTCGTAGTTGAAACTCTTAACTTCAGCATCAAAGACCTTGTGGAATGGATGACTAACAAGGTTGTTGTATCGAGTCATGGCAAGCTCGCGACTAGACACCTCGTGAGAGGTGCCATCGTATAGAGACTTGAGCAACTTGTACGCAACAACATCAACCACCTCGACAACAACGCCTAACGCCGCCTCTACGAAGCGAGCGTCATAGTAGTCGCTGCCCTGGTCTTCCCAACACGCGAACGTATAAACACCCATTACAGTCCTCCTTTGATAATAGACTAATACATTCGTTTCCCCCAAACAGCAGACTCGTGGAGTCTACGCTGCCTACCACATATAGTGATAAGCAGCAGAGCGTCACGAGTAGATGTTGAATCGTGCCTTCTTTGCACGATAGCGCTCGATGAAGTTACGATATAACTTAACTTCATCAACGGTGAGTGAGCTAGTGTCCTCTGTAGCAAGAGCACCAGCTACGTTAGGGTATGAATACCCAAACACGCGACACACCTTCTGCAACCTTTCCATTAACTCTGCCATTTGTTCCTCCTTTTTCTTGATAACGAGATAGAGACTATTCCTATCACTAGGGACAGCCCCATGCCAATAAGGGTAACCACACAACCAATGACGATTACCCAACCAACCAACGCTAACTGTGCCACGTGTCCTCCTTTCTTTGTATAATAGGCACCATATTCGGATAGCCCTACAAAGGCAGGGCTATCCTGATATGCTACTTATACGGAATGCAGAGAAAGGACGAGTTGGTCAAGGCTATCCAAGATAGCCTCTTCCTCCACGTCTTTCTGTCTGCGCTCTTCCTCATCAGAATAGACACATACACCATCCTCTGCGCTGAAGTGCTCACATGATGGGTCACACCAGAAACCGCCACATAAACCGTCACACATTTGATCCTCCTTGAACCGACAGATTGCGCTGGCTCTGTCTGCGCCATGAGATATATTATTATCTCTATCAGGGATCTCTGAGGGGGCAAACTTTTATGCCCCTGTTCACTTTCACCCCTTTACACCTACCTATATAGTCTTCTTCAACTTCGGGGGGTATTTTATTGAGAGTTAAAGGTTACAAGAATTCCTACGTTTGGCTCTCATAATAGGGTATTAAGCTATATTAGGCGTATATAGTCGATTTAGGTTATATCGCCTAGTTAATAGGTAGTTAGGCGTATTGGTGTGCTGAATTAGCGTGAAATTGGGGGTATTGGTAAGCAGTAGTAGCGTTAATCTATACAATTCTGTATAGGATAATAGACACAAAACGTCTATTATCGTACATAGCTGGTTGCCAAATCATCAAGTAAATCTCGTCCAAATATGCAAATTACCTTGAAAATCTGGGGTCCGATGACGGATTTTCACTGTATCATTTTTGATGCACTATATCATTTCAATTGATACAATGTAACGAGAATGAGATAATCGTAATTATAATAATCGTGATTATGTTAGCAGTTGGGCGCTGAAATATTAACTTATTGCTAATTTAATAGTTATTAAAATGTTACTTTTTATTGAAAAATGTCACATGATAATAACAACCGTGCTGAATTTGTTTATATCTTCAGCACGAATGAAAACAAAGTGGCGTTAGTTCTCATTGGGGTTGAAATCTTTTACTGCGATAATACCCTTACACCTAATTATGGAAGTAAGGTAATTTCGTAACACGTCAGTATATTGAAAAAAGTGACGGATTACGATATATCGCGGAAGATATATTAGTTCTAGCGATGTATACAAACAGGGGCAGTTCATATACTTTGATTTCTGAATGTATACAAACTTGATAAGTTTGTGTAACACTTTTCGCAATAAGTGAGATACAAGCTAATTCGTGTCTCATAAATGAGATACAAATTTACCCCTTGACAGCCCAAGTTAAGGGGGTTGTATAGTATGCATAGAAAACGAGATTTACAGATGACAAACGAATACATTGAACGACTTGAGTCAGAACATAAAATCGCAGTTGATCGTGTTGTTGAACTTGAGGCAAAGAGTGCCCAGGTCCTAGTTGCTTACGCAAAGTTTTTTGCTGCTTTTGAAGCATCAATCAAGCCACTAAACTCAGACTCAGATGATACATTAATTGAACAGGCTAAGATAGCCAGTACTTATTTACTAGATTTATATGAGCGCCTTGTTCCTATTTACGCAGACCTTGATGCTCTTGTAAACAAAATCAAACCAACTAGAGAAGAAGAAGGAGACTAAGATGGAAGAAGAAGAGGAAACGACCTATCTAGAAACACTTGACTGCTACATCCCCGCTTTCGTTGGGGAAATGGTTGATCGCCTGGAAGAGAAGTTACCAGAAAAAGGCGATGAGTGGAAAAAGCGCCCTGTTGAAGAGACAGAGGAATGGGATCACCAGAACACCAGATTCATGCGGTGGTTCATGGCGATGTATGACAAGTTCCTTGAGGGTAATGGTGAAATCAATTGGGTGGACGTTGCCAACGAAGCCCTTATCTGTTGGGTGCGCGAAAACGATCCTCAGTAAAATCGGGAGGTGTCGACAATCACCTCAGTCAAAGTCAGAGAATAATCCCCTGTATAGTCCCGCAGGGGATTATTCGTATAGTAAAAAGTCTGTTTTTCAAAAAATTCGTTGAAACTTGGGTCGGTAAGGAATTGCACCTGTTGCTAGGAGATAGTAGAAAAACGTCTACGCCATATACGCTAGCCTTTTATTACGCCTGTTACGCTCGACCCAGTTTGGAGTAGCCTTCGCGGACGTGGATTCTTTACGCTAGAGAGTGCCTTTTCGCTGTTTTCTGTCTAGCAACCAACATATCCTTTTATAGTGTGGCTCTCCTGCTCATATCATATGGCAACTTTATCAGTTGCGCAAGTGAAAATGGCGTGTATAATGGTAAAAGTGTTACATAGACAAAAAGGAGACACTATGCCAAAGAAATTACCAGAGCTCTCAATAGCGCAAACCGAAATGTTGATCGAGCTCACAAACACTACAGACTTAACGTGGAAAGAGAAAGCAGAACATATCTCTAGAATGAGTCCAGGCGAGGTAATAGATGGTGAACAGGCAAGGGGCGTATACAGAAGGCTTATGGTTGGTGGAAGTAGTGGTGGTCCTTACAGTAATAAACACCCCATTGGTAGTCCAGGAAGCGAAAGATCTGAGTTTGAGCAGGGGGACGACTTCATCAATATCGTCTGTGCCTCTGAGAGAATGTTATCGAAAGAGGACATAATCAAGAAGTTCAAGATTGACTTAACGGAGTGGGAAATTGAAAGGTTTAAGGTAAAAACATCGGAAGGTTACAGGAAAGATCGGGAAGTTGAATGGGACGTTGAAGATGGTAAGACCCTTCACGGAAAAGTAAGGGACTCAGGAAAGATGCTTGTTGTTCCCCTTTATCATATAGAGATCAGGTTTGTAAAGAAAAAGAAAGAGATCGAAGCACGAGACACAATCCAGGAAATGATTGAGGACGCGAAAAAATTTGCCCCCAAATACGAGAAAATTGAATATCCAGCGCTAGAAGATGCCCATCTCTACGAGATCGCTATGTACGACATTCACTTCGGCAGGCTCACCTGGGATGAAGAGAGTGGAGAAAATTACGATATCAAACTGGCTACCAAAGCCGTTAAGTCTTCTCTCTTGCGACTTCTCGCTATGGCGAAAGAAACAAAGATTGACAGGATATTACTCCCGCTTGGCAACGACTTTTTCAATGTTGACAATAAGCAAAACACAACTACCAGTGGTACTCCTCAGCAAGAGGACACGCGATGGCAAAAAACATTCAGGAAGGGCAGGGAGTTGTGTGTCTGGATGATAGACACCTGTGCCCAAATAGCGCCTGTTGATGTTCTGATAATCCCAGGAAACCACGATCAGCAGCGCGCTTTTTATTTGGGTGATGCTCTCGAGTGCTGGTATCACGACTGCGAAAACGTTAATATAAACAATGAGGCTAAAGCCACTAAGTATTACAAGTATGGCTCTAACCTAATTGGCTTCAATCACGGTTATGACATGCCCCTTAACAAGCTTCCAACAGTCATGGCTCTTGACGAGCCTGAGCTTTGGGCTAAGACGAAGTACAGGGAATGGCATACTGGCGACAAGCATCACAAGAAAGAGCTTGTGCCATTTGTTGATGAAAGCGCTGGAATGGTCGTGCGCATTATCAGGAGTCTAGTCTCCTTTGATGCGTGGACATTCAACAGCGGGTACAGATCATTAAGGGCGAGCGAGGCTTTTCTCTGGAGCAAAGAGAATGGTCTTGAGGCTCAATATACCGCTTTGCCAGTGATGGAATAAGTGGTATGATAAATGGAGTAAAACACTCTTATAAGGAGACGATAAAATGACAGCAGACGCATATGGTTTTGTAACGCTAGAAAGTGACTTTCAACTTTGGACAACTTTAGAAAAGATCTGGCAGGGGGAACACCGACCTGGTTATGTGATGCGCGGACAAACATGCTATTCCGTCCATCTCACAAACGGAGTCCCAAAGTTCAAGGAAATGGTAGACAAGAACATGTACAACGACACCAGTTTTAGCTCATAGAGGAAGTGCATATGTCTACACAAGAATACCACTCAACGGATAGAGACACTGTAGTATTACTGTTATCAGAGGAAGTACCTGTAATAAGGTACTTTCTTGATGATCGTAATAAAACAACTTTTGTATTTGATCTTGCAAAAGCGGAAAAGATCGTTAATGATCATATCCAGGGCAAATACGAATGTTATGATAAGTTCGTAAAAGCACAGCGCCTATTCAACAGCATTATCCATTCAAGGTAACTTATGGGTAGAATTTACTCATTGTCGCCAGACGAGATAGAGATACTGCGTCTCGGTAGAGAAAACCCCGACCTTATCACAAACTATTTCTTTCGCCCGAAGGGATCTGAAAAGGGCTTTGTTTTCGACAACAACTTTGCTGAGTGGGGACGATGGCAAAAGATGTTCCACCTTGCAGATCAGACAAGAATTGTCGTAATTGGAGGGTTTGGTTCTGGCAAGACACTTTGTGTCGCTGTATCTGCCTCTGTGTGGTCAATGACAACGCTTGACTTTAAGTTCATGAATGCTGCGCCACGCGCTTGGCAGTCAGAGCTTATGTATCGCCTAATTATGGACCTGTCAGAAGATACGCCTTTTGGCAAGCTCATTTATGAGTGCCCGCGCAGACCCTATCCAATGATAAAGCTCAAGTTTTATGTCGGACAGCATCTTGTAAATTCATCGCTAGAATTTATGTCAGTAGACAAGAACGCCTCCCAGATCCTCTCTTGGGATGGCGATTGGATGAATATAGACGAAGCAGGTCTTATTGACGACCTCAGCGACACAATTAGGAATGCTGGCTCACGTCTTAGGGGCGTTACGAAGAGAGGCAGACCCAGGCTAGGGCGTCTCAGCATGTGCAGTAACTCTTGGGACAATCCTGAACTGTGGTATCGCTATGATATGGCAGACAGTCTCCCCAATGAACACCTGTCCATTACTGTTTCAACGAGAGCAAACGAGAACATTACTCCAGAGCAATTAAGGGACATTCTCAAAGATGTTCCAGAAGATGAGTGGGATCAGTTTATTGAGGGTCATAGACCGCAAGGCTCTGGCTTGTATTTCTCCACAAACAGCGTCCACGCCTGTGAGAGTAAGATGTTGAGCAGTTTCGCAAAAGACGGTGTTGCCAATAACGAAGATGGATTCCATATCGCGTCTACAAAACTTGCTGGTGTTGTGCAATATGAACTACCTGCAGCCCCCGATCATTCTTATATCCTGATTGCTGATCCTGGCACTGGTGAAGCTCCAAACCGAAATGCGCCAACCTGTATGGTGTGGGATATCACCAATTTCCCAGAACAGCGGTGTATGCTGGCTGGTTTCTGGTGGGGATCTGGTCACGGTTCAATCACGCCATTCCTGGTAAAGTATTTTCAGTTAATGATGAAATACAAGCCTATCTACAATGGCGTTGACTCTACTGGTCCGCAAAAGGCAACGGCAGAGTTGCTAAACACCTATGTTTTGGATCGTGGTAAAGTTGAAGATACTGGTGGATGGTTAGGTCAAATTAATCTTGATGGCATTATTGATAAGGCGATACACGGTCTTGATTTCTCTGGTGGTAAGAAACCAATGTATCTTATCAATGCCAGACTTATGATCGAAGCCAAATTAATGACCTGGGCTGATATAATTGTAGGTATCAGGTCACAACTTACCAACTATGACCCAGCAAAGGACAGAATCGGTGAACCTAAAATCTCTCAAGATATTGTGGCAGCGTTTGCTATGTCGGCTCATGTCATTCGGGCTCTCTTCCATATTACGCCTTCTGACTTCGCTCATAAAGGCGATGAGCAGGACGATGATCTCCTTGAGGCGTATGCCGATAGGTCGATTCGATTTGGAGCAGAGGAACGGAACAGCAGAGCATATTCTTAGTCTCTACAGCGATCAAGATGCCTTTTTAGAGCTATTTGGGCGTCCAGAGTGGAGAAACGAGAGATAATCACTTGCATATTTGGTGATATAGTTGTATAAACAATACTGATATTGTGGATAATAATAACCCGAAAGAGCGCTTATGACCATTTCTTCGGAACGGTACTTACAACAACTTAGAACAGCGCAAAGCATCATGCCGGATATGCTTCCACCTGATTTCCCTTACTCTGAATTTCAGA